>Ga0164293_10001013_pt1 | contig 23499 bp, 15 predicted proteins | sample GEODES118metaG_FD_111487 | JGI IMG/M metagenome (GOLD analysis project Ga0164293, IMG submission 111487) | Eutrophic lake water microbial communities from Lake Mendota, Wisconsin, USA - GEODES118 metaG | ecosystem: Environmental > Aquatic > Freshwater > Lake | place: USA: Lake Mendota...
ATTGTATTCCTCTGATAAAGCCTTGCGATTCCGGTTCGGGCGATACCAGTTGTTTTACAAACAGGTCATAAGGTTTATTTTCTAAAAGTGAGTTGTAAAGCCAGGTGGAGATATTGAACCGACCGCCGGTGATATATCCAGTGCCGGTATAATCATTTCTCAGGAGGTCATTCCAGAAGCTTGACCAGTGCTGGGCATAGTCGTGATTTCTTGCAAGAAGTTTTCTTACCAATCTTTCTCTTTTACCGCGGGAATTGTCGGCAATAAATGCGTCAACGGAATCAGCCGGTGGTATCAATCCTATCGCGTCGAGGTATACCCGGCGAATATAAATGCGGTCGTCGACGGGTTTGCCCCAACTGATTTTTTTATCGGTAAAATATTTGTTTACAAAACGGTCGATGGAGCCGCTATAAATGCCTGATGCCTGGGGCAGTTCAGGAAGTCGGGGTTGAAGGGCCGCTACCCGATACAAACTTTTCATGGCGCCTGCAGGCCAGGGGGCACCTTGCTGGATCCAGAACTCAATGATCGCGATCTCGTTTTTAGTCAGTCCCTTTCCTTTGGTGGGCATTGATTCTTTATCATTGCGGGGAAGTTTGATCCTGCGGATCATTTCACTGTTAGCAGCATTACCTGGCACGATCACTTTGCCATGTTCACCACCTTCAAAAATAAATTCTTTCCTGTCGAGCCGAAGCTGGCCTTTTACTTTTCCGGCTCCGTGGCAACTGTAGCAGTTATGGGCGAAAATGGTTCTAACCTGCAGATTAAGGTCCTGGATCTGTTCTTCGTTGAGTGGGCCCTTCATGCTGGCGAGGCTAAATCCGGAGAGCTCTGAGATGGGTTGTTCTCCAGCTTCCTGCGATGGCAGCAGTTCTGAGAGGTAATCTTCACCGTGTGTCAATTCTGCGCCGAGGTGTCCGGCGATCACCACACTCAGGCAGCTTGTGAAGAGGAATATTTTAGCGATATTTCTTCGGCCTAAATAGTAGTACCAGCCGGAGACCAATGAGAACAGCAGGGTCGATATACCCGTCCACTGATGAAGAGGCAGATTTCCGCTGCCATACGAGCCGGTATTGGCAAGTACCAGGCCGAGGGCAACGGATAGTGCTGAAGAGACTGTCGCTACGATCACGATAGCGGTAACTGCCGGCTTGAATTGGGTCTTGTTTTTCCAGATCAGCAATTCGAGGAGCAGTGCCATAAAAAGCAGGCCGATCGGGAAATGTACGATCATGGGGTGCAGTCGGCCCATTAAGGCCCATAACCAGAAAACGGATTTCTCCGGGATTTCTGCATCCCCGGCGATGGCGAGGGTGCAGGTGCAGCATGCGAGAATCAGGAATAGCGATTTCTTCATTCGAAAAGGAAAAGTCCTTCAAAATAATCTATAAATGAATATTTTCCTCGATATGACGGTTTGAATTTATTCGAGGCTGAAAAGATGAGTGGCAGGGTTGTGCCGATACATTCATCACATTCACCACATTTTCATTTCGTCCATATCCAGTTGATCAGTTGTGCTGCCGTTTTGCTGTTGTTGTAATAGTGGTGTATAAGATTTTCCCGGAGTTGAACTTCTTCCTCTTCAAAAGGTTTGCGGTATAGTTGCATGATGATGGACTTGAATGCATTTTCCGTGGTAGCAACATGGCAGGCCGGACCGAGTTCAGTTCCTTCAGTCATTTTTTCGTTCACGACACAATGTCTGCCGCAGAAGACGGAGTAGAGCAATTTAAATTTAACCCCGGTGCTGGTGAAGGAGGGGAGGATGTTCATCTGCGCTTTTTGTATCAGGTCCTGCATTTCTTTGTCGGACGGATTGGCCACGATGCAGGTGTGTTTTTTCTTGTGGGCCAGTTTTTCCAGATGGGCAGACGGGTTTTTTCCGGCGATCACAAACGGGATCTCGAGGTTAGAGAAAACATGATCCAGCAACCAGATGGCCACTTTTTCATTTTCAGGAACAGAAAGGTTCCCGTGATAAAGACAGAATGTGCCCAGGCCTTCCTGGCAAAGTGGAAAATCCCAGCCAATGAAAGCGGGGAGAAAGTCGACGTTTTTTGCACCCAGCTCTGTCCGGTAAAAAGCGGCATCTTTTTCGGTCATAGCAAGGATCAGGGCCTTAGAAGCTGCGATCTTCTTTTCGTACTTCCTTAGCATGATGGCTTCGCGCAGGTAAAAGAACTTTTTCGATAATGACCTGCTTTGCCTGGCCAGTTGACGATAGTAATTGCATTCCACATTGTGGAGCCTCACAATCACTTTGCGGTCTTTCAAGCTGCCCAGTTGGAGGAAATATGTGCAGTGTATGCCCTCGAGTAGGATAGGGTGGTTATCTTTTTCAAGGTTGATGATCAGTTCTTCGTTTGCCCTGGAACTCACGATATAGGGCGCAGAGACGCTGAGGCCTTTGTGGCCGGTATTTCGTTGGTAGTAATGTACCTGTTCGCAATATTGCTCGAGTTCTTTTGGATTACCGCGTCCATATTCAAAGCAATGAAGATGGATTTTCACGCCTTTTTCTGAGAGCGATCGAATCTTAAAATACACTTCAAATGCCCCGCCATAATCAGGGGGATAGGGTACGTCGAACGAAACAATGTGCAGGTGATTCTCCAAACTCAGGTAAAGATTTTCATGTAAAAGTTCGTCAGCTTAATTTCTTCGTTATTCCAGTTCAGTTGAGCTGCGGCTGCTGTACAATTGTTTTTGAGGGTTAAATACAAAACCTCGTTATCCAGCAAATTGTTCAGTTCAAGGGTGATTAATTCCTCATGCAGGGTTTTGAGGAGAACAGCGGTGGGTAATTTCCTGTTGAGACGCTCATATTCCGGGAAATTCATGGTGAGTTGGGGAATTCCGGCGTGTATGTAGTCGAAATACTTGTTTGTCAGCGAATACACCTGGTTCATGCCCACCGGTTCCACCAGGTTGACACCTGCATATGCGGATGCGGTGATATTGACCAAATCAGCCGGCAGTACATTCCCTTTCATGATCACTTTATGCCCGAGGTTGTGTTGTTGGATCAGTCTCCTGCATTGATCGGAAAAATTGCCTTCCCCGCAAATCCATAGCGGTGCATGTACTGATTTCATGGCGGGGATCAGCCATTCAAAGCCGCGGCCTTCGTTCACCGCGCCCTGGTAAAGGAAGAACTTCGGGCCGGGTGTTGGCGCCTTTTGCAGGGTAGGCTCAAGGAGCGGGGCATTCATGATCAGTTCATAATCTACCCGGTACAATTTGGCGAACGCTTCAGCAATGGATTGCGAAACGGTATACCCAAGGGGAAACCTGGGAACAAAATACCGCTCAACCGCCAGCCAGAGTTTTTGTACGCGGGGTCGGGTGACTACCTCCTTCAGTTCACTGAACCATTCATGGGCATCGTACACCCTGGGAATCTTCTTGATCAGGGAAATATAGTAGCAGGGAATGATCGTGTCCAGATCGATAGCCGTGATCAGATCCGGCTTTTGGAAAAGCAGGTAGAAGAAAAGCCGCAGGTTGTGTTCGAGGTACATAAGCTTTCCCTTGCTGAACCAGCCTTTTAGCCGAACCTGGTGATAACCGTTGGGGCTCAGCGGGGGAGAGCCTTTGGTTAACCTGCCAACCAGGGTCACCTCATAACCTGCACGATGAAGGGAGCTGCAGATCCGCTTCATGCGCTGGTCATAATTGAGATTGGTGGTCACACAGAAAAAAACCTTCTTCATTCCGGGCAAATGCGGGAGTAAAATAAATTGATTCGGGCTAATAGAAATTATTATTATTGCCGGGCAAACAAAAAATGAATGGAAACCATTGGTACGCGAAGGAAACGCCCCGATTTTCTCACCGTCATATGCATACTCAGCTTCCTGGCCAGTATCTCCGGGATCATGTCTAACCTGAACAGTTACAACAATGCCGATACGGTATCTGAGCTGACCCGTGAAAGGTTGGAAATGAGCAGGGAAGAAGCCATGGGGAAAATGAAAACTACTGAACAGAAGGGGATGGTAGAAAAGATGTTTTTAGGAGCAAATGAGCTGCTTGACACCAGAAAACAAAAGCAAAGCGCCCTTTTCAACGTCATGGCCAATGTGCTTACGCTGATCGGCGCAGGGATGATGTTTAACTTTCGACGGAGCGGTTTTGGGGTATATGCCCTGGGAATTGCTTTGTGGGTAGCCACTCCATTGCTGATTTACGGGGTTGATAACTACATCGGGATAGGGATGTCCTTCATGCTGGGCATTATCGGCGGCTTGTTTCTCATCCTGTACAGGCGAAACCTGAAACATATGGGTTAGGGCGGTATTCATCTCCAACCTTTTCGGCCTTAGACTCAAGCAATTTTTGCTTGTTGAAATTATTTTTCCTACCTTTGCATGCTAATTATATTAGGAAAATATTGGATGCTTTTAAAAAAAATGAGATGTCAGCTTTAACGAAAGAAAAAATTTCAGGAGTGTTTGCAGAGTTCGGTGGTAAAGAAACAAACACCGGTTCCATAGAAGGTCAGGTTGCCCTCTTGACGGAGCGTATCAACCATATTTCAGCACACCTGCAGAAGAATAAAAAAGATTTTTCAACTCACCGTGGCCTGATGGCTATGGTTGGTCAGCGCAAGAGTTTACTAATCTATCTGAGCAGAACAAACCTAACCGGATACCGCCAGCTGATCGAAAAGCTTGGTCTCAGGAAATAACCTGAACATATATGTCAACTATTCCCAACTTATGGTTGGGAATAGTTTTTTTTATACCTCTCTCTATTAATTTATTTTATGTTATCACAACCAATCAGTTCCATTATCGATCTTGGAAATGGAAGAAAAATATCATTGGAAACAGGCCGTCTTGCTCGTCAGGCAGATGGATCTGTGACCGTAACACAAGGGAATTCTGTACTACTGGCAACCGTTGTAGCGAATAAAGAAGCCCGTGAAGGCCAGGAATTTTTCCCCCTCAGCGTGGATTACATGGAAAAATTCGCATCTGCGGGACGTATCCCCGGATCTTTTTTTAAGCGCGAAGGAAGATTGAGCGATTCTGAGATCCTGATCAGTCGTTTAATTGATCGGGCACTCAGGCCTCTTTTCCCTGAAGATTATTTCTGTGAAGTACAAGTGATCGTAACCCTGATCTCCTCAGATTCTGAGGTAATGCCGGATGCGCTGGCTTGTTTGGCTGCTTCTGCAGCGCTTGCTGTTTCTGACGTGCCGATCAAGGAAGTAATCTCTGAAGTAAGGGTTGGCCGACTGAACGGCGAGTATATTGTAAACCCTACCAGGACGGATCTTGCCAGCTGCGATATGAATTTCATCGTAGCAGCTACAGAGAAGAACCTGATGATGGTGGAAGGTGAATCAACGCAGTGCAGCGAAGAAGACCTCGTGAAAGTGTTGGAGATCGCCCATGCCGCCATACGTACCCAGATCGCTGCCCAGCATGAGCTGAGGGAGAAAGTGGGCGTGAAGGGAAAAAGGGACTACACCAAGCCCGTTGTAAAGGAAGAATTACAAGCTAAGGTTGAGCCATTCCGCCAGCGCGTATATGAAATCGCTAAGTCTGCCAGCGCAAAAGCCGACAGAAGTGCCGCTTACGATCTGCTGAGAACGGAAATGGTGGGAAGCCTGGGTGAAGACGTGGCTGATGAAGACAAGAAACTGGCTAAAAAATACTTTGAGGACCTGAAGTGGGAAGTGGTCAGGAATATGATGCTCGACGACAGGACCCGCCTCGACGGCCGTAAGCTGGACGAGATCAGGCCGTTGAATATGGAGGTGGATATCCTGCCTTCTCCCCATGGTGCTGCGCTGTTCACAAGAGGTGAAACTCAATCACTTACAACGGTTACATTAGGTACCCCGTTAGATGAACTGCTGGTAGAAAGCGCAGCGGTTTCAGAATATAGTAAATTCATCCTGCACTATAATTTCCCTCCTTTCTCTACTGGGGAAGTGAAGTTCCTGAGGGGCCCCGGCCGCCGGGAAGTAGGACATGGAGCCCTTGCCCAACGATCACTGCGCCAGGTAATGCCCGGCAATGATTATCCCTACACGGTGAGGATTGTCAGTGATATCCTTGAGTCAAATGGTTCTTCATCCATGGCAACAGTTTGCGCCGGTTCGCTGGCACTAATGGATGCGGGTGTCCCTGTACCCAAGCACGTGAGTGGCATCGCAATGGGCCTTGTAACCCGTGAAGATGGTAAATATGCCATCTTATCGGATATCCTTGGCGATGAAGATCACTTGGGTGATATGGATTTCAAGGTTACCGGAACGAGGGACGGTATATGTGGTGTTCAGATGGACATTAAAGTAGACGGTTTAAGCATGGATACTATGCGTGAGGCGCTGGATCAGGCTCGCAGGGGCAGGTTGCATATCCTCGATGCTATGTATGAGTGCATTCCGGCTGCTCGTGAAGAAGTGAAGCCACATGCGCCAAGAATGGAGAAGCTATTTATTGAGAAAGAATTCATCGGTGCGGTTATCGGGCCAGGTGGAAAGATCATACAGGAGATCCAGCGTGAAACAGGCGCTACCATCAACCTGGAAGAGGTGGGCAACTACGGTGAGGTGAGTATCTTCAGTAAAGACAAGGAAGGGCTGGTTGCTGCAGTAAACTGGGTAAAAGGCATTGTTGCCGTACCTGAAGTGGGCGAGGTGTATGAGGCGAAAGTGAAGTCGATCATGCCTTATGGCGCATTCGTTGAATTCGTTCCCGGGAAGCAGGGATTGCTCCACATTAGTGAAGTGAGCTGGAAGCGTCTGGAAACCATGGAAGGCGTAATGAATGAGGGAGATATTGTAAAGGTTAAGCTGATCGGGCTTGATCCCAAGACCGGCAAGTTTAAGCTGAGTCGAAAGGCCCTGATGCCGAAGCCTGAGGGGGCACCACCGCCAAGGTCAAGGGAAGAAAACAGATAAATTAAATTGCCCCCGCCCAAGCGGGGGTTTTTTATGAAAACATATATTGAAGTTGTATTTGAAGGTATATCACCACAGGTGGGGGATATGCTGGTTGCAGAGCTTGCCGAAATGGGGTATTACGGTTTTCTGGAGGAAGAAGGTCTGATGAAAGCCTACATAGATGAGGTTTCCTACGATGCCCAGGTTGCGGCCGATCTCGCGGTCCGTCACGACTCCATGCATTCCATTAATCGCATTGAGGAGGAAAACTGGAATGCCACCTGGGAGTCTTCGTTTAGTCCGGTTATTGTGAATAATTTTGTGGCAGTGAGGGCTGATTTTCATTCAATTGTGGAGGATGTTGAACATGAAATTATCATTACTCCCAAGATGAGTTTTGGTACTGGTCACCACGCTACCACCTATCTGGTGATGGAGGCCATGAAGGAGATGTTTGGAGGGGAGTCGGGAATGTGGGGACTTCATGTACTTGATTTTGGAACCGGAACCGGCTTGCTGGCCATACTGGCATCTAAAATGGGTGCTGAGCAGGTGCTGGCCATCGATAACGACCGTTGGAGTATTGATAATGCCGCCGAGAACATAGAAATGAATGGCTGCGGGAACATTGAGCTGGCACTCGCCGGGGAGATCCCGGTTGGAAAAACTTACGACCTCATCCTTGCGAACATCAACAAGCATATCCTGTTGGCCAATGCGGGGGCGATCACAAATGCCCTGAATGAGGGCGGCGTGGTGCTGCTCAGCGGGATCCTGGTCGAGGATGATGATGATATTGAGCGGGCATATGAATCATATCTTGGTAAACCGGTTAACGTGGCAGAAAGAAATAATTGGATAATGATGGCGTTATCTAAGGGGGATAAGCCTCAAGGTTAATGGTATATTAAGTATATTTGTATTTCGTACAATACTTCAGTTGAATGAATGAACTCGCCCTTGTAATTCTTGCTTATTTCATCGGATCTGTTCCTACCGCCGTGTGGGTCAGCAGGTCTGTATTCCATATCGACATCCGCGATTATGGAAGTGGTAACGCGGGCGCCACCAATACATTAAGGGTTTTGGGCTCTAAGTGGGGCACTTTCGTCATGATCGTGGATATGCTGAAAGGTCTACTGGCCGTTAAGCTCGCCCTGCTGCTGCCCTATTATGTTCTTAATGATTTTGCCCGCACAAATTTTCAGATCGGTCTTGGTTTGGCTGCCGTACTGGGACATATTTTCCCATTGTGGGCGGAGTTCAGGGGCGGGAAGGGCGTCGCCACGCTGTTTGGCTTGGTATTGGGCATTTCGCCCATCACAGCCCTGGGTTGTGTGGGTGTTTTCATGATGGTTCTGTACCTGACGCGTTTCGTATCACTCAGTTCGATCCTTGCCAGTCTTGCCTTCCCGATCTTTATCCTCATCATTTTCAATGTGGACAACGAGACCTACAGAATCTTTGCGATTGCGGTAGCCCTGTTGGTGATCCTGACACATCAGAAGAACATTACCCGGCTTTTACAGGGATCGGAAAGCAAAGCGCCTATCTTCAAATACCGCGACAGAAGAAGGGAGCGAAAACTCTGATGTGTGCGGTAGAAACTTAGCTTTCTTATTCATTGCATGCATTTTTGTGCATGCTTCAACAAGAACTCCATCACCGGCGGTAGCCAGTTTTTGCTCGTCTAGGAATCCGTGCTGATGAAGTTTTCCACCCAGCAATGTAAAAGTTTTCTTAGCCGACATAAAGTGATTTCGGGCAGCCAGCAGACCGAGATGGTCAGCCTGATTGGATTCAGAATCTCCAATGCAGTTATCGGATACCTGAAGCAGAAAGGCCAGTCAGACCTGCTGACGGGCTATGACTGGGAATTCAGGTTGGTGGTGAACGACGCCAGTGTCAATGCCTGATGTGTGGTGCATGCCCTGCGGTAAGGTGGACGTATAGGGGTCTGGTGCCTGTAGCCAAAGACGAGGCCCTTTTGGCAGGAAAAAGGAGTTTTAGGCCGACCAGCATGGACTGATCTTCGCTGGCATTGCGGTCATGATCCCAACGAAGCTGTGGTTTTCCGGAAAAGAATGGTCAAAATGAGAGATACCAGGGGCAAGCCACCCGAGCTACCCAGTACCCATTCTTCAGACGAAACCATAACCACCAAGGTGGATGAGTACGCGAAGGAGACAGCTACCTATTATAAAACTTTCAGATAATTCGGTAATTTCTTGGATATCAGGTAACAATTTGTTAATTTTACTCTCCTCCAAATTAAAAATTGTTGAAGAATGAGTCAAACTGTCTTTGAAAAGCTTCAACTCAAAGAAGAGAAGAATCTGCTCGTTCAGGGATTGCCTTCCTCCATTGAGAAACAATTCGCCAAGACATCTTTCTCCAAAAGCGTAACTCCGCTTTTGAAGTCACGAAGAATAGACTTTGCATTGGTATTTGCCGTTAACCAGAATCAATTGACTGCCATTATGCAGGATGTTTTGCCAGCCATGCATATCGACGGAAAACTTTGGATCGCCTATCCCAAGGCGACCTCCAAGATCGTCAGTGACCTGAACAGGCAGTGCACCTGGGCATGTTTGAAAACGAAAGGATTCGAAACGGTTCAGGAAACTGAGCTTGACCATGTATGGACCGCGGTCCGTTTTGGCAAGCAAGGCGCGTTGGTAGTTCGGGAAGAATTGGCAATCGTGGATTAGCTTGTTGGCGAGCGATCATTTGTTTTAGGATTCCTTTCGGCTTCGTGGGTCTTCACTTCATGATCACCGTTCCCATCCTTCGGGCCAGATCCATTTCCAGTTGTTTCAGGTGATGGTGGGTTTCCACCAGGTTATTGAGAATACCCGGATGGTGGCTACGCTCCATGTCTTTCTGATTTTCCGTGATCAGCCTTTTTATTTTTCTAAGCTTCAGGTAGTTCATACAGGAGGTGACTTCGGTTTGATAAATCTCCTCCCTTGACGGTAATGGCCTGTCGAAATGCTCATTCCAGTTGGGGCTGATCTCAAAAGCAGAATTATCCATCAGCGAAACCGCCAGCACATTCAGTTGCGGGTTTTCGTGGTACAGGAAACTTTTTGCAGTGGGTTCAATGCCTTCTTTGTACCACTGCCGGTAAACCTCAACGATCTCGAGAAGTTGCTTGTTGTCGAACATTTCATTCAATCCGTTTTCCTCGATTTCATCGAATATAAAATCTGCCACTGTTCGGGTATCGTCCCAGGGTTTGATGCCAAACTCCATAAGCGTGCGCACCATAGCCCGTTCCTGTAACTCATCACGGAAGAGGAGTTCAAAGCCTTCTTCTTGTTCCGGCGGCAGTTCGGCTTCGGCTTTGGCATCGGCCGTGGCCTGTTTTTTCTCTTCAACCTGCAGTCTTTCCCGGATATTCTTATTCACCAGGGCGGTGAGGCCTTCTTCGTCGATTTTCAGCAGTTCTGCGCAACGATGGATATAATCCTGTTGCTTGGTAAAGTCCTCTGCCTTATTGATGCGGGAGATGCTTTCAGCGATCTGGTTTACCACGGACGATTTCCTTGTGGGATCGTTGCCTGCATCTTTCAAGGCAATTTCAAGTTGGAACAGGATAATGTCTTTCCTTTCCTTTTCGATGAAATTTTTAAACGCCGTTGAGCCGATTTTTTTTACGTAACTATCCGGATCCTCACTGTCGGGTATCAATACGAGCCTCACATTCAGCCCCTCTTCAAGTGCGAGGTCGAGGCCTCTCGCCGCAGCTTTGATCCCCGCGCTGTCACCATCGTACACGATGGTCAGGTTCTGTGTGTATTTGCGTATCAGCCTCAGTTGATCAATGGTGAGGGCAGTGCCCCCGGAAGCCACCACGTTTTCAATCCCTGCTTGCTGCAGGGAGATCACATCTGTATAGCCTTCCACCAACAGGCAATCGTTCTGCTTATCAATGGCCTGGCGCGCGAAGAACATTCCGTAAAGCAATTTGCTTTTGAAATAGATCTCATTTTCGGGCGTGTTGATGTATTTAGGAGCACGGTCATTTTTCCTGATCAACCTTGCCCCGAATCCGAGTATCTTACCGCTCTGGTTATGGATCGGAAAAATAATGCGGCCGCGATAATTATCCACCAGCCGGTTGTCGCGCATGGCTACAAGCCCGCTCTTCATTAGTACATCGGCGCTGTATTGTTTTTCCTGGGCTGTTCTTGCGAATGACTGGCCATCTTCCGGGCAATAGCCCAACTGGAACTTCTCGATGGTTTCATCATGAAAATCCCTTTCCCGTAGATATCCCAGCCCCGCGATCTTTCCCTCTTCTTCTTCCATTAACTGTTTCGAGAAAAACTCCTGGGCAAACTTATTCAAGATAAAAAGACTGTCGGCCGTTTGCTGTTGGAGTTTCTGTTCAGGATTGCGATATGCTTCCTCGATCTCGATATTGTACCTGGCTGCTAGCCATTTGAGTGCTTCCACATATGAGTATTTCTCATGCTCCATCACAAAGCTGATGGTATTTCCGGAACGGCCGCACCCAAAACATTTGTAGATCTCTTTGGCGGGGGAAACGGTGAAAGAAGGCGTTTTCTCGTTGTGGAAGGGGCAAAGGCCGAGGTAGTTAGAGCCTCGTTTTTTCAGTTTAATAAAGCTTCCAACGATCTCGATGATATCGATCCTGTTTTGAATCTGCTGTATCGTTTCCTGGGGGATCATTACGGGGGCAAATTAAGAAAGGGTTTTCAATAAAACGTTGAATTTCACGTCATAAACAAAGTTGAGCAGTTATGTCTGGCGTATATTTGAGGTGAATCTTCTATTCCAGACCCTGGAAAACAAAGATTCAGCCTTATCTCAACCAATAATTTAACGGATGCAGCTCTTTTTAGGAAAATTTAAAATAGAGTTCAAGAAGATCTTCGGCGACTATTTTTTCCTGTTCCTGTTGCTTACGGGCATTGCCGTGAATTATTATTTTGAGATGAAGGTCAACCGGGCCATCATAAAGTTCACTGCCGATCACGAAATCATACAACAGCGGCGCGCCGATGCTGAGCAGATCTTTGTACTCGGAAAATCGGTCACTGATTTTGAATATAAGATCAGGAAATACCTGGTAACGGGTGACAGCATCTTCATAGATTCAATCCCGACAGAAGAGAAAACCCTGAACCAATCCGTTGTGCTGGTCACGGAGAAGATCAAGGGTGCGGTTCCCGGCCACGATGTTCGCGAATTGCGGCTCACTCTTCAGAGGAAACTTGCTTTTGAAAGATCATTGATAGATGTATACGCTGCGAAGGGTAAATCTGCGGCCAGCGCAATGCTCATTTCCGAGGAAGCTTTGTTTTTGAAGCGGTCACTCGCTGATCAATCCGAGACAATATACAAAGCGGCCCTGGATGGGGTAGCAAAAATGAATGCCCGGCTGGAGGCGGACCGGGGGGCCATTATTTCCCTGGACTACGCCATGCCGCATCTCATTTCCTTTATTTTCCTGCTGATCGCAGGCTTTATTCTTTTTAATATCCTTCAGGCCATCAGGCTCAATAAGAATCTGCAGGAAGCCGTCGAAAAAGAAAAAAAGGCGCAGCAGGTGAAAGACCAGTTCATGGACAATATGACCCATGAGTTGAGAAGTCCCCTCAACTCTGTCTTAGGCTATACCAATCTCTTGCTGCGTACACCCCTTGATGGCGACCAGGCCAAATTTGTAAAATCGATCCGCACTTCAGGGGAACTTCTCCTGAATGTGATCAATGAAGAGCTTGATTTCTCCAAGGTCAAATCCGGGTATATCCATTTCTCCAATGACCCATTCAGTTTTGGCGACCAGATGAATTCACTCTCTGATATCGTGCGCGATAATATAACGGAGAAAGGACTGGTGTTTGAATGTATCGTTGATCATGAAATACCTGATACACTGAAAGGCGACTCGGGCAAACTGCTGCAGGTATTGTTGAACCTTACGTCAAACGCGATCAAGTTCACATCAGAAGGCAGAATAACGGTAAAGGCTACCTGTAAAGAAAAAACCCAGGATAAAATTACCGTCGCCATCAGCGTGGCCGATACGGGTATGGGTATTCCGCAAGACAAGCTTCCTCATATTTTTGAACGGTTTTTCCAGGTAGAAGGTGGGGTGGGTAAGACCCATTCCGGAACTGGACTTGGTTTATCCATTACCAGAGAAATGCTTGCCTTGCAGGGCGGAACGATTAAAGTGGACAGTGAATCTGGAAAAGGGACCACATTCCACGTGGAAATTCCCTATGAGATCCACCGGGAGTTGGATGGGGAAGATGGGGATGTGGGTGGAGACGATAACACACGCATGAAGCTTCCTCACTCCATGAAGGTGCTTGTTGTGGACGATAATACCATGAACCGCGAACTGGTAGCCTTTATCCTGAGGGATTTTGGCGTAAAGTATACCCTCGTTCCCGGGGGCCATGAAGCCCTCAGTTTACTGGCTCGTGAGCAGTTCGATGTAGTGCTTATGGATCTGCAGATGCCTGGTATGGACGGTAAAGAAACTACACGCCGGTTGCGCCAGGAGCTGAAGTGTGAAGTACCTGTCATTGACTTGTCGGCCTACGTGCAAACGCAGGAAAAACAGAGATGCCTTGAAGCAGGCATGGATGCTTACCTGACCAAGCCGGTTAACGAGAAAGACCTGTATGAAACGCTCGAGATCTATGCCCCTGCCGTAGCGCCAGTTACCGTTGACACGGCTTACCTAAAGAATATCGCCAAGGGGAATATCGAGTATATTGAGACCGTCATACTGAAGGTGGCCGACAGGCTACCACGCGAGATCGAGGAGCTTAAAAATGCGATTTACGAAAACAACCATGAAAAAGTAAACATCCTTGCCCATGATATGAAAACGACATTTGCCGTGCTCGGTGTCAGTCCGGCTGTTGCTGAACCCCTCCGGTTCCTCGAATCATGGAAGATGAGCACCAAGAATGTTGCGGTAGCCAGCAAGATGTTGGAAGTCATCGAAACCGTTGGCGGTGAAGTTACATTGCAGATCCTTGATACTTTTGCAAATACCGATCCCGATGACCAGCGGGTTGCTTAGTTGAAGACCCCGGGCAAAGCGCCCACTCAAACATCACGCGCGCAACGGAACCCCGCCCCCGATGACCAGCGGGTTGCTTAGTTGAAGAAGATCTCGTCAACAAACACCCACGCTTTTTTCCCTTTCTCATTATGCCATTTGGGAAGTTTTTTCACGCTGTTGATCTTAATCCTGAAGTACTGGTAAGTACCATTGACTGGAACCCTATGTACTTCTATCAGATCAAATACATACTTGGTAGGTTGTTCCGGAATAAGGCTTCCGATCATCTTTAACTTGGTGGAATCATTGCCGGCCCAGACTTCAATTTTTTCCGGAGGCATAATATGAGGTCCGGTTCTCCTTAACGAACTCACCACCACTTCATTCACCTGGGTTGGCGCCGCAAATCCGCAAAACACTCCCATGTCGACTGCGTTATAACCCAGCCAGTTTTTAGTTGTCATGTTGATATCGCCTTTTACATTGTCGAATAGAGTGGTGTCCTTCTTTGCCATGTATTTCGAGTCCGGCCTGTTCAGAATGCGGTATCGGAATGGCTGGATCGACCTGGCAAAAAGACTGTTGTCCGTAGTATCACTGGTGAGCCACCCCGGCCGGGTAGCGATTGCCCTAATTCTAGAAGCCTTGTTGATCACAAAAGGTTTTGTATACAATGTTGACGTCAGACTATCTGGTTTTGAGCCGTCTGCTGTAAATCTTATTTGAACGCCCGCCATTGGATGCTTAAACACGATGGAATCATTGGGGCCCATGATGAACTTCTCCTGATCGGCAAGTTGTGGAGGAGTGAGCTGCAGCAATTCATCGGGGTCAGGGATGTAGCCGATGATCCATCTGATGGCCGGATTCCTGCCTTGTAATTTGACTGCCATGGCGCTGTCAACAATCGTGTTCCAGCAATACACGTTCCTAAGTGATGGGATCGAGCTGACCAGATATTCAACGCCCTTTGCGTCTAATTTGGAATTTGAGACCGAAATGGAATGCAGGGCACCATCTTTAGGCAGGTGGACAAATCCTGAACCGGTAACATCGGAGCCATTAAGATTGAGGATCTCGAGTTCATTGAATTTCTTCAAAGCCTGCAGGTCTTCATCTTTTACGGGCATATTGCTGGCATTGATCTCAACCACCTGCTGACTCAGTTTTTCCAATTCCTTAAATTTTTCAGGCTTGAATCCGGAGCGGATCAGAAAGCGAACCAGGAGGGCAGGGGAGCCCATAGCAACTGATGTAATGCTGCAATAGGGAGAGCCGATCTCGTTGATCGTTTTAGGGTCTGCAGCCTTAAATCCATACGACTTGCTAACAGACTGTTTTGGAATATGGCTGGCCAGAAATATCCGGAATGAATCCTTTTCAGGATAATCCATGAATCTTTTCTTCGTGTCAGCGCCTTGTTTGATCCAGGCATACAATAGTTCTTTTTCTTCCCCAGTTACCTGTGTTTTTCCTTTTGGCGGCATGTGTTTTTTATCCTCTTCAGGCAGATCAAGACGCTGGAGGATGTGGCTGTTCAACGGATCGCCGGGGATCCAAACCTCACCGTTCTTACCGCCTTTCATCAAAGCCGCAACAGAGGTCATGATCAGTTCACCCTTGGATTTCTTATCATTATGGCAGGAATAACATTTAGAAGAAAGGATGGGCTCGATCAGCGCCGCATACACCACCGAACTATCAGTAATGACTGCCTGCTCCTGCACCAGTTCGGCTGAACCCTTCAGGAAATCTTCTCCATGGGTCAATACACCGCCGAAATGACTGCCAACGATCAATACAGGTATGGTTACCAACATGGTTGCAGTGCGAAGAAATGCCTGGCTTTCGGACCGTACCAGGATCCAGACCATTAGGGTGAGTAAACTGACTGCTACACCCAGCCACTGGTGTTTGCTCAACAGGTCTTGATCGTATCCGCCTTCGGTAGAAAGGAACAGCCCCATGAGGGCTGTCATAACAGCCGTGAAGGCTGAGATGAAAAACAGGGTTCGAAATATTTCGCTCCCCTGAATACCAAGCAGTTTCCTGGATAAAAAGATGGAAATGGTGACCAGCATCAGGGCCAGTGGGAAATGCAATAGCAGTGGATGGAATCTTCCCGAGTACACCAGCCAGGATGGAAGTTGGAGCCTTTCCGAGAACAGCGAAAGAAATACAAGTAGTATATTCAGACAAATGACTGAATAAAAGGAAACGGGTCGTAAAATTTTCATGTTGTTGTTTAGGCCATTAATCCTTCAATAAGTTTTCCCTCCACGTCAGTTAACCTGTATCGTCTGCCCAGGTGTTTGTACGTCAGTTGCTCATGGTTGAGTCCCATAAGATGCAGAAGGGTAGCATGAAGATCGTGCACGGAAACCGGGTCTCTGAGGACATTATATCCAAACTCATCCGTTTCTCCATATACGATACCCTGCTTGATACCACCACCTGCCATCCAAATGGAAAAGCATTTCGGGTGGTGGTCGCGGCCATAATTATCTTTAGTAAATGTTCCCTGCGAGTAGTTCGTCCTTCCAAATTCACCACCCCAGATCACCAGCGTTTCATCCAGCAGACCTCTTTGCTTAAGGTCACTGATCAAGGCAGCCGAAGCCCGGTCCACATCTTTTGCCTGAGAGCGCATTTCGCCAACGAGGTTTCCGTGGTGATCCCAACCCTGGTGATACAACTGCACAAAACGTACGCCTGATTCTGAAAGTTTTCTGGCCAACAGGCAGTTGGCTGCATAAGAGCCCGGAACCAATGCATCAGGACCATACATCCTGATAATATGATCCGGTTCCCGAGTGATGTCCGTCAGCTCCGGAACAGCCGTTTGCATGCGGTAGGCCATTTCATACTGCTGTATTTTATTCATGATCTCGGGGTCCCCGAAATCCTTGAACGACAATTCATTTAATTTCCCGATTTGGTCAAGCATGGACCTGCGCGACATGTTGTCCTGTCCTTCCGGATTTTTCAGATACAAAACGGGGTCTTCACCGCTGCTGAATACCACACCCTGGTGACCAGAGTCGAGGAATCCATTACTCCAGAGTTTGGAATACACACCCTGGCCGTTCCCCTTGCCGCGGGACAATAACACGCAGAAAGATGGCAGGTTCTTGTTCTCACTGCCAAGCCCGTAGCTCAGCCACGAACCCATACTGGGTCGGTTACCCTGTTGTGCTCCGGTTTGGAAAAAGGTTAGCGCAGGATCATGGTTGATCGCATCAGTATGAATCGTTTTGACGATACAGATGTCATCAGCGATCTTGGCGATATTGGGAAACAGCTCACTGATCCAGGCACCGGATTGCCCATGTTGGGAGAATCCAAATTTCGATCCTACCAGTGGAAACTTTTCCTGTCCGGCAGTCATACCTGTCAGCCTTTGACCCATCCGAATGGAAGCCGGCAGATCTTGCCCTTCCATTTTATTCAGCAGCGGCTTGTAGTCAAAACTTTCCAATTGCGAAGGCGCGCCATTTTGGAAAAGGTAGATCACCCGTTTCGCTTTAGGGGCGAAATGCGGGAGTCCGAGTGGAAGGCTGTCTTCACTGGCCATACCGCCTTTTAAAAGTCCGGGCACGAGTAATGAACCGAGCCCCACTGTACCAAGGCCAAAGCCTGCACCCGTCAGGAACTTCCTGCGGGTGATTTGCATTCTGTATTTGTTAAGATCGTTTTGCATTAGTATTTATTTCCGCTTTCGTCAAGGTTATAAAGTGTATGTATGAGCTGCATCATGGCAGCCGTTTCTGCCTTATCCACGCCATCATTCTTTTTGTACTCCCCGTGTGATGTAAACTGTGCGGCACGGACCGGGGTTTTTATAAAGTCCTTTTTCTCCTTTTCCAGGTATTCTTTCAGCATCTTAAACTCTTTGTCTGTAGGTTTCCGGCACATGATCAACTGGAATACTTCTTTGACTTTCTCGTCCGATGTTCTTTTATCTGCTGCATATTTCTCAGCGAGCACGCGGGATGCTTCGAGTACTTGAGGATCGTTAAGCATCACGAGGGCTTGCAAGGGGGTAGAAGTGCTTGAACGAACTACCTCGCACTGGTCCCTGTTACTGGCATCAAAAACCAGCAGCGCAGGAGGCGGTACAGTCCTTTTAATAAATGAATAAATGGTTCTGCGATACAGCATATCGCCATGGTCCTGGACATACTTAGCCAATTCACCCCGGCCCGAAGTGCTCGCTTCCCATATACCTTTTGGTTGGTAGGGCTTAGAACTCGGTCCACCGATCTCACGCACGAGCAAACCACTGCTGGCCAGCACCAGATCACGTTGTTCTTCAGCACTTAACCGCTTCCGTGAGAACCTCGACAACCAAACATTCTCAGGATCGGTTTTCAGTTTGCTGTTATTCAATTCGGCCGATTGTCTGTAGGTGGCCGACATCACGATCTGTTTAACCAGGCGCTTCATGTCCCACCCGTTCTCTGCAAAGTCTACGGCGAGCCAGTCAAGCAGCTCGGGATGGGAAGGAAGTTCACCTTGCATGCCAAAATCACCGGCTGTTTTTACAATACCCCTTCCGAAAAACGTTTGCCAGATCCTGTTCACGTATACCCTGGAAGTGAGGGGATTTTGTTTGGCAAAAAGCCATTCTGCGAGGCCCAGTCTGTTATTTGGATATTTCGTGCTGTCGAATGGCAGGATAGCAGATGGAGTACCCATCATCACCGTATCTGCCGGCATATCGTAGGCTCCGCGTTTTAATAGGCGGGTTACCCTTTTCATAACGGTGTCTTTCATCACCATCACGGTAACGGGCGATGTATCTTTCTTATTGATAAATTGAAGTACTGAATCGATTTGGTGGGTGGTGATCTTCATATTTGGCGGATCGCCGGGGGAGGCCAGGTCTATCGTTCCAACAATACCCTGTTCATCAACCTGGTTGAAAAACGCGAAGGTGCTGTAGTAGTCCTTCTGAGAAATGGGATCGTATTTATGATCATGGCATTTTGAACACTCATAAGTGAGCGCAAGCATGGCCTTGCCGAATGTATTTGTTCTATCGGTCACATATTCGATCCGGTACTCCTCGGGGATCACACCTCCTTCCTGGGTGATTTTGTGGTTTCGGTTAAAGCCGGTGGCCATCAACTGCTCCAGGGTGGGCTTATCCATCAGGTCACCTGCGATCTGCCATTGTACAAACTGCTTGTAAGAATAGTTTTTATTGAAGGCGTGGATCACCCAGTCGCGCCAGGGCCACATGGTTCGGTAACCATCATCCTGGTAACCATGACTGTCGGCATAACGAGCCACATCAAGCCAGGCCACGGCCATCTTCTCGCCGTAGTGTCTTGATTTGAGCAGTTCATCTACAACTTTTTCATAGGCCTGGGGTGACTCATCTTTCATGAACCTTTCCTGCAGATCCAGAGAAGGTGGGAGCCCGGTGATATCCATACTCAGCCTTTTCAGCAGCCTTTCTTTATCTGCCTCCTCATTGGGAGAATAACCTTTTTTCTCCATGGCTGCCAGGGTGAATCGGTCGATGTCGTTTCTGGGCCAGTCTTTATCTTTTACTTCGGGAAGTGGTGTTTTTACAGGTGGCAGGAAGGCCCAGTGCTTTTTGTACTTAGCGCCCTGGCTGATCCATTTTTCAATGAGTTTGATCTCCAGGGGGGTGAGCGCCAGATTAGACGAAGGGGGCGGCATTAGTATGGAAGTGTCTGAAGCGGTCACGCGAAGGAAAAGATCAGATTTCAGCGGATCGCCGGGAACAATTACGTGTCCGGACGGATCATCTTTCAAGGCTGCATAAGCTCCTTCTTCAGTGTCGAGGCGCAAATCAGCCTCTCTTTTCTTTCCATCCGGGCCGTGACATTTGAAGCATCTGTCCGATAAGATCGGGCGGATGTGGAAATTATAGTCCACCACTTCCGGCAGGCCTTCCGCTTCGCCAGTGGCTTTATCCTTAAGTAGAAGCCATGCCCCGGCGCCGATCAGGGCGAAGAGAGGTAAAACAATGATCAATAGCTTTCTTGTGTTCAGATTAGGCCTTAACAACATTAACTCATATTTAGTAAGACAATTTACGTCAATACATGCTGATATTTATCATTTGTTGATGAAACATTTGCTGTTAAAATCACCACTTTTTTGGTTAAAGTTTGTATATGAATGTAATTGAGATTCTAATCCCTTCGAATCCAAGCCTCGCGGGCCTTTAATCGTAAATCACTTAAAGCTCCTTCCTATGGTACAGACAGACCCCACACAGCTAAACCGGGAGTGTAACTCCTAGAGAGAGATCCTCAGAGCCCAACGCACAGAACTAACGGATTTCCGGGCCAAACTTCAACAGGCAGTGGCGAGACCTTTGAACCGATCGGAGTTGGCACAGATTGAGCACTACAACAATCAGATCGATATCCAGTTGAGCAATATCAGCCACCTGAAGCACGAGATCAAGGACCATGAACGGAATGCCGCCTGGGAACTCGGCCGTACTTCCGGTAATGTCAGCGATCATACCTGGGCCCGGCACGAAACCCTGCTGGACCGATACGAAAGCCTGGAACATACCCTCAGCGACCTCAAACAGGAATTTGCTGGCTTTATGGGTAAGATCAGCTGATTTTTCCGGCGAAGTGATCGCTGCACTTCGTGTGGCCGATACCGGACCAGGAAAGGGCTGGTAAACTCTATCTGGAACTGGTGGAAGCAGTGGCGGTGAATGATGAAACGCTGATGGAGCATTACCTGAACAAAGGAGAGCTGGATGAAGATGAAATGCGCCTGGGTATGAAGAGACCATTGGTTAACCATGATCTGTTTCCCGTATTCTGCATCTCAGCTGAAAAGGATGTGGGCAGTGGCCGGTTGATGGGTTTTATTGATAGTATTTGTGCGAGTGCCAATGAAATGCCCGCCCAGAAATCACTCAGCGGCGGGTCACTTCCCTGTGACCCCAATGGACCCGTATGCATCTTTGTATTTAGGACGATGTCTGAACCCCATGTTGGCGAGCTGTCTTATTGCAAAGTGTACTCCGGCACGGTGAAAGTGGGTACGTAGCTGGTGAATGAAAGTACCTCCGTTTCGGAATGGATCCATCATCATCTGTCTGTGCCCTTTGATCGTCAAAGAAAGCTGACCGAAGCATATACGAAGACGGCCATAGGGAAAGAGGAGGTATAGCGGCTGTGTCGATTTGAACTGAAACTAAAAATAGTTTATCTTTTACTGATGAGTCATGTTTTTTTGAGTAGGAATACGTTGATGTTGTTCCTGCTTTTGTTTTTATCTATGCGAGCAAGATCCCAGCAACCCGATTATGCGACTTATCCGGCTTACAGCGGCAATGACCTGGGCTTGACGTATACACCCGCTTCAACCGGATTCAGGATCTGGGCTCCGGTAGCGGACAAGGTGCAGCTGAGTCTGTATCAGGATGGTCTGGGTGGTGAGCCCCTGCAGCGCTTGGATATGGTGAAAGCGGATCAGGGCACCTGGCGGGCGGACCTGAACGGCGATCATGCCGGAAAGTTCTACACCTTCCGGGTGTTTATGAATGGGAAGTGGCGGGCTGAGGTTCCGGATCCCTATGTAAAAATGGTGGGTGTGAATGGAAGGCGGGGGATGATCGGGGATCTGGGAAAAACGAATCCGGTAGGCTGGGAGAAAGATAAAAGTCCTGCTTTCAAAAAAGCAACAGATGCGGTGATTTATGAACTGCATGTGCGGGATGCGAGCATCCATAAAAGTTCCGGGATCGCTAATAAGGGAAAATTCAAGGGACTAACGGAAACGGGTAGTCGGACTGCTGGCGGTCTCAGTACGGGCATCGATCACCTAAAGGAGCTTGGTATCACCCATGTGCATTTATTGCCTAGTTATGATTTTTATACGGTGGATGAAACCACGCCCGGGGTTCCGCAGTACAACTGGGGTTATGACCCATTGAACTATAACGTGCCGGAGGGATCTTATTCCACCAATGCCGCTGATGGCCTAACGAGGATCAGGGAATTCAAGCAGCTGGTCCAGACCATGCACCAGCAGGGGATCAGGGTAGTGATGGATGTGGTTTATAACCATACGATGTTAACGGAAGATTCCTGGTTCAATCAATTGGTGCCGGGATATTACTACCGGCAGAATAAAGACGGGAGCTTCTCCAATGCAACGGCCTGTAATAATGAAACGGCCAGTGAGCGGCCGATGATGCGGAAGTTTATATTGGAATCGGTGAAGTACTGGGTGAAGGAATATCATATAGACGGATTTCGGTTCGACCTGATGGGCGTACATGATATTGCCACAATGAACTTGATCTCTGAAGAGTTACACCGGATCAAGCCGGACATACTGTTGTATGGTGAGGGTTGGACGGCAGGAGCCAGCCCGCTTCCTGACTCCGTGCGTGCCCTGAAAAAGAACGCGGGCCAGCTGCACAAGATCGCAGTATTCAGTGATGATATTCGGGACGGTATCAAGGGTTCTGTTTTTAATCACGCAGAAAAAGGCTTTGCCAGCGGAATGAAAGGCATGGAGGAAACCATCAAATTTGGCGTAGTGGCTTCTCTGCACCATCCACAAGTGGACTATTCCAAGGTAAATTATTCGAAGGCGCCCTACGCGCTTGATCCTGCCAGCGTTATATCCTATTGCGAATGTCATGATAATCATGTGCTGGCCGATAAGCTATTGATCTCTGCACCGGAAGCATCACCCGCGCAGCGACGGGAGATGCACAAGCTCGCGCTGGGCATAGTGCTTACCTCGCAAGGCATTTCTTTCCTGCATGCTGGTACCGAATTCCTACGAACTAAGAAAGGTGCAGAGAATTCATATAATGCAGGTGATATCATCAACGCGATCGACTGGGATATGAAGACCACCAACATCGATGTGTTTCAGTATGTCCAGGCCCTTGTAGCAATGCGAAAAGCCCATCCTGCGTTTCGCATGACGGATGCAGCCGCTATAGCCAGCGGAATTAAATTCCTGGATAATACAAATAACCTTGTTTCCTTCACCATCAACGGCGCGGCCGCCGGCGATACCTGGAAAGACATTCTCGTTGTTTATAATGGAAGCCCGCAGACCATGCCATTCACCCTACCCAGAGGCAAGTGGAAGGCTCATATCCAGGGGAATCGGCTTGCAACGATGAGCTCGCCCTTGTCTCCAAGTGTTGAGCCGTGGAGTATTACGGTTTTATACCGGTAGTTGTTAGAATGGGATTGGAAACGAGTTTATGAAATTCGGATACCGGTATTTTCGATAAAGGAACTGAGTTGCAACCATTCAGGGATGGGCGTATCTAGGATTTACCCAAATGCATTAATTTTTCCCTCAAGGCTATCCCATTGCCGCGGTCGATCATAGCGGATATTTGCTTCAAGGCCTGTTCGATCTTGACATCAGCGTTTGGCTCGTTTTTAAGTTTAATAATGGCTGCCTCGGTGGCCAGCACCTGCGCCGTTGGTATCATGGCCGAGGGAATAAATTGTTTCCAATACTTTTCCGCCTGTTGCAGGTCTTTTCGGGC
>Ga0164293_10001014_pt1 | contig 23498 bp, 21 predicted proteins | sample GEODES118metaG_FD_111487 | JGI IMG/M metagenome (GOLD analysis project Ga0164293, IMG submission 111487) | Eutrophic lake water microbial communities from Lake Mendota, Wisconsin, USA - GEODES118 metaG | ecosystem: Environmental > Aquatic > Freshwater > Lake | place: USA: Lake Mendota...
ATCATATAGTGCGCACATACCTACAGGTACGTTCTTCACTCGTAAAGACGTATTAACGGATACTACTTTAATTCAAGTTTTTGACAAGTATTACAAATATAATGCGGTAACTAACTCAAGTGGGTGTTGCTGTATGTAGCACACGACTAAAACCAAGTTATCAAAAAATCAAGCAAAATAAAATATACATATATAATTTATTATCCAAAAAACTGAGTGAACATGACATTCCAACCAAATAATCTATACATCTTCCGCCCAATTATCTAACTCCTCATGCTGTAATTTAATCGATGCAGGTCGATGCGATACTTGTTCTACTATAATTCGCTTTTCTAATTCTGTTTCTTTTCTATCCCATGAAAACACCAATTCTCTGTTTTTGTAGTTCAGTTCGCGATTCTTTATGAAGTATTGATTTCTCGATTTTGTGTCCATAATAACTTCGAACTCAGTTGACATATTTTGTTTTGTAACAATAATGTCGGAATATTCGTCTTCTAACTGGTCTCGTACAACTGACCATTCCTTATATTTTTCGGCAGGGTCTTGATGCACCCATAATTTTTGCGCTGACCATGGACCAACAATATCCATGCGATGGTCGAGCTTATTATGAAGCAATGAATACTTTTCACGCAATGTTTGTATCTTTTCTTTTATTTCATCCAACTTATAGTATTTTGATATGGATAAAAGTAAAGAAATATAAGTAGATACTGTAATCGAGAAAATAGATGTAATATTATCGGCAATATTAAACTGTATACGGGTTGCTTGTATGAATCCGGATATAGTCGAGAAAAAAATGACAGATGTTTGTATATTATTCACTAATGTATTCAAATCATCATACTTTAAATCCAATAACCGTTTGTTCTCTTTGCATTCTTTCAAAATGACAAGATTATTGCGTTGAATCGCTTTCAACTCATTACTGAATACAATGTATTCGGTTTGAGCAAACCAATCAACTTGATTGTGGTTTAGATGTACTTGTTTTTTGGGTTTTACACTTAATTGAACGTTTTCATTTGGAGGTAGACCTTCAACTGCTAAGTCATTTACACTGTTTCTTCGGCTTGTGCTCTCGTTTACAGAAGTATTCACCGACCGATTGATTGGACTCGGACTATCTAGCGCATTGTTATTAACATACTCACGACTGACATGGGCCAGAATATCTTTTACACTGTTATTTACAATTGAACTAACCTGCTTGCGACTAATTTGCACCGGTATCTCAGGTACACTATCGCTTATAACTGAACTAACTTGCTCGCTATTGATTTGCGCCGGAATCTCGGGTACAACCACACTCACCTGTTCGATGATGCTTTGTACCGGGTTCTCAGGTACGTTACTGATTGGACCTGTAATATCGGGTATGATATCATTCTCAGGTGGGTCGATTGACAATACCACGTTTTCTTCTGGCGTATTATTTTCGGGTTGCTCCATAATTACATTACATTCATATTATATTTTTGTAAATTACATTCGTATTTTGTAATTTACACACTGGAAATAACTAAATCTATTTATCCATCAATGTATCTAAAACGCAGATCCAAACGCACCGCCCAATACTCCATTCGCTGCCGCTGGTCCCATACTCATCATACCACCATTCATCTCAGTTCTTGCATTCGGTTGCATCATATGGTCATATGAACCCATCATAGAGTTATGGTTTGTCGTCGCAACGGGAGCAGGAGGAAACGTGCCGCGCTGGATTGCAGAATCATCTAAATAATCGGCTTGGCTGGGTGCATGCCCGGTAACTGGCTGACGTGTTCTCACTTTTTCCTTCATGCCTTCTTTCTTATAATCCGGGCCATTCCATAGTTCGAGTGCACGGTCAACCAATATATTCACTTTTATGCCCAACTTTGTTTGAATACTCAATACAATAATCAGGAACGCCAATATTACATTGGTTAGGTTCAACGATTCATATTTAAACCCGCTATAAGTTGGTATATAGTTAATAATGCGATGAATCAATATCACCCCGCAGAACATAACAACCAATTGCATAAATATCTCAAATAATATTTCCAGCGACGATTTCTCCGGGTCCGCCTCGGGTATAAAGCGATGAATCAATTTATTCAATACAACTACCGGAATGACACCCATCGTCGAATATTGTATGACATTTAAAATTTCAGCATTGCTCTCTTCTGTCATAGAAAATACATGTGACAAAAAAGACTTTCGTGTAATATCTGCAGTTTCTTGCAACAACTCCATTATAACAGATGATTATATAAAAACCCCTTAGAAAATAAATAAAATTATGCTCTCATTGCGCCCTTTATTTGTTCATGTGATTGGTAGTTATTTATCTTGAAATCGTCTAAAGTATAGTCATTTATGTCGAAACTATTTAAACGTTGCATTCATTATTTACTATACAAATGTTGAAGCGTGTGGTTGAATGCAACAAATACAAAAATCGTGACATAAATGCGTCGGCGCCGCACGAGGAGTACCAATACTTGAATTTACTTCAAGATATTTTAGATGAAGGTCACGATGAGGTTGGGCGAAATGGCAATACGCGTTGCGTCTTTGGTGCGGCGATGCATTTCTCTCTTGAAAATGGTAAAATCCCCATTTTAACTACTAAGAAAACCGCTTGGAAAACGTGTTTGAAAGAACTCTTGTGGTTTATTAAAGGTCAAACGGATAACAAAATATTAACCGACCAGAACGTTCATATTTGGGACGGAAATACTAGTGCGGAGTTTCTCGAATCACGAGGATTATCACATTATACGCCTGGACGACAAATTGGACCACTTTACTCGCATCAATGGCGTTTTTGGAATGCGAAATATGAAAATGATCCCGATGCGGATTATACAGGCAAAGGCATTGACCAACTTCAACAAGTTATTGATACTTTGAAAAATCCTGAGACGAGAACCTCACGCAGAATGGTAATCAGTGCGTGGAACCCCGAACAATTAGACGAAGGCGTTCTTCCGCCATGTCACGTTTTATTTCAATTCAATGTTGTTGATGGAAATAAATTAAGCTGCTGCTTGTATCAACGCAGCGGAGACGAATTATTGGGAATTCCGTTTAATATCACTTCATATTCGCTGTTGTGTTGTCTAATCGCAAAGCACTGCGATTTGGAACCATATGAATTTATCCATTATGGTGGAAATTGTCATATATACGATGACCACTTTGACCAAGTAAAAGAACAACTGACAAGAACACCATATGAGTTCCCAACGCTAGAAATATTGAATAAAAGGGAAAACATCAATGATTATGTAGTAGATGATTTCAAAATTAGCAATTATCAACATCATCCACAAATAAAGGCGGCGATGCGGGCGTAGTAGATTCAGTTGGCGCAGTATCAGCATAATGATAATTAACATATTTTGGATTAGGTGACTTAATTCGGTGTATAATAGTAGCAGTACATACGCCTATTTGTCTGCCCGCTTCGGTTACAGATACATACGATACGCCTTCAACAACAACTGTTCTTGAGTTTGTTGGCAATTTGCCCGCACTTGCTTCTCTTAATTTTTGTTTTGTTTCTTCACTATGATGTTTTCCAAAAAAATGATTTTTAACGCCAACCCGTTGACTAAATATTAAAGACAATTTTTGTCGGGTTTCATCCGACACCGCTTTTCTATTGCAATATTTTCTACCTGTATTTATCTCAGATAATCGTTTCTTAACTTCATCTGTATGCGTCCGCCCATACATCCCATTTTTTTCACCGGTTTTTTGTCCATATTTTTGTTGTCTTTCTTCTTTTGTCATATTGTTAAAGCGGACTGCATTAGTATTGGTCCTCTTTTCTATAATCTCGGTTTTATTTGGGTGATTTGTAAGTGTGTCGCCGCCACTATTATTGTAATGTATATTATAAAGTAACGGTCTAATATTGACATCATCTAAATATTGCAATTCTAATCCTTTCGCATCATCTATGGTTTTGCAAGTATGTAAAATCTCAAACATAAAATCATCACAACCATATTTATCATAAGCTCGTTGTAACAAAATATTAAAATGGCGGCTTGCACGTAATAGCATTTTATGTGTATGAAATCGTTTCTCAATCTCTTTTGAATATCCAATGTAGTATTTGCCCGTGGACAAACACGTGATTTTATAAACTCCAATAATCGGTTCGGTCATTCTATACATTAGATATAGAAAATAAGTTTAAGTAGATTTTAAAAATATTTACTTATTCCCTAAATGTTTTCATTATTCGATTTTTCTTCCATGTCCTTTTTGAGTTTTTCTTTTCTCTTCAAATATGATTGTCTATTATATTCTTTTTTTTGTTCTGGCGTAGGTTTGTAGTTTGTATTTTCCTTATATTTTCTATTCCGCTCGTTTATAATCTCTTTATTATTTATATAATATTCTTTTCTACTTGCTGGCGCTGTGTATTTTTTAAGGTGTTCTTTCGTTGCTTGTAGTTCCTCTTCTAATTTAGCATTCCTTTCTGCTAAGTCCTTTATTATTTCATCTTTATCCATTACGATGCTATATATAATAAAAAATATTTATATATTTTTCATTATATTTGTTGTGACAATCTTTGTGTCGTGCCGCGGAGCGGCACCACCGGATTGCCCGAAGGGCAATGGGCGAACTTAAATTCCCAAAGGTGTGTATTTATATATTATTAAAAAACACATTTAAATACTTTACTACTATGATTTATTATACATGAGTTCATCCAACGCTGCTGCAATTCGTCGACGAGTAGGTGCCCAAGGTGTACCTGCACCCGCACCCGGACAATCTACACCTAATATGCCGACCCCTCCATCCAATTCTGCCCAACCATCCGTTCCCACACAAATGACGCTCCAACAAGTCATATCAACTGTTGATAAACGACTTAACCAATTGGAAACTATCGTAAAGTCAAACAATAACAACAACGCCAACAACAACAACAATTCTTCTGATTTGCCATTAGTAGTGGACGAATTTAATAACAGATTTGAACTCATTGTCACCGAAATTAACTCACTCAAAGATATTGTCATGAAGTTGCAATCTTATACCATGGAAGTCAACAAAATGTTAGTGGACGAACGTATTCATATATTATCCGATTTAGGTAATAACTCAGTTGCATCATCTAATGCAGGTAGTCGTGTTCGTGCAAGTTCGCCGAATAGCGTCGACCTAAAAAAAATGGTGGAACAAGAGTTGAATAACGCCCACTAATCGTTATAATAAACAGATTATTATAACGAGGTAAAGCATAGGCAATAGATAATTTAGTATGAATTCGCAATTTCATGAAAAAATCGCGCAACTTCAAACCGACTATTATAAAAATAATAACAAAAATATGTTTTTTAAATCAAGTCAAAAATTAGACTGCGCTGCAACAGTCACTGGAGCAATGGATATACGTAGCTTATTTGAAAATGCAATATATATTTTGCCAAATACAAACTGCATTTATTTTGACTATCCTTTTTTCAAAACATTTGCAACCCCGGCCATATTCGAATCGCTCGTAACATATATTTATGAATTAATTAACCAGACAATGCAAGTTTATACACAGTACGAAATACATGTAAATTGGCAATCGTATAGTGTGTCGGCACATGACCGGTACAAAGACTTATATCGTATCTTTTTATCCAGATATGAAAATAGTGGGTTTAATTTTCACGACAATTTAAGTCGACTATATGTTTATTTTACACCCAATGTTATTCAACTGATTTCGAAAATTATGGTTCCGTTAATCCACCCCATTGTTTTAAGTAAAATTACACTGTATAATAAAACCGAAAGTGAACAATTATTACAAACATTATTAGAAAAAACTAATTGAGCATACAAAAGGTATAAATACGCAATCGTAAACCTAATATAATGAATATTACCATCACAAATTCAGCAAAGGCGGATTTATTCGGGTTGTTGTTTCAGCATATTCGGTTATTTACCGAGCATGTAAATATTACATTCGATAAAGAGCGAATGTTTATGCAATCGATGGATTCGGCGCGCGTTTCCGTATTCGAGCTTACGCTTCCATATACATGGTTTGATGTGTATGAACACACTAGTGCAGCGCCGATTACAATCGGCATACCTGCAACCATGTTATTCAAAATTCTAAATACACGAGACAAAATTCAGGAAACCCAGATTATATATGACGAGAGCGATAACGACAAATTGTTCGTGAATTTCTCTTCGAATAATGCATCTGTCTTCAATAAGCGCTTTGAACTGCCACTCATCGATTTGGAGTGTGAAATTATGCAAATCCCTCCTGGCGAAAGTGATGCCGAATTTTCATTAGATTCTGCAGTATTTGCAAACCTTATCAACCAGTTGAAAATATTTGGAGACACATTCGAAATACAATGCACTGAAGAAAAAATTATTTTGCATTCAATTAGCATTGAAGCCGGTAAAATGTTGGTCGATATAAATATAGAGGACTTGACCGAATATTCTATTAATGAAGGTGAAGTTATGAAACTATCATTTAGCTTGAGCATGTTACACAATATTTGCATGTATAATAAAATTTCAAAAGAGGTTGGAATCCATCTTACTAAGAACTTCCCAATGAAAATTGTATACTCGCTCGGGGATAATGATGCATGTTTTACTTTTTACCTTGCGCCAAAAATTAGTGACGAAAGCGATTAGTATTTTCGTTAAGTCGTGAAAACAGAAAGATCATATATATTATATACCATCTTTTATGAACGCTTTTTTTCATATTTTTCTATTCATACTAATTCTTTTCATGTATATCCACATCGTAAACCAATATAAAACCGGCGAAGACTTGGAAATATACGAAATGGACTACGTATCAAATACACATTTGCAGGAAGTATGTAGTATAAAGCAACCCGTACTATTTCATTATAAAAATGTCAATCCAGAATTCTTTGATGCTTTAGACAATGAGCATTTAGGTATATTGGAGGCACATGATGTCAAAATTAAGGATTCGCGGGACTATTATAACGAGGGCGATAATAATACAGTTGATTATACCGTTATGTCTTACCGTAGTGCAGACACTTTAATGAAAACCGACACTAAATCATCGTACTTTATTGAGCATAACCATTCATTGCCAGATGATGCCGGATTATTGAAAACATTCCAGACCAATGATGAGTTGCTGAAGCCCGCAATGACAGTAATTACGAATTATGACATCTTAGCTGGGTCAAAAAATGCATGCACTCCGCTGCGATATCACAATAACGAGCGCCACTTGCTATGTGTCATTACTGGCAAAGTAACTATTAAAATGACTCCATGGAAAAGTTCAAAATATTTATATCAAAATAAAGATTATGACACATACGAATTTTGGTCACCAATACAGGTGTGGAAACCACAGCGCAAATATTTCAATGAAATGGACAAAATGAAATTCCTGGAATTCGACGTAAACGCAGGCTATATTGTTAGTATCCCGCCATATTGGTGGTACAGCATTAAATATGACAATAATCCGGAGACGCTTGTAACAAGTTTCACGTATAATACCGCAATGAATTGTGTTGCAACACTACCAGATACGTGTCTATATTTTATGCAACAGCAGAATATCAAGAAACGAGTTTCAAAAACGATTGTTGCATTAGATAGAGCAACTTTACCAGAGCAGCAAACTAATGCCCAAACTGATATAGATACAACACTATAATTTGCATAATGAAAGTATCCATTGCTATTTCCACATATGAAGCTAAGGGGCGAGGTGTAGAATTGTTATCTGTAAATATAAATACGATAATGCAACAGACTTATAAAGATATTGAAATTGTTATATCGGACCATAGTAATAATACGGATATCCAAAATTATATTGATAATATTCGGCCCAAATGTCAGTTTGACATTATATATGTCCATAATCCCGATAAACGTGGCAATATTTCACATAATATTAATAATGCCATTAACCATTGTACCGGCAACATAATCAAAATTATATTTATGGACGATTTTCTATTTAAGCCGAGTGCGATTGCGGATATTGTATTTGTATTTACGCAAATTCCATCTGCAAAATGGATGGTGAATAGTTATCTTCATACACAAAACTATTCCTCTTTCTATAACCCAATTTATCCAAAATACAACGATAAAATTATTACCGGTATAAACACTATCGGGTGTCCAAGCGGGTTGACCATATCAAATACAGTTCACGCCAGGTTTGATGAAAATCTAAAATGGTTCATGGATTGTGAGTATTATTATCAACTATTCAAACTCTACGGCAATCCAATTATTTATCAAAATGATTTCTTAGTGGGTACCCTTATTCATAATGCGCAGGTAACAAATTCATGTATAAATAATAACATGTTAATTAACAACGAAACCAGTTATATTAATGCAAAATACGGACTAGCAATAGTACGTACATAAAGTTACATTGTAAAAATTGTATTTACATTTGTTGTGCAATACTGCATATATGCAGGTATTTAACCCATAATATTTTTTGCACAAGAACTAGTCTAATGTATAATTATACTATGTATAATTATCGTAGACATCACCATGGCTGGTTTCCACGCGGTCCGTATGGACCATGGGGTGGAGCGTACCCCTCTCCCGGATTTTACCCATATGGTGGGTTTTACCCACCTCCTCCAATCTATCCTCCATTTTTTAGATAAATAACATGGAAATTTAACATGTCATCGTAATCTTATAACTGGTATGATTACGATAAAAAATATATACAACTTTGAAAATGTATATATTTGTAGGTCTAATTCGTCAAATTCCGTAAAGCTTCGATTACATACAATAACGAATCTATACCCGATTTGAATGCCAATTTAATTAGTTGACTAAATGTCGTTCCTGCGTGTCGAACTACCATATCGGTGCTTGGTGATGTATTATTGGATGTAAATATAGTTGTGTTTGTTCTAGCAAAATATGATGCAATCTTATCGAATATATTCAATTCAGTGAGTGTTCGAATGCCCTTTGTTTCAACTTTCGACAAGGATGCATACAGTGTTTGTTTGAACACATACCCAGCAAAATCATTTACATATCGATTAAAACGGGATGAAACCGCCTCGTAAATATATACAGACAAACTGGGTTGATGCTGCGAACACCCTATACATATTAAAGAAAAGTGTGAATTTGTATATGAAACTGTCGTTGAAATTGCACCGAGCAATCGGTCTTGAAAACTTGGTCTTGGCTTTGGCCAAATTGTGTCCGTTATATATTCCGAAAATGGAGAATTATAAAAGATGGTATATGTTACTATACATACACATACTGCTGCTGATACTACTCGCATAGATGGCATTATGCTGGGATATTGTTGATAACAATGTTACTGTGTTATTGTCAATTTTTTCACAGCCGATTCTATGTTGGCCACGTGGTCCTGACATATTGGTTGTTATTGCATGCACCATCTTTCTACAATATAAGTTCCCATAAAATAATAGCCCACATAAAAACAGTAGAATAAACTTGTGCTGGCATTTTCCGAAATTGGACATTTTAAAAATGTCCATTTTTGAAAAGTGAGGCCACTTCTTTTTCCGAAAAATGTCAAAATTCTGTTTTGCAGCATAATGCTTTAATTCCCGAAAAAATAATTTTAAGTTGACAGCATACTTTTTTGTTCATTTTTTTGCGGTAGATGTTTAGGAACTTTTTATGTCATTCATATATAGGAAAAAATGAATGACGTTTTAGGTCCAAAAAGTTCTAATAAATTAATTTGTAAAACATGTGACTATAGTACATGTAAAAATAGTCAATATGAACGTCATTTATCTACTCGTAAACATAAACAAATGACGCAGAATGACGGGTCGGGTCCAACCAGTGTTCAATCGTATCCATGTATGTGTGGAAAGCATTATAGGTATAGACAAGGACTATTTAATCATAAAAAATCATGTACACTAGATGAACCTAAAAATATTATCGACCAAAAAACGGATACATTACCAACACCTAATATTGTTGACTCCATAACTGCTACCAACACAATTCTGTTATTATTGAAACAAAATCAAGAGTTCAAACAGCTTATGATTGAACAGCATACTGAAAATATGTTATTGCATAAGGAACTTATAAATAAAGTGAATACAAACACAGTTGTTAATAATACCACGAATCATAACAACCAGAAGTTTAACCTGAATTTTTTCCTGAATGATACATGTAAGGATGCAATGAGCATTACCGACTTTCTTCGCAACCTGAATGTGCACATTGATGAATTGGAATACATTGGCAATCATGGATATGTAAACGGGATGACAAAGATGATCATGGACCGGCTTAAGGATATGGACATCACGAAACGACCCATACATTGCACTGATATTAAACGTGAAACAATGTATATCAAAGACGACGCTGGCTGGAGTAAAGATACCGATGAACTGACGAAGCTGCGCAGAATATTGAGTCGAATATCCATGAATAATTACAGAACAGTACCAGTGTGGAGAACCGCACACCCGGATTGTGAAGTCATGGAAACTCGAACATATGAATTCTGTTATAAAATGATGAAAGAGATTCTGGGAGATGTAGAAGAAGAGCAAATCAAATTAGATAACAAGATTATCAAGACCTTAGCAAAAGAGTTGTTTGTACAGAAATGATGGAAAAAAATATATTCAAATATGAAAATATTTTTTATGAATTGTTTACGACATCCATTATTCTATATATTGAATCGAATTCGTCAGTTCCTCCGGACAAGTCGCGGCATGATGTGACTCTGTAATTTTTACTTTTTTTGTAATTGGCATCGCTTCAAATCTCATGCAAAATTCCATAATGGATACTGGTCGGCCTTCGTACACACACCCAATTGTTTTTTCCTCAACTTCAATCGGCTGTTCGTCTGGATAATAGCCCCATTTATCATAGAACTCCTGCAGCTTATCTTCGTCATCGAACTCGATTGTTTTCTTTTCATGATTCAGCCGACCCTTATATTTAAATATTCTCTGTCGCCATACGGGAGTATCCAAACAATAATACAACCAATGGTAATAATATGCATCGCGCAATATTTCACGTTTGGGTACGACTGTATCAAATAATTTATTGTACTCTTTGTTTACTGCAAACCTACATGCACGTCGCAACACAGTATCTGCAGGTCCGGTCTCAATTGTCCTATATTTATCAATATCACTATCCGTCAATACAATTAGAAATTTATGTTTTTGGTGACGGTTCGCACGATTATCGTGACATTTTACGTTGAAATATGTGTTGACAAAGTTGTTTATGTCATATTCCCGATTGACCAACGTAGTAACAATCGACCCTATTGTCCAATCGTTGGTTTTATCCTTAGCCCATTCGACAAGCATTCTTTCGATAAATAATACTAGTTTGGGGTTTAACATCGCGTATATTTCACGATACACATTGATAATATAATCAAATACATCGGTACCAAATCCAGAGAAATACAATTCGTATGCCCAAAACATCGCCTCATCGCGCCTTCGATTCAGCAGTGCAATAAACAGCGACTGTTTTACCTCTGTCTTATTATACAAATATCGTGTAAATATAATTGGTTCAACTGATATACATAAAGAACTTGACATGTTTGATTTATAATTACTATACATATAATCATATATTTATATCAATTTTTTAGGTAGTAAACAAAATTGTAATATACACATTGACTGTCATATTACAAAACTGTAAATACAATGTTGTGAAGTATATTTAGTATTCCAAATAGAAACAAAATATAGTCTGTATGTAATGTATATAATGAGAAAAACCGCCAAACAAGGTTCGCGGTCTAAGCGTAAAACATTAAAGGTCGACCGCGCAGATTCTAAAAATAAACGAAATGCGTATATTGTTCAAAAATTTCTAGAAGTGTTGAACATGGTGAAGCTGTATCACTGGAAAACTCATTCGTATGCTCAACATAAGGCGACCGATGAATTATACGAGCGTTTAAATAAACACATCGACGAATTCGTGGAAGTGTTGTTAGGTAAGGAGAATAAGCGGGTTAAGATGGTCGAGAAGACGTTGCGTGTTCTTGATAATAACAGCAGCCACGAGTTTAAAACCCATATTTACGAATTCCGCGAGTTTTTGGTCAGCATAGATACACACTTCAACAAAAAAGATAGCGGTCTATTAAGTATTCGAGACGACCTACTAGTAGATATTAACCAATTTTTATATTTAATGACATTTGACAAATAAACGAACAAACCTACGGGTGCTTGTACACGGATAGCATTCCTCTCAATGATGGTAATTGCGAAATGCAATCCGGGTATTTCCCGTGTATTTGTGAGTATTGTTGCATTGGAGGAGACATTCTGTGTCGAACCATATTTCTACGTTTACAGTATGTTTTTTTCCAGTGTCTCTGCACCAACCGCAACCAATGAGTTTTTATGATAACCGTACATGTTTCGTGAGGTAATATGTCGACCTGCATTATTTGAACTTCATGTTGGGGTATACGCACCAATCCATAATAATATAAATAATTATTTATATTGTCATACGAATGCCGGAAAAAGGATTTGGCGGATACGCTGGTAGACAATAACCAGTGTGTATATTGTGTCATTGAAAACGTGTACATGTGCGTGTATAGATGGCACAGTCCAATGTAATATTTCCCATTTTCTTTTTCGCTATAAAAGTGGAAGGAGTCTTCGTTGTGAATCGAGTCGTATTCGATGCCATCGTCGCTATCATAGTCACTATCGATTGTTTCTGTGTCTGTATTATCTGCAGAGTCTATTTCAATTACGACTGTGCTATTAGATTCACTATCGCTTCTACTATCACTTCCACTACTTTCATGAGTAGTAAACATGGAAGGGTAGCTATTATTATAACTGCGCATATAATGTAATGTGGATAAAACGGATTTCCGTAATGAAGCACTTGATAAGATTTATGCATAACGCATATATAAGATGCATCGAATTATGATGTGGGTTCATTATCAATTTTTTCAACATTACACGTACAGACTTTGCGATGTGGTAATATATTTCAGTAGCATAGTGTCAATTCCATTAAAGTGATGTAATGCCTCTATGTTACCAATACGTTCAAACACGTTCATCCACTCTTTTACAATGGTGACCACTTTTAACATGGCCTTTGTAAAATCGCCGACCGATATAGATTTCGCCGCCAATTCAGTTTGAATAAACCATTTGCATTCATCGACTGACTGGCAATCACACCAAGCCATTGTCAAATCTATAATATCATATTGCAGTGCATCTTCATAGCATATACCCGTATTTAGATTGTACTCGCATTCATACCCGGCAAAATCATTGTATAATTGCGAAAGTTCAGTAATACGCGATTTCAAAAACGTATCGTCAGTTAATGGCACACTGGAACGACAGTCGTCTTGCACTTTGATATCCGTAAAACATGAAAATAGACCAACAAGTTGGCGTTTAGAAAATGAGTTAAAATAGTTCCATTTCTCGAGTAATTTGCATATGACAAGTGGGTGTATTTCCGCAATATTGGATGCGATTGTACCCAAGTTGGTCAACGACCGCTCGTTTGTTTCATGATTGAGTGAAACAAAACCAAATGATTCGAGTACCGCGCATATTAAGTCAGTTTGCATAATAATAAAACCCTCTGTAGATTGAAGCGACACTGCATCCTGATTATATTTACGATTCAGTTCATTCAGCTCTTCAACCCGCTTAGAATCTTCTTTGATATATCGATACTCGTCTGTTAATTTTGCGATTTCTTTTTCAGCCTGCTTACGTGTTTTATTGCTGGTCGTATTATATATGGCGAGCTGGTCAATATATTGATTGCAAATATCGGCAGGCGTTCTTGCGTTTGTTACATATTTTTCTTTATCATCGATTAATAATTGAAGTGCATCGAGGTCAGTTTGTAGTCCTTTCATAGAGTTGCAGATTTCACGATGAATCATGCTTTTTTGTGAAAATAGATGAAAGTCTTTTGTTTGTCCGTTCTTAAGTAAATTCAAAATCAATGAATACGAAATGTGATATTTGGAAACCAGTTTTTGAGGTACGCCTCCCAAAATCTTTTGATATTCTCCCATCGAAGGGGTCGAAAACAAATTATTACAATGAATTACATGCCCAACCTTGTCAATCCCACGTCTTCCCGCTCGACCTGCCATTTGCGTGTACTCATGTGACATCAAATATCGTTCCCCGCGCCCGTCAAATTTGGTTACGCTCGTGAATATCGCGGTTTTGATAGGACAGTCAAGTCCAATTGCGAATGACTCGGTAGCGAAGAGGAGTTTAATATATTTCTTGGATATCATCAGCTCTACAATTTCTCTCAATACTGGTATCATACCAGAGTGGTGAATGCCGACCCCCTTTTCCAAGAGCGATACCAGATTTTGATATTCAGGTAGATGTAAATATTCTTGGAAATTGGGTAACTTGCGAATAATTTGTTCGCACTCGTATCGAACTGTATATGGAACTTTGCTATCGAATTCCAATAACGGAACAGTAATATCGTTTGCACATGCTTCTACGTTTTTACGTGAAAAAACGAATGCAATGGCTGGTAACATTTCGCGCTCATATAAAAAAGTCGACAGTTGGTTTAATACGTGCTTGCGTTTCATGAATACACGGTTGTCATCGAGATATTTATTCAGTTTGACTATTTTTTTATACCCTAATTCATTAAATTTACCGTGCTCATCTTGCAATGATACCAATTTGTTTGTGTTGTCGCGTATTTCTTGTTGTATGCTTTTATCCTTAACGGATTTAAATATAGATTCGGTGGTTGTCACAAACCCATAATGTGATAAGGGTACCACTCGATGAGATGTCGATGCCAAGTATACCGTTTTACCGCCATCAGCAACTTCCCCTCGTTCACACCATTCCGCAAAACCGGTTGGGTTATCAATCGTTGCAGACAACATTACCATTTGGACATGTCGAGGTAACATCAATATTGTCTTTTCCCATACTTGTCCGCGGTCGGCGTCATTTATGTAATGGACTTCGTCAAACACAACACATGATAATTCGGTGATGATATCCATTTGAAACTGCAGTAGAGATGAGGACGCTTCCTGGCCAGAAGGACTCGTCTGGTTGAGACCCGTAAACAAATAGTTCATTAGAATCTCGGTCGTCATGATAAGTACGTCTGCATTAGGATTGGTTTTAATATCACCTGTAAATAGTCCAAATGAGATTTCAGGGTATTTTCTAGTAAATTCGTAGTATTTTTGATTTGAAAGTGCCTTGATAGGGCTCGTGTAAATTACCTTTTTTCCATTTTTTACAAAGTGTTGTAAAGCAAACTCTGCCGGAAGTGTTTTCCCCGAACCAGTATGCGCAGTTACTAATACATGGTTTCCCTCGACAATTGATTCGATAGCATATTTTTGAAAATCACTGAGAGGATATGGATATAATTCAAAATGAGATTCATATTTTGAATTAGACGGATATGGTTTATCACAAATAACGACCATGGTTTCGTCGTGTATACATATTATATATCTGGCTGTTTCTATATTAGTTACAACTAATATTACGAGCAACTATCATATCAACTATTTTGGATTTTATCCAGTTTTCTATGTAAGTAGACTTAATCACATAATAGTTTAATCTTCTCCATAACCACATTAATATCCGTATTAATTGTTAGATTTGGCATTATAAGTTCTAATCCAAGCATGTGATTTGTGTCATTACCATTAGGTAACCCTACTATACATTTTTTATGCATTCCATATGCAAATGCTAGTGGGGATGATAAATTTCCAATAAATAATTTGCAAGAATTTATTGCTACACACATTTCGTAGAGATTTTCAGGTTTGTATAAATCGATATTATTTACATCGAATTGGGTCTTAAACCGTTCAGTTTCGTCATTAGACAAGTCTATAAACTTGATTTGTTTGCAATATTTTTTACAAATGTATGTAAAATCAATATTATATGCTTGACGACATGACGTTGTACTTATCAATATAGTATCATTAAACGTATTATCATATGGAATATTCAACCATTTATCTACTCCCCATGGTATGTTATATGTATCGTAAAATATTTTACTCCAATTAGTTTGAAATAATAGAGGATGTCTCCGCCATTGAGATAAATTTATATGATATGGTTCATTATTAGAATGTATTTTATACTCTTTAATGTATGGTTGTTCCGTAATTAATCTATATGTGTCCTGATAAGCAGTTTGCAATCCATGTTTAAAAGTATCACCTGTAATCGCAATGTATAATATGCCCTTTCTACCCGTTTGTAAAAAAGCTTGGTTTATTATAGACAATTGGTGAATAAAATCGCCTAATAATCCACCACTAACATAAATTATCGGTTTTAGTTCAAATGCATGAGCATCACTTGCATTTGGAATATTGAAATCCGCTAGATTAATAGAGTTGATTGTATCTACATCATCATTCGACTCATATGTTAACGTAGGTATGTTAAACATATTGCATATTTTCTCAGTAAAATTCGAGATGATTGTAACAATATCATATTCAAGTGCAAGATATATAATTTCAGGAATTTTATTATAAAATATAGTTGTATTATCTATAACAATTTTACAGCTAGATTGTGAATAGCTTTTTTGTTCTTTTAGATTAGAATTGGATGTCAAGTTATACCAATTTTTAATCCGGAATCTTTTTTGATTAAATTCAAAAATTTGATTTGATAAATATGCAAACTGTGGGTCATCTATTGTAATGGTTTTTATCACGTCGGTCATGTCCCATATTTTTTCATTTACGTACATTAATAGGTTATAGTACAAGTAGTTCTCTTTATGAATATAACATTCTTGCAATGCGTCTATTTCTTTTTGAATTTCTAACTTTTTAGTTTCATTGTTTATTTTTTTCAGTTTTAATTCTAAAATGCTGAGTTTATCTATCGCTTCACCAATCGACACTTCTATCTTCATTTTGCATAATATAAATAATTAAACATGTTTATATTATTATAATGCATTTAACATTTTTTTAAATTTATTGATTGTGTTATTATGACTATATTCATGTAAAAATTTTGCAAGATACTGTGTTGAATTTTTCATACAATCATTAATCAAGTTTTTATAAAGACAAATCTCATCAGAATAAATATTTCTAAACATATAACTATCAGATATTCCTAATGGTTTTTTTACAGAGATAGCGTAATCTATAGTGCTAGATATTCCTCTTCCGTACATCGTGTCATATAAAAATATATTCATGGTATTGGACTTTAAAAATTTTAAAATATCAGCAGTTGAAAAAAAATCATGACTAATCATTACAATTATACCGGGTTTACTATTCGTCTTTATGCAAAGTTCCCTCATTCTATGAATTCGATTTGGGTCTGGGTCAAAGTGAGCAATTGGGATAACAAATTTAATTATTGCATTATCGTATTGTTTATTTATTATTCTAACAATTTTGTCAAATCCTTTATTATTAAACCCAAACCCAAATGAACCAAAGATTGGAATATTTGTATCAGTATATTTATTTATAAAGCTATCGACCTCATCATTAGTAGTATTCGCGTTTACAATGTCTTCTACATTTTCATAAATTGGTCTAGGTAATGAAAAATTATTGGCTCTTTCAGGTGCGTTTGGGTCAATATTGCAAACAATATCAAATAAATGTTGAGATGATTCATGTGGAATTCCAATATTTTTTACAACTCGTTGAATATTTGATGCATTTAACCAAGTCATGGTTGAATCATGATAATTATAAATTATGGCCATAATGCCAGCATTATCTTGCAAAATGTTACAATATTCCTTATAAGAATCTATTTCTTTATAAATATAATTTATTTGTGAGTCTTTTTGAAGAATTTCATTAAGACGCTTACCATATTGATAAACCCCACAATTTTCTACTTTATGATTTAAAAAAAGAACCTTCATTTATATTAATATATTATTATTATTTAAATGAATTAAACGTATATATTAATATGAACACTTATAGTCAGGCGGCACAAGATTTATTTGTTGAAGCTGTTACAAATCGAAAACGAGATGGGTATTTCTTAGAAATTGGGTCAAATCATCCAATCGTGCACAACAACACTTACCTTCTAGAAAAAAAATATAACTGGAGAGGATTGATGGTTGAATATGATAATACATTTAAACAACTATATGAAGTGCACCGACCAAATTCGATGTATGTAATAGATGATGCACGAACAATAAATTATAGAGATTTTTTAGATAATCATAATTTTCCTTTAAATATAGACTACTTGCAAATAGATTTAGATGTCAATAATAGTTCTACGTTGGATACATTCTTATTATTAAATAATACAGTTTTTGATAAATATAAATTTGCAACAATAACATTTGAACATGATATTTATACTGGAAATTATTTTGATACGCAGAATATATCAAGAAAAATATTAACAGATAGAGGATATGTGTTAGTATTTCCAAATGTGTCTGTATTTTGGGAAGGTTCTTATAAACAATTTGAAGATTGGTATGTACATCCGGAACTAGTTGATATGAATTATGTTAACCGTATAATATCAACCGACAGCTTAAACGTTGAACAAATAAAAAATAGGCTATGATGAAATATTACATACTTTTCATAATTATCAAATTACATTTTGATAATTATATCACTATTTTTGAACCAATAAATAAATTTAAACTAATTCTTCTAAAATGTTGTCAATCGAAACCAACGGTTTCCATCCAAGTCCTGTCAGCTTCTTTGCGTCTCCTCTAATATTTGTTGAAGTCGAATCAAATCCTAAATACGTATTTTGAATTACGACGACCTCCAATCCGGTTGACTTTTCAAATAAGATGTTGTCTTTGCATCCTAACTCGATTCCATTATTTGCATATAATTTAATAACTAAATAGGATATTCTATGACTCTCATTGTCACATATTAAATAGTTGTCGCCGTTAGTTTGAGAAATAATGACATGGATTGCATTTGCAACATCGGCTGCATGTAAAATATTTCTATATGAATCCAGATTTCCGGTTTGCAGTGCGGTTTTTGTTCCAGCATTCCACGATTTAATGTGTGCAGAAACTTTGTTTAATAAAAAAACCGGTTTTTTTAAAGGAGATTCGGTCGTAAATATAACTCCATTTGAAAAGGGTAATCCGTATGTATTTCTATAAAACTCAACCATGGAATGACCTAGTATTTTTGCGATAGAATATGGATGTACATGAAACATATTATGGTCGTCTTCGCTAATCTCATAATCATTATGACCTTTATACATTTCACTACTTGATGCGTTAAATAATTTTGTCTTCCATCCTTTGCGGTGTATAATATCACACAGCGATGCCGTTAACATCCCATTACAATATAGTGTTTCTATGGGATTTTTAAACGCGTATTGCGAACTAGAAATAGATGCTAGATGAATAACTACATCCGGTTTAACGATTGATAGAACATGTTCCAATTGTGTTGCATTGTTCATATCAAAATAAAATTTGGTTATGTTTGTTTCATTATGTTGTGCAGAACGACTAATCCCATATAAATTATAATCGGCACATCGTTCTTTCATATAATGTGCAATCATGCCGTCGCAGCCAGTAATTAACATTTTCGGTTTTGAACCAACGATTTCAAACCGAGGAAACGGAAAAACAAATTGCCCACCTGCGTCTAAAAACGCCTTTTCGCGAACAAGAATCTCTTCTCGAAAATGCCACGGCAAAACTAATAAATAATCAGGTGGATTTTCTCTCATAGTTTCTTCTCCAATAATCTCAATACCGGTATTTGTCATTTTACCAATCTTTTTTGGGTTTCTTTCTACGGCATATTTCATGTCAGTTTCCCCCAATTTCGCGTATTGAAGTAAACAATTGCCTTTTGTAGATGCGCCATATACATACATCTTTTTCCCATTTTTATTGACATTGTCAACAAAATCTCGCAATCGTTTCACTTCAATATCACAGTTGGTCATAAATTGTTCGAATACATTATTATTTAATAAGCCATATTCAATCTCCTCCTTTAAAATTCGATTAACTAACTCGACGTTTTCATCATATGTGGGAGAGTGCTTCTTTGCAAAATAAACCCTGAAGCTACCTCCATTACAGTCATTAAATTTAACATCAATAATTTTAAGATTTGCCATATCAGCAATAACTTTAATTTGATGTAATGAATAATATTCCAAATGTTCGTGGCAAATAGTATCAATACTATTTGTTTTTAACATGGATAATAAATAACTTTGTTCGCACGTCCAAACGCCATCGTCATGTAAAATCGAATATATATCGTTTGCAAATTGCACCGGGTCAGGCAAGTCATAAAACATAGAAATTGACGACACCATCTTACACTTAGTGTCGCCATACACGTTTGTAAAATTTTCATGTGTGAAGTATGTAGGGATTAGTTCTACATCTCCATAATATTCTTTGAATTGAGACCCAGTTGGGTCTACACCGATTCGCTTAAGACCATTCGAATAATATTGCAACATGGTAGAATCGTTACTACCAATGTCTACAATGGTGTCTCCTTCTTGCAGATTTACAATGGATACTATTTCTAATTGATAATTTTTTAAATGTTCCCGCATTGTATTACTAATGCCAGACCGATACCCATATTCATATTCGTAGAGCTCGGCAGAAAACGTTGTTTGTAGTAATTGTAACAATCTGCAATTATTACATACGCATAGGTCGATTTTGGTTTTTGGGATAGTAAAATCACCATAAACCGGAAAGCGAGATGTTATATATTGTTCACCGAGTGATATTACAATGGTGAGATCGTTTGACCCGCAAATTCGACATTGGTCGATATTTGATATATAAGACATTTATTAAATATACAATGTTATAATGTAAATTATATGTTTATATGATTTTACTGAAAATATACAATAATCGATGATAGTTTAATCGTGCAAATTTAAATGTCCAACTACGTATATACATATATTTCAATGAATATAATTATTCCAATTGGCGGGAAGGGGGAACGATTTAAAAATGCAGGATATATTAAGTCAAAGCCATTAATTGATATTTTCGAAAAACCTATGATATTTTATATCATAGACAATTTAAACATAAGAGCGGACGATAATTTGTATATCATTTATGACACATTGTTAGATGTCGAAAATTTTGCACGCATAGTAAAGGACAAATATCCATTTGTCAACTTGATTCCATTACCGAAAAGTACGCGTGGTGCTGCCGAAACATTGTACTCGGGAATACATAGTATAATGAACTCTATCCAAAAGGTAAGCAAAAACATCGTAATTGATTGTGATACATTTTATCGAGAGGACATACTCAATATTTATAGGAAAAGTGAAAATAATAATATTGTGTTTTATAGTGTGAAAGAAAATGAACCCCCAATATATTCATACATAAGGCTCGACGAATCGAAACATATACTGGAAATCAAGGAAAAAATCAAAATTTCGAACAATGCAAATACCGGAGCATATTGTTTTGAAAATATAACAGACCTATGTGATTACTGTAAATATATATTGGACAACAATATTGTATTCAATAATGAGCCGTATACTTCGTGTGTTATAAATGAAATGATTAATTGTGGTGTTAACTTTTATGGTATCGAATTACACAATGACAGCGCAGTATCATTAGGCACACCGGTAGACGTAAATGAATACATACAAAACACGCGGGTTCTATTATTCGATTTAGATGGAACGCTGGTCGATACCGATGCTATATATTTAAAGGTATGGAACCAATTGTTAGACCGATATAACATAAAATGTGATAAAAGATTATTTGAGTATTTTATTAAGGGTAAAAGTGATGAACTATTTATTAAGTACATTAATTCAAGCATAACAGATGTTGAACTATCAAATCTGTCGAAAGAGAAAGATAAATTGTTTATAGAATGTCTAACTGATGAACCGCATCTTTTATTTCCAGGTGTTTTCGATTTTTTTAAACGTAATGCTCACAATAAAATCGCGGTAGTGACAAGTAGCAACCGAGTCGCCGCGAATCATATTTTACAGGTTACTTGGCTGGCCGAGTATGTAGAATTGGTTATAGCAGCAGAAGATTGCATAAATCATAAACCGGACCCGCATCCATATTTAATTGCGATGGATTATTTTAACGCGTCAATTGATAATGTATTTATTTTTGAAGATAGTTACTCAGGATACTGTAGTGCAGTCCGTACAGGTGTGAAAAATATCTGCCTATTTGACAATGCAAATACATGCGCAGAGATTCGCGATTCTACCCATTATAAATACAGTGATTATAAAAATTTAAACATCGACCATATAGTGAATTACTATAATGGTCACGCCGACGTCTATGTAAACGACTATGTCGAGCAGATTTATAAGACTATAAATACAATACCTGTCAAAAGTATCGAGAAGAATGCGAATAACTTAAAAACTGGATACATATGCGACATTAGTAGTTACAAAATAACCTATGTTAACGGGGTAACTGAGAATCTTGTCCTCAAAATAAGTAATATAGAAAATGAATTGTCGGCCACAGCGATAAAATTACATATGTATGAGAAAGAAACATATTTTTATGAAAAAATTTCACATTTAATAAGCAATACGCCACAATTTTTCGGGTCGTTTAAGCATGAACGGCGCGATGCGATATTATTGGAAGATTTACATAGGTATTCTGGAAGGTTTAATATAAACTTAAATACGAACACTCATGTTTTGATGAAAGTAGTTAAATCGATACATGATATGCATAATGCATTTTATTTTGAATCTGCAGACCAGGTTATGCCAACTATGCGCTCATTAAATAAAATAACTGATATAAGCTATTATAAAGAATTGATTATTACCAGACGTGAAAGATTTATGTCTAACACCAAGTATATTTTAAGCATTAATGAAAAGGCAATTGTATCCAAAATCTACAATAATATTGATAAAATATACAACGATGTTTCCACATTTCCACTCAGCTTCTGTCACGGGGATTTAAAGAGTCCTAATATTTTTTATAAAAATAATACCGATCCCATACTATTGGATTGGCAATACATACATTTAAATAAGGGTGTTAGTGATATTGTATTTATGTTAGTCGAAAGTGTAGATTTTGATGAAATGACCGTTAATTTGGTTATAAATTTCTATTATAAATTGCAAAACGAATCCCATCCAATCACATATAGTGAATTTATGAATGACTTCAAGAATGCCTTATGTGTATTTCCTTTTTTTGTGTGTATATGGTTTAATAGTGAAGACCCGGATAAATTATTGGACCCAGTATTCCCGATTAAATTTATGAAAAATCTAATGAAATATTACAATCATTATTTGATAGAGTACATTGTATAGCGGGGGTAACATTACCGCAAATGTGTA
>Ga0164293_10001015_pt1 | contig 23477 bp, 21 predicted proteins | sample GEODES118metaG_FD_111487 | JGI IMG/M metagenome (GOLD analysis project Ga0164293, IMG submission 111487) | Eutrophic lake water microbial communities from Lake Mendota, Wisconsin, USA - GEODES118 metaG | ecosystem: Environmental > Aquatic > Freshwater > Lake | place: USA: Lake Mendota...
ATCCCTGAAGATTTTTATTTCGCAAAACCAACTCAAACTTCATCGGATAAATCTGACCTCAAAGGCTACTTCTAATCCATGGCCCGCCAAATTCATCTTATTGTGGTGGGCAAACTTAAAGACTCTCATCTTGAGTCTATTGAAAGTGATTATCTTAAAAGGATCAATAATCCCGAACTTGTCATTCATGAAGTGAAGGCCTCGGCCGAAAATAAAGAAGCTGAAGGTGAAGCGATTCTAAAAAAGATTCGGGACCTCTCTCAAGGGGGAAGTACTTATTTAATCGCTATGACCGAGTGGGGAAAAAAGAGTACTTCAGTCGCCTTTGCGGAATGGAGCAAGACCCTTATTGAGCGCCCTGCAAAAATATTCTTTCTTATTGCTGGGGCCGAGGGCTTCTCGGACGAGGTCTTAAAGTCTTGCCAAGAAAGGATCTCCCTTTCAGAGCTGACTTTCCCTCATAAGTTGGCCAGAATACTTCTAGTGGAACAACTTTATCGTGCCCAGACCATTAGATCAGGACACCCTTACCACAACTAGGGGATTCATATGCAAACGATTCAAAATTTAAGTCCTCGAGTTCTTCTCGTTGTGATGGATGGATTTGGAATCACTCAAAATGATTTTAAAAACGCCATTAAAGCGGCCCATAAGCCTCATCTTGAAGATGCTTTTCATCACTATCCCCTCACCACCATTCAACCCGGCGGTGAGTCCGTTGGCTTACCAAAAGGAGTTTCTGGCAACTCTGAAGTTGGACACTTAAATTTAGGTGCAGGAAGACCTGTCAGGCAAGATCTCGTTCGTATCAACGAATGCATTCAAAATGGAACTTTAAAAAATTTACCAAAGCTTCAAGAGCTTATTCAAAAAGCCAAAGCGGGAACGAAAAGAATTCACCTCATGGGTCTTCTCTCTGACGGCGGAGTTCATGCTCATATAAATCACTTAAAAGAACTTTTAAAAATTCTCCGAGAACAATCCGATCTTGAGATTTTTCTTCATGCCTTCATGGATGGTCGTGATACCTCAAAAGATAAGGGCGTAAATTACGTTAAAGAAATTCTTGAGTGCCCAGGATTTAAGTTTGCAAGCATGGGAGGAAGATCCATCGGAATGGATAGAGATCGCAGGTGGAATAAGATTGAGCACCACTACAAAACGATCACAGGCCAGGGAGAAAAAACGACCATTAAGCCACAAGACTACGTTTTAGATCAATACAAGAAGGGACTCTTTGATGAATTTATCACTCCGGTTCTTTTTTCAGATGATGGATCTATTAGAAATGGAGATTGTGTCTTCTTTTTTAATTACCGCCCAGATAGAGCAAAACAAATTACGTTGGCCATGAATGATCCCAAGTTCACTGAATTTCCAGTTTCGGTGAAACCTGGTTATTTTCTTTGTATGACTCCGTACGTTCAAGATGAGCTTCCTCATCTTCCGGTTCTATTTGATAAAGAAAAAATCAAAGGAACACTCGCTGAATACATTTCTAAAATTGGTAAGAAGCAATTTAAAATTGCTGAGACTGAGAAATATGCTCACGTGACTTATTTCTTTAATGGTGGAGAAGAAACTCCTTTCGAGGGAGAGGAGCGCTGTCTGGTGCAATCTCCTAGAGAAGTTTCTACCTATGATCAAAAACCTGAAATGAGTGCCTTTGAAGTGACAGACAAATTAATGAAAGCACTCGATGATAAATCTTTTAGTTTCTACCTCGTCAATTTTGCCAATGCCGACATGGTTGGCCACACCGGAAATTATGAAGCGGCCATAAAAGCGATTGAAGCTGTTGATTTGTGTGTGGGAAAACTCATCAAAAAGTGTGAAGAGCAAAATATTACTCTTCTTCTGACCGCTGACCATGGCAATGCTGACCAGATGGAGTATGAAGAAGGCGGACCTCATACATCACATTCAGACTCTGAAGTTCCCTTTTGTGTTGTTCATCCAAAACTTCGTGATCAAAACATTATGGTAAACACAGAAAGTAAGACGCTCGCCCTTAAGGATGTTGCTCCCACTGTTTTAAAAATTTTAAATATCCCTAAGCCTAAAGAATTTTCAGGAAACTCTATTTTTATTTAAAGGATTTTTATGTCAGTTTCACATATCGGTTTACTTTGCTCTGGCGGTGACTCTCCCGGAATGAACTGTGCCATTAGAGCAGTTGTTCGTACGGCACTTTTTAAAGGGATTCAAGTCACAGGAATAAAGCGTGGATATGCGGGTCTTCTAAGGGGAGAATTTCAAACTATGAATCTTTCCTCAGTTGGAAATATTATTCAGCGTGGAGGCACTATTCTTCAAACCTCTCGCTCTCCTGAATTTATGAAACCTGAATTTAGAAAGAAAGCAGTCGAAATACTTAGGGCCCAGAAGATTGATGCCCTCGTGGTTATTGGTGGAGATGGTTCTTTTAATGGAGCTAAAGCACTTTGGGAAGAACATCAGTTTCCTGTCGTGGGTATACCTGGAACGATTGATAATGATATCTCAAATACCGAGTATACGATTGGATTTGATACTGCCGTACAAACGGCCATTGAGGCCGTCGATAGAATTCGTGACACTGCTCATTCACACGCCAGAACCTTTCTAGTTGAAGTGATGGGGCGAAACTCATCGGCGATCGCCTTAAAAGTAGGTGTATGTACAGGTGCAGAAAACGTTCTTCTTCCTCATGAAAAAGTGAATCATCAAAAAATCGTAGACGATATCCAGCGTGGAATTGCCCGCGGTAAAGATTCATCCATTATTATTGTTGCAGAAGGGCCAGTTGCGGGAAGAAGTTATGAAATCCAGCATATCTTAAAAGATATGCATCATGTAGACACTCATGTCGTGATCTTGGGCCACATTCAGCGTGGAGGATCACCTGCCTCCAATGACCGCTTCATTGCTTCTCAAATGGGACATATGGCGGTTGAGGCATTACTCTCAAACCAATTCCCAAAGGTCACTGTTGTTCAGAATGGGAAAGTTCTTCTCACTGATTTATCAAACTGTACAACAAAAGCTGATAACAACTTTAGTGAGTATCAAACGTTGGCCCAGACGCTTTCAATTTGATCGTTAGTTCTAATCTCTTTTGATTTTAAGAGTTGCGTTTAGTTCGGAATTTATTTCGAAGTGACTGCATTGCTGGCAAAACGTCCACTCTGGATCACTTAAGTGAAATCTATCAATATGAATCTTTGCCATTTTTTTCCTGAAATTCTCATAAGCTCCAGAATGCCAAATATCTCTCCAGTCTTGCTTATAAGCATCGCCAATAGGGTGCTTCGCTATACAACAAGGAACAATATTTCCACTCACTTGAAATCGAATGTAAGCATACCCAACCAGACAAGGATTTGATGAGTAAAAGTCTGCGGGAACTCCCCCATTAACAACATCGAAATCTAATTCTTTTATTGCAATCTCTTGATTATCTTTTTTAGTTGGAAGTGACATCAATCAGATCTCCGGAATACTTGTTTATGATTTGATCACAATACTCTTTTTGGAAAACGATGATGTCTTTTTCCATCGCATAATGGATCGCTTCCTTTAAAGATTTTGCCATCGCTTTCAACACTTCTTTTTTAGGGATGTAGAGATGATGAACATCTCCATGAATCTCCATCGGCTTGAACCAAACTCTCTGCGCTCCAAGTTTATAGGCCAATTCAGAAACTTCTTTTAAGTGAAGACAGTTGAGTTTATTTACAACACACATGATTGTAAAAGAAACCCCAGTTCCGTTATTTTCCTGTCTTAATTTCGAAAACAAAGATAAGTTTTGCAAAACTTTTTCATAATTTTTAATCGTCTGTCGGGGTCTCGTCTGAATATAAAGTTCAGGGTTTCCTGCTGAAATATTTGCAATAAAATGGAGATCGTTGGATTTTTCACCACCAAGTCTGTGGAGGCGATGAATATCTTCATCATCTAGATACTCCATGTTGGAGAGCACCTCAATCTTAAATCCTCGCTCTCGAGCAGCAGCGATAAAATCCACTGAGTGCTCATGCATGAGAGGGTCCCCCATTCCACCGAATTGAAGATAACTTACTGACCAAGGTAAACTTTGAATAATCTCATGGCATACTTGGGGATCAATCTCCATTTTCATATGATTTTTTGTAACTTCGGGTAACTCATCCCCTCCACTACGCTTTTTCGTTTCCTCAATCGCCTCCGGACCATAGAGACCACAAAAAACACAACTATGAGTGCAGCGATTTGAAATATCGATATGAACGTCACGAATTCCTGAAAAAGTATTTTGAGTTTTAATATCCCATTCACGAAAGTGCCTATTCCAAAAAGGAAAATAGACATTAAGTTTAGTGCATCCACGAATTTTTAAATATTCAAAGACGTCCCTAAACTCTAAGCATCTTTTATTCGTAGGCTCACCCTCAACATTTAAAACGACCCACTTCGCTCCCATTTCTACGATTCCAGTAATCGTAGGTCCTAAAATTCTTAGATCTGACTCAATTTGAAACTCTACAATGAGATCCTTATCTTTCTCTAAAATGGATCGATAGCGATGGAACATATCCATAAGATCTCTATCACCAGAATAAATCTGGCCAATACCCTGATGCTTAAGCCATTTTTCCACTTGGTGAGTCGCCCTGATGGCAAAACCTTTAATGCCTAGAGAAAGATACTTTTTTCTCAATTCATCCACAGCAAAGTCTTCGGCAGGAATAGAGAGAATGACCTCAGAAGATAAAAAAGTCACTTTTTGAAGAAAAATAGTTATTTCTTCAGATAGATCCTTTAAGGAAGGAAGACGAATATAGAAAAGCTCTTTGGGCATGAGCTTTACTAATTTAAAGTGAGGAATTTTAACTTCATTTACAAGATCTAAGGACAACATAAATTCTAATCACCTCATGGCTTTAAAATTATTTAACCAAGAATTCCCGTGAGAGTCCAATGACTAATTTTTATTCTCCCTTAATCGACTAAATTGCTCTCCCTAGGCAATCTTTGATGTCACTTTGAACTCTAAATTAGTAATTTGACCGAGTAACTCCCTTGCATCTATGAATCCATTGGGGCCATGAATATCATTACTTGAAGAAATAAGGTGAAAGTTTTGGCATTCACATAGGTCTACAAAATCTTTGGAAAATGGCTCCTCAATAACCCCACTCGGAGTGATGGATCCAATAGCAAAACAATTATCAAGCTTACTTATAGGAATGAGTCCTGCGAGAAACCAGTAATGAAGAAGTAACGGGTACTCTAACCACTTCACTGAAGAACTTTCAAGATCACCAAGGTCATCAGTAATCTCTACATTTAAAACAAATCTTTTTAAGGGGATTTGAAGACCCCTTGATCTTGTAATGAAGACAATTTTTTCTTTAATAAATTTCCCGTATTTACCAAGACCATTAATTTCAAGTCCTGGAACACTCTTCGTTGAATAACCAAAGAGTGTCACGAGTGAAGGCCCTTTTTTTGTTAAGTAGCATGTGTGTATTTGAGTTTCCATGATTCTCCCTTTTGATTAAGGGGAGCAAAAATAAAGCCAAAAAGAAAAATGAGAAGTGCTTAGAATTACAACCTTTTTGGAAATCTGGATAAAAAAATTACTTCCTATATACAACTTCTAACTCAGGAATATATTCGAGTATTTTTTGGTTCCTATGGGTATCATAGATGTCATTGTGACGAATGAATTCATGCAAAAGTTCTGGCCGATCGTCGCTCAAGATAAAGGTCACAACTCCTCTTAAAGAAGTGATCAAAGCTTTTTTGTCATAATCATCATAGTTATTCCACCCCGATTCAACTTTTTGAATGTAGTTTTGAATTTTTCCAACGACATCCTCACGATAAGAACGAGGTAAAACACTCGGTGAAAAGTGAAGAGGATAAAATAATAAATTGAAATTAGGTATTCTTTTTATATTTTTAAATTTTGCCACATAATCACAATATTCCGGGATGTGATGAATATTATAGGCCTGAATCGTTGGTTGAATCTGACACACTTGAAGATTATATTCTTTAAAATTATTTTCTAATTCCCAGAGATTCGATTCAATTTCATTCCATTTCTGTGGATAGCGAATAAATTCATTCATCTTTCCAATCCCGTCCATTGAAACCAGAAGAATAACACCTTCAAATTGAGGCCAGAGTTCTTTGGCGTCAGCGGGAATTCGAGTTAAATTTGTATTATAAGAAAGTTTAATATTTTTAGCTTTTTTCTCACTCGCCATCTTTCTTAAAAATTTCCAACAATCTTTAATCAGTAATGGCTCGCCACCTGCAAGATGAATCCGTTCAACAAGATCACTGTACTGAAACAGCTCATTCCAAAAGTGTTCCGATTCATACCATGTCATGTTTTTAAATTTTTCAGTTGCTTGGGGTCCATACATCTGTTCGTATTCAGTAAAAAGTTTTTTGGAACTGTAAGGTAGACACATTCTACATGCGAGATTACATAAATTCCCAAATCTTAAATCTACCCAACGGATCATAGGATCAAGGGAGATTTTATTTTGCATTTCTTTCGTTACAAGAAATTCTTTACTAGCAGACATTCTGTAACTCTCACTCCCTGTGTCTTCAATTCGCCAACAACCATCACAGGATTTGTGTTTTTTCCCCTCTTGCATACTTTTTCTAATTTCTTGCATGAGAGATGAATTCCAATGCCTTAGGATGGCATTGGGTTGACCGGCTTGAATAATCTGACCATCAGGATCTTTTGAGAACTCTTCTGAAGACGGGCCCAGGCAACAATTATTAAAATGGCCCATTCCATCAACAAAAAGGTGTAACCATGGAAGAGGACAATGTGTATCTGTCATAGATCTATGCTAAGGGCGATAAAGACAAAGTTCAAGATAAACTAAAAAATGTAATATCTAATCACTTAAAGAATTCGACTCAAAAAAACAGTTGAGCTGCTTAATCCCTTTTTCATTTGTGACAAAGGATGAATGAATAAGATCTAACCTCTTAGCAAGTTTATCTTTAATATAAAGGCAGGCCTTCTTTGATTCAGATGAGCACATGGCAGAATCTGAGAGTTTTACACAGAGATATTTGAAGATTACTTTTTTTCCACTCACGCAAATGATTTCCTGCTTACTCTTATCCACAGAGGCCCTCAGATAATATGGATCCGATGCCTTTTCTTTTTCACAAAACTCTCCCACCTCAATTTTTCTGCCCATACAGTCTAGTTTGGTGCCGGAAACATAATCAATAAGTGGAGAATCAGGATAACCCGATTTACTACAGACATATTTAAATGAATGGCGACTTTTTTCGGTTATAGAAACATCATCTTGAATAATATGAGTTAAACCGATTAAGGGAAAAAGGAAAAAAGCGAATATCATTTACTCACGCATTCAATAAAACTATCAGTAATATCTGCAATAAGTTTGTATGTATTGTTCTTATTCACTGAATAGAAAGCTCCATACTCGTTCTCGCCCGGCCAGTAATGAATAAGGACGTATTTTTTTCCATCAATATTATAGTACAGAATTTCGCCCGCATCTGGGCCAACTTGACCATCTCTTAATCGTGTATCACTAAATTCTTCCATGGATTGCTCTAAGGACGTATTACGTCTCCCGCTCTGAGATGAAAGCCACTTATGAATGAGTCTTTTTTCAACAGTCGTAAACTTTGAATGATTTTTTGAAACGAGAACTGGCCTAATCCCTAATTCTTTTAAAGCATTTTTAAATTCCCATGTTTCTTGGAATTTACAAATATCAGCTGCATTTGAGTTAAAAGAAATAAAAAGAACAAGGGTCAAAAGAAATTTCATTGAAGCGTCTCCGTAAAAGTGACGCTAAATTAAATAAAGTGAGGGTGTTTGGAAAGAGAAATTAAAAAGATTACCCTATCTAATTTTTAGATAGGGTAATCAGGATTGAATCGATTAACCTGGCCACATTCCACGAAGTCTCATGGCACCTTCAAGGCGCTGGAGAGATGTGATAAACGCCGCTTGCTTCATATTCACTTTATAGACCTCGGCATTTTTCCAAACCTTATCGAAGGCCAACTTCATGATATCGTGAAGTTTACTGTTCACTGTTTCAAGGTCCCAGAAGAACATCTGAAGCCCTTGAACCCATTCAAAGTAAGACACAATCACACCCCCAGCATTACAAAGAATGTCTGGGATAATCAGTCCGCCACGGGCCGTAATGATATCAACAGCTTCATGAGTGAGTGGACCGTTCGCCCCTTCAGCAATCATTTTAGCTTTCACTCGGTGAGCATTATCTTTGGTCACGACTCCATCGATCGCAGCAGGAATAAGAACATCTACATCTAGCTCTAAAAGCTGTTCGTTAGAGATGTGCTCAGCACCTGGAAGATCACGTAGATATTTCTTCTGCTTTACCCACTCAATACATTGAGGGATATCAAGACCATTCTTATTATAAATCGCCCCGGAGACATCAGAGATCGCCAGAATTTTTGCTCCTTGAGCAACTAAATCAACCGCAGCTGGCATCCCCACTTTACCAAATCCGTGGATCGCCACTGTTGTCTCTTTCCCAACTTTTTTATTCATTTTCTCATAAGCAAAATTGATACAGAAAACGACACCTTTACCAGTCGATTCAGCACGGCCTAAAGATCCACCAATAGCAATTGGTTTACCCGTTACAACACCTGGAATCGCATAACCATGAAGCTGTGAATACGTATCCATGAGCCACGCCATCGTTTGCCCATCTGTTCCGATATCGGGAGCTGGAATATCTTTATCTGGGCCAATAATCATCGAGATCTCTGTCGTATAACGACGAGTCAGGGCCTGAAGTTCAGCACGAGATAAATCATTCGGATCAACTTTAATACCACCCTTAGCTCCTCCTAATGGAAGACCCACAAGGGCGCACTTAAAGGTCATAAGCATGGCGAGGGCCGCAGTTTCTGAGAGTGAAACGTGAGGGTGAAAACGAATTCCGCCTTTACCTGGGCCCAAGGTCATATTGTGTTGAACGCGGTAACCTTCAAACACTTTCACTGTACCGTCATCGAGACGAACAGGAACAGAAACTTGAAGAGCACGCTTTGGATATTTCAAACGTTCAAGAACGTTTGGATCCATCTTCATCGTGGCACCAGCAGACTCTAATTGAGAATAAGCATCTTGGAAAAATGGAGACTCGAAGAGACTCATGACAACTCCAATTTAAGGGTGAAAATTTTGTGGGCTTAGTCTACTTGGAGTGGCGTTGGTCGGCTAGAAAAAATCAAACTAGAACTGCTTGGCATAAAGCAGCATCACGGTGTTATCCTGTTCGACGGCCCCTGGTGCCACATCTGGATTCTTTTGACTCGTCACACGAGCAGAAAAATTATTCACAAGCCTCTGGTCAATAGAAGTAAAGTATCTTCCAGTATCTGCGTAATAGTTGACCATGAAGCGAAATCCAATTGAATCAATTGTTTTCTGTACGTTTATTTCAGTTCTTCCATTGACTCCAATCCAGGCGCGAGCGTACGCAATGGGTCCCTTAATTCCAACCACGACCAGACCTTGATCAACTCTTGGTTGAAAAATAAAATTCGTTTTTTTCCACAAAGAAATCTTTTTCGTCTGGAACATTTCTGGCAAATCTTTTCCGGACTTTGCCGTACCATTATTCTTTTTAAACTGCTCTTCCATGTGGTCAATAGTATCAACTTCGTTTGAAGCTCGATAATCTTCGTACCAGTTTTTAGGTGCATCTTTGAGAGGTTGCTCACCCTTGTTTCTTAAGTAACGCATATAACGATCTTGAAAATATTCAAACTTTTGCTCTGGTGTGGGAACAAAATAAGATGACCCAGTTAGAGTTGAATCAAGCCCATATTGATCAGCAAATTGCTGATTATCATTCCAAATTTTTATCTGGTTTCTAGAAATGGCCACATCCTGACTGTTATCCGAAGCCACATATTGCTGATAAAAAGAAAGTTCATTATCGATAGGTTTCACAATCACATCATCATCAGGAATATAGCTCGCGGGACCTCTAGAAACATAATTTCTAAATGTATCTTGGGCCTTTGACTCAAAAGACATCAATACCAGGGCAGCAACCATGAGCTGTCTAATTCCTGGATACTTCATGTTTTTTGACCAAATCCTATACATTTAACAATCCCTTAGATTTACCTAACATCTTAAAACTACTCGTTTTTAGATGCTTGGTTTCATCAACACATTGTTAAATTAGCAAGGGGTATGCCAGAAGCTAGAAACTGGTTAGGACTCTCAGACCTCTTCGATCTTGGTCGAGAATGGGAACAACCACATACTTACTACCTTGGCCGGCCTTCGTGTAATAGGTCCCTAGCCCATAACCCACTCCGAGAGTCATGCCGGCCATCACGTCATGAAGAAAATGCCTTTCATCATTCATGCGGCTAAATCCCGTTAATGCTGCCAGCGCCAGGGCCGGAGCACCCCAATGCCAAGAATGCTGAGTCGCTACAACTGTCGCAAAGGCAAAGGCCGTAGTGGTATGACCAGAAGGAAAAGAGTTTTTCTCTTGGGGACTATTAGGTCTTGGCTCTCGAATGGTGTATTTTAAAACTGTTGTTACAAACCCTGAATAAAGGGTCGCCCGAAACATATGATCAGCTTTTTCATACGAGGATTTATCCTCAGTTGAATAATAACCATGGGCCAGCGCCCCTAAAGTATAAATGATGTTGGGGTACAACTGGCCATAAAGATCCCCCACCTTCGCTGCATCTCCAAGGGGTTTTGTTTCATAGGACCTTTCAGTGAGCGGATAGGAAATATAATCTTGAGTTAGAACGAAAAACGTCGTTAATGCTGTTCCCGTCCAAAAATAGGATGAAGCATCCGTTGTCGCAGGAGAGAGTAAGTCTTGTTTAATAGTAGGCCTATTTTGTCCGAAAGCCGAAAAAGTAAAAACGATGAGATAGATTATTAAGACGTTTTTCATTCGTATTTTTTAACAAAAAAAGGCCCCGAAGGGCCTTTTCTCGTTGTGAATCCTTTCACTTAGTTTATCAACTCCGCCATCAAAGCCTTGGCCTTTTCTTGCATCTTGGGATCTTTCATTTGAGACTTCAAAAGCTTCATCATCTTATCCATTGAATCATCTCTCTTCTTCGGCTTCTCAATTTTAAATTGAGATAATAGGCGCTTCAACTGAACACGCTTCGTGATTTCTCCCGCTAGAATTTTAGATTTAATTTCATCTTTAAATTCATTTTTTGGAAGCTCGTCCCACTCTAGAAGAACATACTTCTCAGTATTAAAGTTTTTTGCAGCCTCTTTCACGTCTTTTGGAAGTTTTGCAATCATAAGACAACGATGGACTTCTGATTTTGAGATTCCTAGAGCCGCGGTAATTTTACGCTCTGATGTACCAGTGAGTTTCTGATATCCATAAATGGAGTCTGCTTGATCAATGTAATGAAGATCTTCTCTCGCTTGGTTTTCCGAGAACTGAATCGCCATGAGCTCTTCTTTTGTTTTATTTTCAAGAATAAAACAAGGAGCCTCTTTCATTTCAATTAATGTCATGGCACGGAATCGTCTCTCACCACAAATAAGAACAAACTTACTATCTTCGCGGTGAAGAACGAGTGGTTGAATGAGACCATTGACTTTAATGTTTTCACCTAATTCACGAAGTGACTCATCATTAAATTTTGTTCTAACCTGCTCTCGAACTTCGATTTGATTAAGAGCAATTGTTGCTAACTGAGCTCCACGAAGAAGTTTTTGATCGTTTGCTCTGAGAATTTTTTCATCAATCGCTGAAGTAATGTCAGTTACTTTACGTTCACGCTTTGAAATACGTGGGGAAAAATCCTTGGCCATGGCCTATCTCCTCTATTTAAAGTCCGTTTATTAATTTAATCCTAGAGAATCCCAAAGGTGCTGATAATCAGACTTACCTTTGGAATTATTCGAAAACATAAAAACTGGTTTTTTTAAAGCAACTGATTCCTGCATATCAACCAAGTTTCTGATTGTTGGTGTGACGTTGAAAGATTGAGCAAGCTCTTCAAGACGCTGTCTTTCAATTTTTCTACGTGGATTCACCATCGATGGAATAATGGAAAATTCTAATTTAGGATTTTCTGTTTCTTTAATGATCTCAAACGTGTCCATCAACTCTTCAAGCCCATCAATCGAGTAATCCTGTGCTTGAGTAGGAATAAGAATGTGATCAGAGGCCACAAGAGACATAATCAATTCATCTCCAAGCATAGGAGGAGTATCGATCACAACGTAATCAAACATACTCTCCACTTCTTTTAGACGAAGTTTCATGAGGCGCTCTTTTCTTCCAGCATTTTTTCTCACTTCACTTTCAGAAAGAATCAAAAGCTTCGCAAGATTTGCCATATGACGAGAGCTAGCGATCAACTTGATGTTTTTGTAAAATTCGTGATCTCCAACAGCGTCTGAGATGATTTCATCAATCTTTACATCTCCAATGAGCCACTCTGGTATAAGAGTTCGCTGAATGTTCACCCCAAGCGTTGAACTTAAATTCGCTTGAGAATCGAGATCAATAGCAAGGACGCGATGGCCTTTGTTGGCAAGATGGCAAACGAGCTGAAAACACTGCATCGTTTTACCTACGCCACCCTTGTTATTACCAATGGTGATAATTTTCATAACCTAATCTCCTGTAAAAGAGTCCGTGGTTTGTCGGTCCGATTAATGGTCCTATTAATAAAAGTTTAAGGAATATGGTCACACTTCGTCAAAGGGCCAAGTGAATAAAATTAAAAGTATTTTTGCTGCGCGGCCAAATAAATCATAATTGGCCCGACGCATCACATCCAAGCTTGCCCCTTTTTGTCAGTAGGAGTAATGTGTGGTCTCCATTTTTAAGGGCCCGAATATGTTGGATATTTACGACGATCTCAATTCAAAAGAACACCTGCCTGATATTCCAGAACATCAAATATCTGATGAACAGGTCCTGGTTGAATTGGAAAAAATAAAAACTCGCTTGGGCGATAAAGTCGTTGTTCTTGGTCATCATTATCAACAGGATGATGTGATTGCGTTTGCTGACATCACCGGCGATTCATTAGAGCTTGCAAAAAAAGCTGCGAATATTAGCTCTGCTGATTTTATTATGTTTTGTGGAGTTCATTTTATGGCAGAGACAGCTGATATGCTGACCAAGCCTCAACAGAAAGTCATTCTTCCAGATCTTAGAGCTGGTTGTTCCATGGCCGATATGGCGAATCGTCGGGAAATTGATCTTGCTTGGGCGTACATGAAAAAATGCACTCCCGACAAAATTATTCCGATCACCTACATCAATTGCTCCGCCGCACTTAAAAGTTTTGTTGGCGAAAACGATGGGTCTATTTGTACGTCATCCAATGCGGAAAAAATCATTACCTGGGGACTCAATCAAGGAGAGAAGTTACTTTTTTTTCCTGATCAACATCTTGGACGGAATACCTGCTTTAAACTTGGTATCAAACTCGAGGAGATGGTGGTTTATGATCCAAGACAAAGAAACGGCGGACTAACTCCCGAGCAAATAAAAAAAGCAAAAGTTATTCTTTGGTATGGCTTTTGTTCCGTCCACCAAGGTTTTAACGTTAGTCAGATTAAGAATTGGAGAGAATCAGAGCCAGATCGTATTTTGATCGTCCATCCAGAGTGCAGTTTTGAGGTCGTCCAAGGTGCAGATCTCGCAGGCTCAACATCTTTTATAATTAATCAAATTAAAGCGGCTACTCCAGGATCCAAATTTGCTGTTGGAACTGAAATTAACTTAGTGAATCGTTTGGCAAAGGCATATCCCCAAGTCGATATTAAATCTTTATCGCCCTATCAGTGTCTTTGTACAACTATGTATAGGGTTAGACCTCGCTGGCTCCTTGAAAGTTTTAGAGCGATAGAGCGCGGGCAACCCATTAATGTCATCTCTGTGGATGACGTGACGAAAAAATTTGCATTGAAAGCTCTCGATACAATGCTTTCTATCTCTTAAGGAATAAAATGATTTACGCTGAATATAATGGCTCATCCCCTCTTTTAAATTCTGTTCGAGACTATCTCAAAACAAGACTTGATTCTGACCTGTTTGCTAATCCCAATGCCATCCATAGTTTGGGACAAAAACTCTCTCGCGGGATGATCAAAAGTCGGCAATTGATTGCTGACTTAATAGGATGTCATCCTGATCAGATTATTTTTAACTCAGGTTCGTCTGAAGGAATTTCTCAAATATTTCACTCGGTTTTGGAAAAGGTTGATCACTCAAAAAAGATTATCCTTACTAGCCCAATTGAACATTCGGTTATTCCCAATGCTCTTTCCTATTACGAACGTCATAAAGGATTTAAAATTATCTATGTTGATATTGATCCAGAGGGGCGAGTTCTCGTTTCTCACTTAGAAAAGCTCCTAAAAGATCATAAGAACAAAGTCGCGATGGTTACGATTATGGCGGTGAACAATGAGACGGGAGTTTACCAGCCTTATCAAAAAATTTCAGCGCTTTGTCATGAAGAAGGCGTGGAGTACTTTTGCGATACTACTCAGCTGATTGGGAAGGGAGACTTTCACTTTGAAACTTCTGGTTTAGACTACGCAGTTTGCTCAGGCCATAAACTTGGTGCCCTAACGGGGTCAGGATTTTTAATTGCTAAAGATCCATCGAAATTATTACCATTGGTCTTTGGGAGCACTCAAGAGAAAGGCTTAAGAGGTGGAACCCAACACTATCTCGGAATCGAAACCCTTGCGGTTGCTCTCAATGATTTTAACCAAAATAAAGAAAAGCTCATCAAACTTTGCGAATCAAAGCTCGCTTTTGAGGCTTCCATAAAAAAAGATTTCCCTGAAGTAAAAATTATCGGTGACGGTGCCAACAGACTTTCTGGCACGACACTTATTGGGTACCCCGGTATCCATGGTCAGGCGGTGCAGATTGAGCTTGAAAGTCATGACATCTTTGTAACAACATCGGCTGCCTGCCTTGATAATCAGCCAGAGACGTCCAAAGTCTTAAAAGCAATGGGTGTCCAGGATGATATCGGACGAGGTGTGATTCGTATCAGTTTGAGTTATTCTCAAGGAGAGAACGAATATTCCACTATCGCGAAAGTTTTAAAAGCCGCCTATACTAAACTTGGAAGAATTAAATCTTTTTAAAAGTATTCATTATGAAATGCATTTTAGTCGTTGTTTTCATTTTAGCATCTTGCTCATTTAAGAAGTCGAACCAAACTCTGAAAGGTCATGAAGAGCTCTATTCACAACCTGATGTTCCCTCTTTAACTAAACTTACGAAACAAGAAAAAAGGATTGTGATTGCTTCGACCAATGATGTCCACGGAGTCCTCTCTCCGACGAGAGTAGAGTTTTTTGATAAATTCACCAATAGCAAACAAGATATTTTGGTTGGTGGCATGAAAACAATTGGTGAGTACTTTAAAATTCTTAGAAATTTTTATGGCGAAGTTCTTTTGGTTGATTCTGGAGATATTTTTTCAAATTCAAATGACATCCAAACGGTACTTAACTTTTATAATCAAAATAATTATACGGCCTTGACGGTTGGACTTCGTGATTTCAATATCCAAGTCCCAAGTAAAATTGGAAGTAATACGAAACTTTTCCAGGAAGCAGCTAAATCTTCAAAGGTTCCATTTTTATTAAGTAACTTATATGAATTAAAAACAGCACGACAGATTGAGTGGCCAGGAACAAAAGGCCATCTCATAAAAGAAGTCAATGGCGTCAAAGTGGGTATCATTGGGCTCATTTCTGATGATATCGTGACTCAAACTCCAGTACAAAACAGAGTCGGACTCTATGTAGAAAATATGCTTCAGGCGAGCCTCAAGCAGGCGAGGCTTCTTAGATCTCTTGGTGCCGACATTATTGTCGTTTTAACCCATCAAAGCTTAGATTGCTCAACCAAGCTCTCCCAAGAGATGAAGCTTCCTCCCATGAAAGTCAATTTTGATCCTCTTAAAAATAATGTATGCGATCTCTCCTCTCCTCTTGGTGAATACCTGGAGAGACTTCCCCCATCTCTGGTGGACGTCGTGATAGCGGGCCGAAATGAATTTAAAGTAGCAAATATCATAAACGGAACAATTGTCATGGCCGGCATGAGTGATGGTAAAGGATTTAGCTTCTCGGAAATAGTTTTTGATACTGAAACAAAAAAAATTAATGTAAAAAAATCTGTTGTCCATCAGCCTATTAACTTTTGTCATGAGTTTTTTAAAGAGACCAATGACTGCTTTACAGAAGATGAATCGATCCCCCACGACAAAAGAATTCCTGCTAAATTCTTAGGTCAAAAAATAGACTCAAGTCTTGATCTTGTTTCTTCAACTCCTGGATCAAAAAAAAATCTTGAAACGATGAGGAAGATCTCAGAATACAAGGCGAATATTGCCTTTTTGTCTTCGAGAACAGGTGAAACCCAGCTGATCCTGATGAAAATTCCAGGCAAAGACTTGGCAAAAATTCTTGAAGAAGATTTTAACAAGAATCAAAAAAAGAACTGGATCCCAAATCCATTTATTTTTAAAAACCAAGAACTCTATTTTAAAATATCTGGAGAGGAAATTGATCTCCAAAAGACTTATTCGGTCCTGGCAGACCTAGAGTCCATTCAAATGCATCCATATTTTCAACATAAAGTTTCAGATCAAGACTCGATTGTTTTTATGAATGATTCTTGGAAATCTAGCGAACAAGATGAAATTCAGTCTTTCGCCGCGGCCCCTGAGCGCTAGCGACAAAAAGCCTTTCTCCCCTCGCATTGAATGGAGAGACCTTTCGAACAGTAGGCAAAGGTCGAATTAGTTCTGCAATCAAAGTCGTCATTTGATTTTTGCCATTTCATCCCTCTTCTACACGCCGGTTGATTTTTATCACCACACCTTAATTGGCCACAATATTTTGGACCGCTAGTACATCCATTGGGGATTTCATACCAGCCATTTTCGCAGCGGTGACATTGAGAGGGTGATTTTATTTCACAATCATCGTTTACCTCTAGGCATAGGGTACCAACTTTTAAAAAGGTTTCCCTCGATGAGGACTTTAAATGTGTTTTAGGAGCTAGCAAGATATATTTCGCCCCTTTAAAATCCGCAGAAGACAAACCAAATAAGTTCAGAGGCTTTTGATTTTTTTTATGTAATCGGATCATCCAATTTTCAGTTTTATTGCCATCCTTAATGAATGTTAAATCAATTCCACGGTCCTGGATTGAATATTTCAATGATTTAATACCTGAGATTTCTTTTTCACTATTTTTTAGGATAAAGTCGTCACACTTCTCACTTGAATGAATTGTTTTTATTTTAATTTTCCCTGAATCGAGACCAGGCACCCTATAATAAACGCAATCTTTTGCTCCATTAAATTCCCTATCTATATAGGTCAAGGAGAAGAGAGTTTGCCAAGAATCCTTTGGCCGAATAATGACCTCATCATTTTGATAAAACTCATGTTGATCATGAATTTCATAAATATGAGACCAGTGAGTTGGGACGTCTGCATGTAAATTGAGAATGAATGAAAAAATATATAAGAACATCATTCTATCACCTCTTCATAGCATCTAAACGCCACTGGAAGGTTATATGGCGGCCCCTCTTTCCAACTAGAGAGAACTCCCAACTCATGCCACTCTGATCCTGGATGAAAAAGGCGAGATGACATTTTCAAATTTTTCTTGGGTTCGATGAAGTTTTCAAGCGATTCGGGATAAAAACCTAAACCGAAATGAATTCCCATCCACGTCGCAGAATCCGTAGAGAAATATTTTTCATTACACCCTTGAACCTCTGCTAGTTGACAATCAAGTGGAGTCAATTGGTAGTCAGGATTTATGCGGGCAATACCTAAAAAGGTTTTTGATAAATCACGCTGCCAAGGTGTTTCAGGACGATACACCCTCATAGGAAGAGTTTCTTTTAGGTCGGCAGGAGTCATTGTTCCTGCATCAAAAAGTTTTGCCTCCAAAAGCCTCTTACCGTAATAGGCGCAATAATCTCTTTGATCTTTAAGATTGATCAAAGCAGGGTGGGGCCACCTTGTTCTGTCTTTTTCTATAGAATCAGACCTACCTGTTAAAATTTTCCATTCATTGACCTGACGATTGGTCACATAAAATTTATCTATAAAAATATTTCGATCAAAATTATCCCAAATAAACCCATTATCTCTTTTATCAGCGACCTTACTATAGCCATAACTTCTTTGAGGTAAATAAGTGTCACGACATGTATCCGTTAGGATGAGAACCTGAGATTTACCGGGGAGTTCTTTTACCTGAAGCTCAACCACATATCCGTAGTCTAAATTTAAGGAAAAATTGTTCTTCTTATATAACTGATAAAAGCGAGGTTGTGCTGAATAGGCAAGAATTGGATCAAAGGAGGCTTTAGCTGAGATATGATACTTTTTCCCAAAAAATTCGATCTCTATTGACGGGTATTTAGAAAATCCACCCTGCCAAAAACACTGCCAAAAATGTGGATTACATTGGTAATAACTCCCACCTACATTCTTATGGTGAATAATCTCGTCATCACAAGACAAGGCCCCCTTGGGAAAATACCTATCTCCCTCTTCCCATAAGCGCAAAATACTGGGCATTCCCGCTTCGATCACCTGACTAAATAGCTTTTCAGGAACAAAAGGGATTCGTTCTTTTTTAGATACTATTTCCGGACGTGACCGCAGCATGAGCAAAATTGTGCCCACAATGCTAAGAGTCCCCAAGAACACTATGATTTTTGGTATAATGGTTTTATCAGAATGTCTCTTCACAGGATCAGGTTATATGAAATGGATGGAAGAAGTAAATAAAGAAGAAGGTCGTTATCAAAACGTACTCGCATTTGATGACTATATGAAGCTCTTCGAAAAAAATCCGGAAAAAGAATTACGTCCAACAAACATTTATCTTAAAGATATGTTTGATTATTTTGGAAAAGATTCTAATGGTGCGTTCCATCTCTTTACCAGAGATCATGCTGATGCTCCAAAAGTTCATGGACAAATTAAAACTCAAAAAAAGATTTATCAATTCCTACAGAATTTTATGGAAGAAGGGTTTAATAATAAATTTATTCTCCTTATTGGTCCTAATGGATCATCAAAATCAAGTCTTATAAAAAAAATCATGCTTGCAGCAGAGGATTATTCGAACACTGATGAGGGCTCGCTCTTCTCGTTTAGCTGGATCTTTCCCATTGATCAATTTGTTAAAGGATCCTTAGGCCTATCTAGTTCTGCTGGTGATAAAAACATCAACTCATACGCTTTCTTAGAAGATAAGGATATTTCTGCTATCATAACGTCTGAATTAAAAGATCACCCACTTTTGGTGATTCCAATTAAAACAAGACAGAAACTCATTGATGATGCTTTTAAAAATGATTCAAGTCGCCTAGAGACAATTAAAAAATCCTATCTCTACAATGGTGATCTTTCTCAAAGGAATAGACTTATTTTTGATGCCCTTCTTAAAAATTACAAAGGAAGCTATCAAGAAGTTTTTAAACACATTCGCATTGAGAGAACTTACATCAATCGACGATACTCATTAGGAGCAACGACGATAGAGCCTCAGCTCCATGTTGATGCCAATCTACAACAAATTACGATGGACCGAAGACTTGCCTCACTTCCTCCAAGCCTTCAATCCCTTAATCTCTTCTCAATTTCTGGGGAAGTCGTTCTTGCTAATCGAGGCATTTTAGAATTTTCTGATCTTTTAAAACGCCCTCTTGATACCTTTAAATATCTTCTTATGACGATGGAGTCTAAAACGATTAATCTTCATGGGATTCTTACAGAGCTAGATATCTTTTTCATTGGTTCTTCAAACGAAATTCACTTTGCCGCCTTTAAACAGCACCCCGATTTTAACTCATTCAAAGGAAGGTTTAACTTTTTAAGAGTTCCCTATCTTATGAATTACAAACATGAAGAAAAAATCTACTTTGAACAAATTACAAAACTAAAAGATGAAGCCACTTTTGAGCCTCACTCTCTTAGTGCCCTTTGTCTTTGGTCAGTCATGACAAGAATGCGCGCTCCAATAGGTAAAAACTATCATGATGAAAAGCTTGGAAAAATTGCAGAGGCGCTCTCCCCACTTGAAAAATGTCTTCTCTACGCAGATAAAGAGACACCGGATTCTTTTGATTCTGAGTCGAGACAAATCCTAAAGATGGGAGTTTCTGAACTCCAAGATGAGTATGAAAATGATTCAATGTATGAAGGGAAGTTTGGAATTTCCCCACGGGAAGTAAAACAAATCATTTATGACCTTGCCTATAATCATAAATCAGTAACCTTCATCGAAGTTCTTGAATATTTAAAATCACTCTCAGAAAAAAAAGCGGAGTTCGATTTTTTAAATATTTCCCATCAAGGGGAATACCATAATACGAGAAAATTCATTGAGCTCATAGAATCTTGGAACCTAGAAATTCTTGATAATGAAGTTCGTGAATCCCTAGGCCTTGTGGATGAAAGATCTTATGAAGAATACATCTCAAGATATATTCTTTCTATCAATGCAGTCATCAAAGGTGAAAAAGTTAAAAATTCCGTAACTGGAAAATTTGAAGCCCCTGATTCCTATTTTATCAAAGAATTTGAATCGAATGTTCATATGAATGAAGCTCCGGAAAAGTTCAGATCAAATCTCATCGCAAGGCTTGGGGCCTACGCTTTAGATAACAAGGGAAAACCAATCGTTTACTCAGAGGTCTTTGAGGATCTTGTGCATCTTCTCCAAGAATCATTTAGGAAAGAGCAAAAAAAGATCATCGATAAAATAGGAAAGAATCTGGTCCTTTACCTTGAGGAAAAAGAAGAAAACATAAGTCAGAATATCCCTAAAGATGTAAAGGACATGATGACAAGTATTATTAAAACACTGATGCATAAGTATCACTACAGTGAAAATGGAGCGATTTCTTCTCTTCAATATTTACTGAAAATGCGCTATGAAACTCATAAATGAGTGAAATAGAAAAATCCTTTAGCACCGAAAAATATGTTGTAACTCATCCTGTTCAAGAAGAACAGGATGGTTGGCGACTTGATCAGTTTGTTCAAAAATGTATGCCCACACTCTCCCGGCAGTATTTAAAAAAGAAGATCGAAAAAGGTGAAGTGGAAATTTCGGGAAGAAAATCACCTCATAAACCAAGTGTTAAAGTTCATTATGGCGAGAGAGTGACCATTACAACTCACAACGATGGCATGATTGAAGATGAATATTGGCATGGGAAACCAGTTCCTCGGGATCAAAAACCAGGGATTGTCTTTGAAGATGATGAACTCCTTGTCATCAATAAGCCTCCCTTTATGATCACTCACCCTGCGGGAAAAAATTTATTTTATTGTGCGACCGTTTTTTTTGAAACGATCTATAAGAAGACAATTCACTCCATTCATCGAATTGATCGCGAAACCTCAGGTCTCCTACTTTTAGGAAAAAATCCTAAAGTCTCACAGAGAGTGGCGCAACTTTTTGAAGATGATAAAGTTAGAAAGTGCTATTTTTTCATTGCTCATAAAAAACCTGGTGCAAAATCTTTTCCTTTTACTGCCAAAGAAAGAATGGACCGAGAGGATCATAAAATTCCTAGAGGCATGATGTCTGTTTGGCCTGAAGGGGCCGAATTTGGAAAAGAGTCTGAAACTCATTTTGAACTTATTCTAGAAAAAGATGAGTATGTTCTCGCAATGGCCTTTCCTCTTACAGGACGTCAGCATCAAATTCGTGTTCATGCTGCTTATAACGGTTACCCCCTCCTTGGTGAAAAACTCTACAATGGAGATCCAGGTGTTTTCATGCGCTTTAAAGATCATGAAGCAACAGAAGAGGATCATGAACTTCTTCAAATACCGAGACATGCCCTTCATGCTACGGCCTTGAAACTGACTTATCCTAAAGAGACTCCCACTTACTTTGTGGCCCCTCTCCCAGAGGATCTCGCCCAATGGCTAGAGGATAAACTTGATCTTAAACGGGGCCAAGTAGATGAAATGATTAAGGAGAAAGTGAAACTCTTTCTCGCCTAAGGTTGACCATCACAATGCCTCATGTTAGATAGACCGGCATGAATGAAAATAACTCTCCCATTACCCTTGAGTGCTCAATTACTGACATTGAAACTTGTCTAAAAGTCTTAGAAAGTTTCGCTACAAAAAGTGAGCAATTAACTCTTCTCTCTCATGAACAGCGTCTCGCAATGTTTAAGTCAGCAGGAATTATTTCTAGACCCGATCGAGAGGAAACGAAGAAGCGACAAAAAGACGTCAAAAAGCTACGGAAACAAATTGAGAAAGAAACAAATCGTAATGCTCGCAAATTAACTGGTATTAGATCTGCTCGTGAGGCGACCATTTTTACTGCTCCTTCTCTGATTGAATTTCGTCCAGCTGAAGAAGAATCTCGAGAGTACGCAACTCCCCATGACTGTTATGTGTGCCGAGAAAAATTCACCAAGGTCCACCACTTCTACGATACGATGTGCCCAAGATGTGCTGACTTAAATTATGCGAAACGTTTCCAGACCGCTGATCTAACGGGTCAAGTCGCTCTCATTACTGGGTCACGCTTAAAAATCGGATACCAATCGACACTCATGCTTTTAAGAGCTGGTGCGACAGTCATCGCAACAACTCGCTTTCCGGTTGATTCGGCCCTTCGTTTTAGTAAAGAAAAAGACTATTCCATTTGGAAAGACAGGCTTCGCATTTACGGCCTAGACCTTCGTCACACTCCAAGTGTGGAAATTTTCTGTCGCTATATTGAGCAAAAGTATGAGCGCCTAGATATTCTTATTAATAATGCTGCTCAAACTGTTCGTCGCCCAGCAGGTTTTTATGCTCACTTGATGGAAAACGAAATGAAATCTCTTTCAGAATTACCCTCTGAAGCTGCTAGTCTTCTCTCAGAGTTCCAACAGTGTGTGGGAAGACTTCAACCGATTGAAGTGGGTGAAGATAAAAACATGCCAGTGGCCTGGAGTGATAAAGCACCAGGGATTGGACTTAGGGCCTCAGCAAAACTTTCTCAGATTCCTTATAGCTTTGATAACTCCCTTGTGGCCGAAGAAGTTTTTCCTGTGGGAAAACTCGATGCTGATTTACAACAAGTGGATCTCAGGAAAACTAATAGCTGGCGTCACCGTTTAGGTGAAGTTCAAACCGTCGAGATGCTCGAGGTTCAACTCGTGAACGCCGTTGCTCCTTTTGTTCTTTGTAATCATCTCGTGGGACTCATGAGAAAAGACTACACAGGGAAAAAGCACATCGTGAATGTTTCTGCGATGGAAGGGAAATTCCACCGTTTCTATAAAGAAGATCGCCATCCTCATACCAATATGGCGAAAGCTGCTCTTAATATGATGACTCATACGGCAGCGACTGATTTCGCTAAAGACGGCATTTTTATTAATGC
>Ga0164293_10001016_pt1 | contig 23470 bp, 23 predicted proteins | sample GEODES118metaG_FD_111487 | JGI IMG/M metagenome (GOLD analysis project Ga0164293, IMG submission 111487) | Eutrophic lake water microbial communities from Lake Mendota, Wisconsin, USA - GEODES118 metaG | ecosystem: Environmental > Aquatic > Freshwater > Lake | place: USA: Lake Mendota...
CCGGTGCCGGCACCGGCGTCGATCACGGTCTGCCCGGGCTGCAACCGCAGCAGCGCGATGGCCTGGCGGCGCAGCCCCATGGTGCGCTCGGCCGAGCCGTCATAGCCGGCCGCATGGCGCCGATATCGTTCGATGACAAGCGGGTTCGGGGACATGCAGCTTGGGGTCGGGCCGGCGACCGCACCCGTGCCGGGGCGCGGCTTTGCGGCGGCGCAGGGCCGATGCTCTGCGCAAGTACCGATCGTCGCAGAGAAGACCGGGTCCGGTGCGCGATGGGGTCGTGAGGCGCTCTGTCCTGGGGCCGGCGAGGCGCAAAGCACCCGGGCGCTAGAGGGCCGGGTCGGGCTTGGCATACTCAATCGGTGAAGCGCTCTTCCACCTCTTTTACCGTGGATCTCACTGGCCTGCGGCACGCGTTGGATGTGTCGTCCCTGCTGCGACCCCTGACCCTTGCCGCGGCGACCCTGGCCCTCTGCGGCCAGGCCGCGGCCCTCCCCATGGGTCCGTACGAGAGTTCGATGCTGATGCTGGACAGCACGCCCGCTACGCGCAGCGTGTCGGTCAACCATGCCGTCGCCCAGACCTGGGCCCCCGGTGTGACGCTGCAGCGCTGGGAGGAACCGGCTGCCCATGGCGCCAGCTTGCTGCGCGAGGGCGCAGGCCTGAGCCTGACGCACCGCCTGCACCGCTGGAACCTTCCCCAGGCACAAGCCAACCTGTGGCTCGTGGGAGAGGCCGGGCAACTGCGCCGCGCCGGCGGTCACGGACGCAGCGCAGGTGAGGGCGGCTACGGCGCGCTGGCCTTCATGGCCGACTACGAAACGACCCGGGTCTATGCCGGCAGCAGCCTGAAGCTCCTGCGCAGCGGGGGCGGCCTGCGGTACGACGTGGCGCGCCTGCGCACGGGCTTCTCGTTCTGGGAGGCCGAGTACGAGGGCATCCAGCCTTGGTTCATCGTCGAGGCCGCGCGCACGCGCTACGGCGTCGGGTCCATGCGCGAGGGCACGCAGCTGACGCCGATGCTGCGGCTGATCCACCGCCGCTGGTTCGTCGAGGCCGGCGTGAACCGCGACGGCGGCATGTTCAATCTGATGTTCAACCACTGAGGCCCCCCAGCCTTTGATCTCGCCGGAGCACGCCATGAACAGGATCCTCACCACGTTGGCCCTGACCGCTGCAGCCCTTGCCGCACAGGCCCAGTCGCCGGCGGCAGGCGATCCCGGCACCATCAGGTTCTCGGTCAACGGCATGGTCTGCGCGTTCTGCGCGCAGGGCATCGAGAAGCGGCTCACCAAGATGCCCGAGACCGGGCCCCTGTACATCAACCTGGCGCAGAAGGTCGTGGCCGTGGAGCCCAAGCCGGGAATGCGCATCGACATCGAGAAGGTCAAGGCCGAGATCGTCGAAGCAGGCTATGCCGTCTCGGCGGCCCAGGCGGTGCCGATGACGGTGGCGGCCATCCGTACCCAGATGAGGGCGAAGTGACGCCCAGCCAAGCCGGGCCGACGGCGCCATCCGCGGACGGCCGCGCCGAATTGCGCCAGTCGGCCTGGTCGGCCTGGGTGTCGCTGCTGGCGGGTTCGGGCACGCTGGTGTGCTGCGCCTTGCCGGCGCTGCTGGTGACGCTGGGCGCCGGTGCGGCGCTGTCGGGGCTGGTGACGGCCGTGCCGCAGATCGTCTGGCTCAGCGAACACAAGGGCGTGGTCTTCGGTGGGGCCGCCGTGCTGATGCTGGCCGCCGGGGTGCTGCAGTGGCGCAACCGACACGCGCCGTGCCCCCTGGACCCCCGCTTGCGCGCGGCTTGCATGCGCACACGGCGCTGGTCGCTGGGGGTCTATCTCGTGTCGCTGGGCTTGCTGGCTGTCGGAGCCGCGTTCGCGTTCGTGATGCCGGCGTTGATGACGGGCACCTCGGACTGAGGACGCAAGCTCGCAACCCTAAGCGCCGCGTTTGGGCCTGGCGCGCATCCGGTCCCACAGGGGCCCCGGGAGGGCACGGGAGCGGCATTGGACAATTCCCCAAAGGGGCGCCGCCCCCCCACAATTCACCCCCTCCTGCGCCAGGCCGGTAAAGCCTGCTCACCATGAACGATGACACCCCGCCACAGGTCTGGGCGCCTGCCGACTTCGACTTCGAACTCCCCGAAGACCTGATCGCCCAGCACCCGGCCGCCGAGCGCAGCGCCTCGCGCCTGCTCGACGGTACCGAGGCCGCGCCAACGGGCCGCGTCTTCCGCGACCTGCCCACGCTGCTGCAGCCGGGCGACCTGCTGGTGTTCAACGACACGCGCGTGATCAAGGCTCGCCTGCACGGGCGCAAGGCCAGCGGCGGCGCGGTGGAGGCGCTGGTCGAGCGCGTGCTGCCCCCGGCGCCGGGCGTGCCGCACGCCGTCTGGGCCCACCTGCGCGCAAGCAAGTCGCCGCGCCCGGGCAGCATCGTGCACTTCGGCGGGCCGGGGTCGGACGCCTCCCTGGCCGGCGCCGGAGCCGGCACGCCCGCGACAGGCCAGGCGCGGTCCGCGCCCGGCTTCGACGCCGAGGTGCTGGGCCGCGCCGGGCCCGACGGCGCGCTGTTCCACCTGCGCTTCCCGTCCGACCCCTTCGCGCTGCTGGAGGCGCACGGCCACGTGCCGCTGCCGCCCTACATCACGCACGCCGACGATGCCCAGGACGAGCGCCGCTACCAGACCGTCTTCGCCGCCCGCCCCGGGGCGGTGGCAGCGCCGACTGCGGCGCTGCACTTTGACGAGGCCGTGCTCGCGGCGCTGGCCGCGCGCGGCGTGCAGACGGCGCGCGTGACGCTACACGTGGGCGCGGGCACCTTCCAGCCGGTGCGCGTGGAGCGCATCGCCGACCACCGCATGCACAGCGAGTGGTTCGAGGTGGGCGCGGCCACCGTGGCCGCCGTGGAGGCCGCGCGCGCGCGCGGCGGCCGCGTCGTGGCCGTGGGTACGACGACGGTGCGCTCGCTGGAGTCCGCCGCGCGCGGCGGCACGCTCGCGCCCACCACCGGCGAGACCGACATCTTCATCACCCCCGGCTTCGAGTTCCGCGTCGTCGACCGGCTCATCACCAACTTCCACCTGCCGCGCAGCACGCTGATGATGCTGATCAGTGCCTTCACCGGCCATGCCCACGTGATGGCCCTGTACCGCCACGCCGTGGCGCAGCGCTACCGTTTCTTCAGCTACGGGGATTCGATGCTCCTGGCGCGGCGGGGCCCCCCGCGCCGGTGAGCCGAGCAATGCTCCGCCGTGAGGCGGGTGCGAACGGCCGGCTGCTCAATGCAGCTTGACCCGCGGCTCGGTGCGCCGCGTCAGCAGGCGCGAGGTCGAGCCGAGCGCGGTCTTCCACAGGCCGTGCAGCGCCAGCTCGTGCATCTTGTACAGGGACAGGTACATGGTGCGCGCGAACAGCCCCTCGACCCAGAGGTTGCCGCCGAGCAGGCCGCCCATCAGGTTGCCCACGGTCGAGTACTCGCCCAGCGAGACGAGGGAGCCGAAGTCGCGGTAGCGCCAGGGCTGCAGCGGCTGGCCGCGCAGGCGGCGCTGCAACTGGCGCACCAGGTGCGAGGCCTGCTGGTGGGCGGCCTGCGCGCGCGGCGGCACGGTGCGGCCCTCGTGGCCGAGCCAGGGCGCGGCGGCGCAGTCGCCGAGGGCGAAGACGTTCTCGTCGCGTGTGGTCTGCAGCGTGGGCGTGACGACGAGCTGGTTCAGGCGGTTGGTCTCCAGGCCCGCCAGGTCCTTCAGGAAGGGCGGCGCCTTCACGCCGGCGGCCCAGACCACCAGCTCGGCCGGGATGCTGCTGCCGTCGGCGAACGCCACCGCGCGCTCGTGCACTGCGGTGACGCGCGCGCCGGTGTGCACCTGCACGCCCAGGCCCTGCAGCAGGCGGTGGGCGGAAGAGGCGACGCGCTCGGGCAGCGCCGGCAGGATGCGCGGCCCGGCCTCGATCAGGTGCAGCCGGATGTCGCGCTCGGGGTCGATGCGCTCGAGCCCGTAGGAGACCAGCGTGCGCGTGGCCTTGCGCAGCTCGGCGGCCAGCTCCACGCCCGTGGCGCCGGCGCCGATGATCGCCACCTGCAGCTGGTGCGGCTGCAGCGGCGCGGCCTGCACGTGGGCGCGGATGCAGGCGTCCACCAGCCGCCGCTGGAAGCGCTGCGCCTGCGCCGGGGTCTCGAGCGCGATCGCGTGCTCGGCCACGCCTGGGGTGCCGAAGTCATGCGTCTGGCTGCCCACGGCGATGACCAGGCTGTCGTAGGCGCGCGTGTACGGCGGCGTGATCGGGCGCCCGTCCTCGTCGCGCACCGGCGCCACGTGCACCAGCCGGCGCTCCCGGTCCAGGCCCTCCATCTCGCCCAGCCGGTAGCGGAAGCCGTGCCAGCGGGCCTGGGCCAGGTAGCTGGTGGCGTGCTCGTGCAGGTCGGCGCTGCCGGCGGCGATCTCGTGCAGGTGCGGCTTCCAGAAGTGGGTGCGCGCCTTCTCGATCAGCGTGACGTGGGCGCGGCCGCGGCGGCCGAGAAGGTCGCCCAGGCGCGTGACCAGCTCCAGCCCGCCCGCCCCGCCGCCGACGACGACGATGCGGTGCGTGCCGGGCTTGACGTCGCCGGGGTAGACCTCGGCGGCCGGGTCGGGGTGGGGCGTTTCCATGGCGCCGACTCTACGCCGGGCCGCGGCCAGTGCGAAGGGCCCCGCCCGGCGGCCTCTCGGTGCCGGATCTGCGCCCGCCTGATCAGGTCGATGCGGTCTTCCCGCGCGCCGCCCGCATCAAGGGCTCGTAGCGTTGCTCTGCGCGGACGATCTCTTCGAATCCCACCAGCCGGTTGAACTCGTCGAAGGTGATCATGCGCTGTGCCGCCTCGCCATACGTGCCGGTGTCCTTCAAGGCCTTGAAGTAGCCATGCAGCGCGTGCGAGACCGCGTAGAGGATGTCCGCCTGCAGGTAGTGCGTGTAGCCCATGGCCGCGAGCTCAGCCGGTGGGATCAGCGGCGATTTGCCCGCGAACACCCAGTTGTACATGACCGGGCCATGGATGAGCTTCGGGATCAGCTCGGCCTGCTCCCGTGAGGTCGGCGCCTCGACGAAGATCACGTCGGCGCCCGCCTCCAGGTAGCGATTGCCGCGCTCGATCGCCTCGTCGAACCCGGCCACGGCGATGGCGTCGGTGCGCGCGAACAGCAGGAAGTCCTGCGACTTGCGCGTGTCGACGAAGGCCTTGATCTTGGCCTCGAAGACCTCCGTCGGCACGATCTTCTTGCCCTCCATGTGCCCGCACTTCTTGGGCAGCACCTGGTCCTCCATGTGGATGCCGCGGGCGCCTGTGCGCTCGACCTCGCGTACCAGCCGCATCACGTTCAGGTAGTTTCCATAGCCGTCGTCACCATCCACCAGCACCGGGCGGCTGGTGCACTCGACGATGCGCCGCACGGACTCGACGTTCTCCGCCAGCGTCAACAGGCCCACGTCGGGCATGCCCAGCTTGGAGCCCGAGAGGTTGTAGCCGCCCACGTGCAGCCAGTCGAACCCATAGGCATCGGCGATCCGGGCGCTCAGCGCATCATGGACCCCGATGATCTGCTCGATCCGGGCAGGAGCGGAGGCGGCGCTGTCATGGTCAGTCTGCTGCGAATTCAAGCTCATGGTGGATCCTCATCCCAGATCGGAGTTCGGGCGGGCGTAGTGCCGCGCCAGGAACTCCGCGGTGAACTTGCCCGAGGCGCGATCGCGCTCGAGCATCTGCGTCGAGCGTTGCCCGGGGTCGCCGTAGCCGCCGGAGCCCGGCGTCTCGATCATGACGCACTGGTCAGGCCCGAAGGGCACCCCGGCCGGCTTGCCGGGCAGGGACGACAGGCTCCCGTCCGCCTCGATCCTGACGAAACGCCCGCGGCTCCCGGCGCCGCCCCCGAAGATGCCCCAGGGGGGGTTGCGCAGGCGCTCGCCAGAGCCCGAGAAGGTGCACTCGTGCCCGACGGGCCGGATCACGCGGCGCAGGCCTGTGCCGCCCCGGTGGCGTCCGGGACCGCCCGAGTCCTCCACCAGCCCATAGCTCTCGACGACGAGGGGATAGTCCATCTCGATGGCTTCCACCGGCAAGTTCGAGGTGTTGGTGATGTGGACCTGCACGCCGTCCTTGCCGTCCTTGGCGACGCGCCCGCCGAAGCCGCCACCCAGGGTCTCGAAGTAGATGTAGCGCCGGGACGTGACCGGGTCCACGCCCGTGAAGATGGCGGTGGTGTTGGCGCCGTTGGCCGCGGCGACCACGCGATCGGGCAAGGCCGGCGCCAGCGCACCGATCAGCGCGTCGATGATGCGCTGGGCGGTGTGCGCGCGGTTGGCCACAGAGGCCGGGAAGGCCGCGTTGACGAGCGAGCCCTTCGGCGCGCTCCACTCGCAGACATCCAGCACGCCCTGGTTGTTGGGCACCTCGGGGTCCAGCAGTGCCTTCACGGTGTAGCTGATGGCCGACAGCGTGGCCGTGGGAGTGCAGTTGATGTTGCCGCGGACCTGGGTCGAGGTGCCCTCGAAGCCCACGTGCAGGCGGTCGCCCTGGACGCGAACCTGCACCCGGATCGGGATGTCGACGGTGCCGCACCCGTCGTCGTCCATGCAGTCCTCGAACTCGTAGATGCCGTCGGGAATGCGGGCGATGGCCTCGCGCATGCGCCGTGAGGTGCCGGTCACGATCTGGTCGAACGAGTCCAGGATCGCCTCCCGGCCCTGCCGCCGCAGGATCTCGCCCATGCGCCTGACGCCCAGGCGGGCCGAGGCGATCTGTGCGAACAGGTCGCCCCGCCGCTCCTCGGGCACACGCGTGTTGATGATGATCAGGTCGTAGACCCCCTGCTCGAGCCTGCCCTCGGAGAACAGCCGCACCAGGGGCACCCGCAGACCCTCCTGGTAGATCTCGGTCATGCCGCCGGCCATGCTGCCGGCCGACATGCCGCCGAAATCGGCATGGTGCGCGATGTTGCAGATGAAGCCGCAGATCGTTCCTTCGTGGAACACCGGCATGGCCATGTTCAGGTCCGGCAGATGGGTGCCGCCGGCTTCGAAGGGGTCGTTGGCGACAAAGATGTCGCCCTCGCGCACACTGTCCAGCGGCACCTTCTCCAGCAGCGCGCGCATCAGCCCCATGATGGAGCCCAGGTGGATGGGCAGGGACCCGCGCGCCTGCACGATGAGCCGCCCGCGGGCGTCTACAAGCGCCGTCGAATGGTCTCGGCGCTCCTTGATGTTCTGAGAAAAGGCGCTCTTCATCAGCGCGACGAAGGCCTCGTCCACCGCCGAGGCCAGCGCGTTCTGGATGATCTCGAGCCTGACCGCATCGACGGCCCGCGGGGTGTTCATGCGGAGATCCTCAGCAAGAGGTTGAGGGCGGCATCGACGCGAGCGGTCGAGCCCGGGTGCAGCAACGTGGTCGTGTCCATCTGCTGCACGATCGCTGGCCCGGCAATCTCCTGGCCCGGCTGCAGCTCACTTCGTTCGAAGACGGGGGTCTGCACCGGTCCGCTGCGGTCGAACCAGACGAGGCGGTGGCCGCGGGGCTCAGGCAGGGTCGTGCACGCTGCTGCGTCGGCGACCTGCTGCGGCCGTTGAAGGACCCCCCGGGCCACGCAGCGCAGGTTGACGACCTCGACAGGCGCCGCTGGATCCTGGTGGCCGTAGGTCTTCTCGTGGATGGTCCCGAAGTCGCTGACCAGCGCGTGAAGGACGGCTTCGTCCGCCGCGGCCAGCAAGGCGTCGGCATCGACCGGCACAGGCAACTCGTAGTTCTGTCCGACGTAGCGCAGGTCGAGGCTGAGTTCACAGCGCCGGTCTGCGGCAGGGATATCCTCGGCCTCGAACCATGCCGCCGCCTGCTCCAGCAGCGATCGCGCCGACCCCTCGAGCACGGCCGAGGCGCTCGTGTCGAGGCGGACCCGGCAGGTACGAACGAAGTTCTCCTTGAGGTCGGAGACGACGATGCCGTGGGCGCACAGGATCCCGGGGTACGGGGGAACGATGACCTCGGCCATGCCGAGCTCCCGCGCCACGGCTTCCGCATGCAAGGGCCCCCCGCCGCCGAAGGGCATCAACGCGAAATCGCGCGGATCGTGCCCACGCTCGACGGACACCGCGCGTATGGCCCGAACCATGTTGGAGACCACGATGTCGATGCAGCCCAGCGCAGCGACCTCGACGCTGACACCCAGGCGCTCGGCGACCGGCTGGTAGGCCCGTCGAGCGAGGTCGACATCCAGGGGCAGGCGCCCGTCGAGGAGTCCACGGACCGACAAGCGGCCCAGCAGGAGGTTGGCATCCGTCACCGTCGGCTGGGTGCCGCCGATGCCGTAGCAGGCGGGGCCGGGCTTGGCTCCCGCGCTCGTCGGCCCCACCTTCAGGAACCCGCCCGCGTCGAACCACGCGATGGAGCCCCCGCCGGCACCGACGGCATTGACGTCGACGGCCGGCAGGCGGACCGGAAAACCCCCGACCTCGCGGTCGAAGGCGATACCTGCCTCGAAGCCGCGGATCAGGCACACGTCGGCGCTGGTGCCTCCCATGTCGAGCGTGATGACATCGGGTCGATCGGCCAGACGGGCCACGTGCGCGGCGCCCACGACTCCGCCAGCGGGCCCGGACAGCGCCGTGCGTACCGGGAAGCGGCGCGCCTGGCGCACGGACATCAGGCCGCCCGAGGACTGGTTGATCCCGACCACGGCGCGCGGCGCGAGCTGCTGCAGGGACGTCTCCAGCGTCTGCAGGTAGCGCACCATGACCGGCGTGAGATAGGCGTTCAGCACCGTGGTCGACATGCGTTCGTACTCGCGGAACTCGGGCTGTACCTCGCTCGACAGCGACACGGGGATGCCCTGCGCCTCCAGCGCGGCCCCCAGTGCGCGCTCGTGCCGCGGGTCGAGGAAGGCGAACAACAGGCAGACCGCGCAGGCATCCACCCCTGCAGCGGCAACGGCCGCCGCGATCTCCTGCGCAGCGCTGGCATCCAGGGGCCGCAGCACCTGTCCGGTGGCCAGCAGGCGTTCAGGGGCTTCCAGGCGGCGCTCGCGCGGGACCAGCGGCTCGGGCTGGTCGGTCTGCAGGTCGTAGAGGTGTGGCCGGATCTGCCGCCCGATCTCCAGAAGATCGCGAAAACCCTGGGTCGTGATCAGTGCCACACGCCCGCCGCGGCGCTGGATCAACGCGTTGGTCGCCACGGTGGTCCCGTGGCACAGGCGCCGGATGTCGTCAAGCGCCACGACACCCTGGCGTTCGAGCTCGCGCAGGCCGTCGACGATGGCCAGCGCGGGGTTGTCGGGGGTGGAAGAAACCTTGAAGACCGTTGTCTGTGTGGACAGGGTGTCGAGGATGTGGAAATCGGTGAACGTGCCGCCGACATCGACGCCGATGATCTTCATGCTGTGGAATCGAACATTGGAATGTTCTGAGTATATTTAGAAAATATTTGAAGGGTCAAGCTCGCAAGGTGGCAACCTACAATCGACGGCACGCTCAACCCCGACAGCGGCCGTTCACGACCGTCAAGCCACATGCCCACGAGACTGAAGAAGGCTGCGCAAGCCACGGCAGACGCCGGGCTGAAGACGCCGCACGAGAAGCGGCCGCGGGGCAGCGGGGCACGCTGGGCCTACGACGAGATCCGCACCCGCATCCTCACGATGCAGCTCGAGCCGGGCAAGGACTTCGACGAGCAGGAACTGATCAAGACCCTGGGCATGTCGCGCACCCCGATCCGCGAGGCGCTGATCCAGCTCGCCGCGGAAGGTCTGGTCGAGATCCTTCCCAACCGGGGGGCGCGCGTCGCCGGGCTCGACCTGGCCGGCGTCCGCTCGTTCTTCGAGGCCCTGGATGCCAACCAGCGCATGGTCACACGCTGGGCGACGCTGCGGCACACCAGCAAGGACATGGAACGCATCGACGAGGAGCGACGGCGCTTCGAGGCCGCGGCGAGCGCGCGCGACGTCGGCCTGATGCGCGACAGCAACCTCGCCTTCCACGAGGCCATCGGCGCCGCCTGCGGCAACGTGCTGGTGGCCAAGCATTACTCGCAGCTGCTCGCGCTCGGACTGCGCCTGTCGCGCATCTCGCTCGCGTACGAGAGCGGGGAGATCGGCGGACCCGAAGACCACGTGAAGAAGATCGTGGAGGACCACCGCGAGATGGTGCGCCACCTGCTGTCGGGCGACGCCGACGCCGCCGAAGACGCGGCAAGGCGCCATACCGAGTTGTTCCGGCGGCGGGTGCTCGAATACCTGTCTGCCAGCCTTTCGACGGGGATCCGGTTCTGAACCTGCATCAAGGCCCCATGACCAGTGTCGGCAGCCAAAGCGACAACCCGGGCCAGTAGGTGACCAGCAGGAGTGCACCGAGCAAGGACACCAACAGGGGCATGCAGGCCAGAACCAGGTCTTCGAACCGGACCCCGGACACGCGGCACATCACGTAAAGGCCCACGCCCATGGGCGGCGTGATGATGCCCAGGGTGATGTTGAACGAGATCATGATGCCGAAATGGACCAGGTCCACCCCGATCTGCTGCACGATCGGCAGCAGGATGGGCAAGGTCAGGATCAGCAGCGGGATGGGCTCGAGCAGACAGCCCATGACCAGCAGGAAGACGTTGATCACCAGCAGCAGCAGCGTCTTGTCGGTGGTGAACGTGAACAGCCATTGCGCCACCGTCTTGGCCGTGCCTTCGTAGGTGAACACCCACCCGGCGACGGTCGACACGGCGATGATGAACATGATGTTGGCCGACGACTTCATCGACTCCACCACGCTCGCCGAGAGGTCCTTCCAGCCGGCTTCGCGGTAGACGAGCCCGAGCAGCAGCGCGATCGCCGCAGCGACGATGCCGACCTCGGTCGGCGTGATGGCCCCCGAACCCATGCCGACCACGATCAGCACCGGCACCAGCAGCGCCGGCAGGGCATACCAGAGCGAGCGGGCACGGTCCCGCATCGCGGCCTTGGGCTCGACGGGCATGGGCTCCCGGCCCATGCGGGCCATCAGCCAGATCTGCAGCATCAGGGCCAGGCCGATGACGATGCCCGGCAGCACCCCGGCGAGAAAGAGCTTGCCGATGGAGACCTGCGCGATGACGCCATAGATCACGAGGTTGATGCTCGGGGGGATCATCGGGCCCATGACCGAGGCACACAAGGTCACCGCTGCGGCGAAACGACGACGGTAGCCGGCGCGCTCCATCTCCGGGATGCCGATGGCGCCCAGCCCCGCTGCGTCCGCGAGCGCCGACCCCGAGATGCCCGAGAAGATCATGCTGGCAAGCACCATCACATGGGCGAGGCCACCGCGCACATGGCCCACCATGGCGCGCGCGAAGTTCCAGATCCGGCGGCTCAGGCCGAGGACACTGAACAGATTGCCCGCCAGGATGAAGAAGGGCACGGCGAGCAAGGCCACGCTGTTCACACCCTTGAGCATGAACTGCGGAAGGAGCGCCAGGTCACGGTCGAGAAGGACCAGCGGGGGAATCACCGACAGCCCGATGGCCACCGAGACGGGCATGCGCAGGCACATCAGCACCACGAAGATGCCGACCAACAGCAGTGACAGCATGAAGGCTCCTGGACTTCACCCCCCGACAGGCGGAGAGGCAGACGGGTACGCCGAATCGGGATCACGGACGCGGGTCGCCCACCCTGCGGATCGCGAGCAGCAGGCGGTGGACACCCACCCATACGCCCGCCACAGCCCCGGCCAGCAAGGGCAGGACCACATAGCCCTGGGGGACCGGGAACAGGGAATGGGGCATGGCCAAGGTCAGTTGGAAGTAGCTCCAGGAGGACTTGGCAAGGACCGCGAAGAAGGTCACCACGCCCACCTCGGTCAGCACGTCCACGCCCTGCGCCACGCGCCTGGGCATGCGGTCGACGAAGTAGCCCATGCGGATGTCCTCGTCGTGCTTCAGCAGCACGGCGTAGCCGATGAAGTACACGGCGGTGCCGAGCACCAGAGAGGTCTCGACGAGATAGATCGACGAGGCCTGGAAGACGTAGCGACCAACGCCTTCGGCACCGTTGAGCAGCACCATCGAGACGAACAGCGCGACGACCAGAAGCAACGCGCCGGCCGCCAGCCAGGTGGTGCAGCGATCGAAGACCTTGAACATCCCTCTTCTCCGGTGGAGGCCGATTCGCCGGGCCGCAGCCGCTGCGGGCCACGGCCTGACGGACGGCTCAGCGGGCCTGCCGCAGACGCTCGGAGATCCCGGCCGGGATGAAGCCTTCCTTCTCCAGCTGCTGGATGACGGGCTGCATCCTCTCGGCACCAGGGCGCAGGTCGAGCACCGTGTACTGCACCCCTTGGGCCTGCATGCGGGCGAAGTCGCGCTCGATGTTGGCCCGGGCCGCGGCCATGTACTCCTTGCCGGCCTGCTCGGCCGCCTCGGCGAGCGCCTTTTGGTGCGCGGGGCTCAGGCTGGCGAGTCGGCGCTTGTTCATGGTGACCGTCAGAACGCCCCAGTACTCGTCGGTGCGGGCGATGTACTTGGCGACCTCGGTGAAGCGCATCGAGGCCACCAGGTCGGCGGGGGCCGTCACGGCCTCGATCATTCCTTGCTGAAGGCCCAGGTAGACGTCGGTCCAGGGCAGCACGACCACCTGGGTGCCCAGGGCCGTCCACGACCGGCGCCAGGTGTCGATGGGCGCGATGCGCAACTTCAGGCCTTTCAGGTCGTCGAAGCTGCGCACCGGCTTCGTGGAGACCAGGACCCGGAAGGGCCCCCGCTCCCAATCCGACGCGATGACCGAAAGTCCGATCCTGTCGAGGGGATCGATGAAGATCTCCTTCCACAGCGGGCTCTTCAGGATGCGCCTGAACTGATCCTGGCTGGGCACCGCATAGTTCAAGCCCAGGGCCTTCAGTCCGGGGCTGAAGCGCTCGAACTCCACGTTGCCTCCAACGTAGATGTCCTGGTTGCCCAGGATCGTGCTCTCGATCATCGCGGGCGCGTTCCCCAGCTGCTCGGAAGGAAAGACCTCGATGGAGACCGCGCCGCCCGTCTTCTCCCTGACCAGGGCGGCAAAGCGATCGACCGCCACGCCCTCGGGGCTGGTCTTCGGCGAGATGTGACCCGCCTTCAGCACTGTCTGTGCCTGCGTGGCGGGAACCCAGGACATCGACAGCGCGGCCAGGGCCGTCGCCACCAGGAACTTCGATCGCAGCATGGGGACTCCTCTTCCGGCGAGCGGGCTCGCCACTGTGTGCACGGACAGGGGCGCGCGGCGCGCCCCCAGGCGCTCGATCAGCGTCGAGTCCAGAGAAGTATACGTAGAAAATTTTTGTTGTCTATACGGACTTGGCGTCTCCGCCTGCGTACCGCACGCCGCAGGCTTTCGAGGCCAGGCAAAGACTGGGCCGCCAGCGTCGCACCGGGCTTCACTCCAACCAGGCCGGCACCTCGCCCGCCAGCGCCTGCTTGCGCGCCGTCGCCTGACCCAGCAGGGCGAAGCCGAGGGCGCGGCCGTCGCTGGCGCGGAAGACGGCCTCGCAGCCAGCCGCGTCGCCCGTCACCTGCCAAGTGCCTGCGGCGCCGGGCAGCGGCGGGCAGACGACGGTCGGGCAGGCGGGGGTCTTCACCGTCACCGGCATGGCCGGGTAGGCCACGGGGGTGGGCGTGCCGGCGAGCGTGGCGCCGAGGGCGCGGGCCTGGGCCATCAAGGGCATCACGTAGGGCAGGTTCAGGCCGTCGACCTCGGCGCAGTCGCCCACCGCGTGCACGTGCGGCGCCGAGGTGGCGAGCTGCCGGTCCACGACGATGCCGCGGTTCACCGCCAGGCCGGCGGCCCGTGCGAGCGCGGTGCGCGGGGCCAGGCCGATGGCGGAGAGCACGAGGTCAGCCCCGAGCGTGCTGCCGTCGCTGAGCGTCAGCCGCAGCCGGCCGTCGGCGCCGGGCGCGACGTCCACGCACTGTACCGACACGCCCATCCGTAAGCCCACGCCCGCGGCCTCGAGTCGCGCGCGCAGGAAGGCGCTGCCGGCCTCGGGCAGCAGGCGCGCCAGCGGACGCTCGGCCACGTCCAGCACCACCGGGCGGATTCCGCGCGCCAGAAGGTCGTTGGCGAACTCGCAGCCGATCAGCCCGCCGCCCAGCAGCGCGACGCTGCGCACGCCGTCCAGCGCGGCGGCGAAGCGGGCGTAGTCGTCGAGGTCGTTGACCGAGAGCACCGTGTCCGCGGCGTCGCCGGCCAGCGGCAGGCGCACAGGGTCGGCGCCCAGGGCCAGCACCAGGTCGCGCCAGGGCTGGGTGCGGCCGTCGGCCAGCGCGAGCGTGCGCGCCGCGGTGTCGATCGAGGCGACTTCGGCCTGGGCGAGCACCGTGGCGCCAACCTCGGCGGCCATCCTGTCGGCCGGCTTCATCAGCAGCGCGGCGGCAGACTTGTTGCCGGCCAGCGCGTTGGAGAGCATGGGCTTGGAGTAGAAGCCCGCGCCATCACGGCTGAGCACGACCAGCGGCGTGGCCTTGTCGTGGCGGCGGAACTCGCGCGCGGTGTTCCAGCCGGCCAGGCCGGTGCCGACGATGACGACGGGGGCGTCCATCACGGTGCGCTCAGAGCTCGACCATCTCGAAATCGGACTTGGCCACGCCGCACTCCGGGCAGGCCCAGTCGGCGGGCACGTCGGCCCAGAGCGTGCCGGGGGCGATGCCGTCCTCGGGGCGGCCGGCAGCCTCGTCGTAGATGAAGCCGCAGACGATGCATTGGTAGGTCTTCATGGGGTGTGTTCCTTCAAGTTCGGGGGTACGCGATCGTATGACGCGCCGCGGGGGCAGGCCCCGTCGGCGCGGGTGCAGAGGTCCGTGGCGAGGCGCTCAAGCCGCGAGCCTCTCCAGCGTGGCGCGGTAGTGGTTCGCGTGCCGCTCCTCCACCTTGGCCAGCGCGGCGAAGCGCTTGGCCGCCTTCTCCAGCACGGCCTGGAACCTCTGCGCGTGCTCGCGCGACTCGACGATCTGCTCGTCGATCTCGCGCACCGCGGCCTCGTGCCCCTCGGCCACGGCGGCGTGGCGGAACGCGGGGTACATCTCGGTGTACTCGTGGGTCTCGCCCTCGATCGCGAGCTCCAGCGCCCGGGCCGGCGTCACGCGCGCCGCCGGGAACAGCAGGTCGGCGTGGCCGAAGGCGTGCATCACCTCCTGCTCGGCCGTCTCCTCGAAGACGCGCGCCGTGGCCTCGTCGCCGGCGGCGCGGCACAGCTTCGCGAAGTAGCGGTACTTGATGTGGGCCATCGCCTCCCCGGCGAAGGCGGCCTCGAGGTTCTTGACCGTGACCGAGTCTGGATCGTGGAAGGGGGTGCTCATGCGTGCTCTCCTGGGGTGGTGAATCGATGGAGAGCAGTCTAGGAAGCGCAGCCAAATAAAGAAAGCCAATCGTATTTATCGTATCGATAGCAAATAACGCCATCCTGCAGGCTGGAAGCTGGCGTCTGGCGTCTTCAGGCGGTGGCCTTCGCCGCGGGCGGGCAAGCGCCCGCGGCGAAGGCACCTGGGCATGTCGCCCCCCTTACTTGAACCCGACCCGGTCGAGCATCTGCTGCACCCGCGCCTGGTTCATGCCCACGGCGCTGACCGGCACGAGCTCGCTCTTGAAGCTGCCGCCGCTCATCGCCTTCAGGGCGGGGTTGTCGAAGCTCAGGCCCCGGACCGCCGGCCACTCGTTGTTGCCGTCGGCGAAGTGCCGCTGCGCCTCGGGGCTGGCCAGGTACTCGAGGAAGCGCACCGCCGCGGGCACGTTCTTCGAGTGCCGCGCCACCGCGCCACCGGCCACGTTGACGTGCGTGCCCCAGCTCGACTGGTTGGGGAACACGACGCCCACGCGCTCGACGACGGCGCGGTCCTCGGGGCGCGTGGATCGCATCAGGCGCGCGAGGTAGTAGGTGTTGGTGAGCGCGATCGCGCACTCGCCCGCGGCCACGGCGCGGATCTGGTCGGTGTCGCCGCCCTTGGGCGCGCGCGCCAGGTTGGCCACCAGGCCCTTGAGCCAGGCCTCGGTGCGCTCGGACCCGATGTGCTCGACCATGGCGCCGAACAGGCTCAGGTTGTAGGGGTGCGAGCCCGAGCGCACGCACAGCCGGCCCTTGTGACGCGGGTCGGCCAGTTCCTCGTAGGTGTCGACGTCGTCGCGCTGCACCGCGGCCTTGTCGTACACGACGACCCGGGCGCGGGTGGACAGGCCGAACCAGGCCGTGCGACCGTCGGCCGTGGGCCGGGCGCGCAGCTGCGCCGGGATGGCCTGCTCCAGCGGCGCCGACTTCACCGGCAGGAAGAGCCCGTCGGCCTCGGCCCGCCACAGGCGCGCCGCGTCCACCAGCAGCACCACGTCGGCCGGCGAGGCCTGGCCCTCGGTGCGCAGGCGCGCCAGGATGCCGGCGTCGTCGGCGTCCACGCGCTGGATGCGGATGCCGGTGGCCTGGGTGAAGCCGGCATACAGCGCCTCGTCGGTGGGGTAGTGGCGGGCCGAGTAGATGCTGAGCACGCCCTGGGCCGCCGCCGTGCCGGCAGCAAGCAGCAGGGCAGCCGCCAGGGCGGCGCGCCGCCGCGCCGCGGGGCGCGCGGACGGCTGGGCGGAGCGGAGGGACAGGATCGACATGGTCAGGAACCTCGTGGCAGGGCGCACAGGGCGGGGGGCCGGGCAAGCCGGCCGCGTTGGGTCAGGGCGGGCTTGCCGTCCGGTGGAATCCATAGTGTAGCGAATGAGAATCATTCCTATTTGATCAGGGTCAAGGCGACCGGGCCGCGCGGGCCCGCGCCGGCGCCCCGACAATCCCGCTGATGCTGCACTTCGAACTCCTGCGCACCGAGGGCCACGCGCGCCGCGCGCGCCTGAAACTGAACCACGGCGTGGTCGAGACGCCGATCTTCATGCCCGTGGGCACCTACGGCACGGTCAAGGGCGTGATGCCGCGCTCGCTGCGGGAGATGGGCGCGCAGGTCATCCTGGGCAACACCTTCCACCTGTGGCTGCGCCCGGGCCTGGAGGTGCTGCGCCGCTTCGGCGGGCTGCACCGCTTCGAGCGCTGGGAGCGTCCCATCCTGACCGATTCCGGCGGCTTCCAGGTCTGGTCGCTGGGCGAGATGCGCAAGATCACCGAGGAGGGCGTGCGCTTCGCCTCGCCGGTCAACGGCGACAAGCTCTTCCTCACGCCCGAGGTCAGCATGCAGATCCAGACGGTGCTGAACTCCGACATCGTGATGCAGCTCGACGAGTGCACGCCCTACGAGACCGGCGGCCAGCTCACGACCGAGTCGCAGGCGCGCGCCTCGATGGAGATGAGCCTGCGCTGGGCGCTCCGCAGCCGCGACGAGTTCGCCCGCCTGGGCAACCCGAACGCGCTGTTCGGCATCGTCCAGGGCGGCATGTACGAGGGCCTGCGCGAGGAGTCGCTCGCGCGCCTGGTCGAGCTCGAGCTGCCCGGCTACGCCGTCGGCGGCGTCAGCGTCGGCGAGCCCAAGGCCGAGATGCTGCGCATCATGGCGCACACCCCGCACCGCCTGCCCGTGCACAAGCCGCGCTACCTGATGGGCGTGGGCACGCCCGAAGACCTGGTGGAGGGCGTGGCCTGCGGCGTGGACATGTTCGACTGCGTGATGCCCACGCGCAACGCGCGCAACGGCCACCTGTTCACCCGCTTCGGCGACCTGAAGATCCGCAACGCCCGCCACCGCGAGGACGAGCGCCCGCTGGACGAGACCTGCACCTGCCACACCTGCTGCGGCGAGGCCCTGCCCGGCGGCGGCACGGCCGGCGGCTTCAGCCGCGCCTACCTGCACCACCTCGACCGCTGCGGCGAGATGCTCGGGCCGATGCTGGCCAGCATCCACAACCTGCACTACTACCTGAACCTGATGCGCGAGGTGCGTGAGGCGCTGGACGCAGGCCGCTTCGAGGCCTTCCGCCGCCAGTTCCACGCCGACCGGGCGCGCGGGGTGGGGTAGGCGCCGCCCGGGCGTAAGCCCGGGTCCTTGCGCGGTCAGTCCGCGGTGCCCGGCACCGCCCGCGCCACGCGGCCGCTGGCGTAGAAGCCGCGCAGGTTCTCCAGCACCAGCGCCACCATGTCGGCGCGCGTCTCGCGCGTGGCGCTGGCCGCGTGCGGCATCAGCACCACGTTGTCCAGCGCCCGCAGCGCCGGGTCGATGTCGGGCTCGCGCGCGAACACGTCCAGCCCGGCGCCGGCGATGGTGCCGTCCCGCAAGGCCGCCACGAGCGCAGCCTCGTCGACGAGCGAGCCGCGCGCGATGTTGATCAGGAAGCCCTGCGGGCCGAGCGCGCGCAGCACCTCGGTGCCGATCATCCCGTCCGCCCCCGGGCCGGCCGAGGCCGCGAGCACCAGGAAATCAGCCCAGCGCGCGAGCGCCAGCAGGTCGGGCTCGTGCGCCTGCGGCAGGTCGGGCAGCGGGCGCCGGTTGTGGTAGCGCACCGCCATGTCGAAGCCCGTGGCACGGCGCGCGATGGCGCGGCCGATGCGCCCGAGGCCGACGATGCCCAGGCGCTTGCCGCTGACGCGCGTCGTCGACACGAAAGGCCCGCGCTCCCAGGCGCCGCTGCGCACGAAGCGGTCGGCCAGGCAGACCCCGCGCGCCACGTCGATCAGCAGGCCGAAGGCGGCGTCGGCGACGCAGTCGTTGAGCACGTCGGGCGTATAGCCGAGCGGGATGCCGCGCTCGCGCAGGGCCTGGAGGTCGAAGGTGTCGAAGCCGACGCCGAAGCTCGACACCACGCGCAGCGCCGGCAGGGCCGACAGCAGCGCGCGGTCGGCGCCGACGCGCGCCGAGGTGACCAGGCCGCTGAAGGCCGCGCCGTGGCGCGCCAGCCAGGCGGCGGGGTCGGGCTGCTCGTGCAGGCGGGTGATGTCGAACTCGCGCGCCAGCGCCTGCTCGAGCTGCGGCAGCAGGCGCCCGTGCTGCAGGACGCGTTCCATGGCGAGAGAGGCGGTTCAGTCGGGTTCGGGCCAGTGTAGGAGGGCCCGCGCGCGAGGCGTCAAGCGCAACCCCGGAATTTCGCAGCGCGAAAACCCGTGTCGTCCCGCTTGCGGGCGGCGGCGATGGGCTGCATCCTCGCCCCACGATGATCACCGCGGAGCTGATCCAGCACGTTGCCGGCTCGCTGTACGAGCGCGCGCTCAAGGGCATCCCAGCCGACACGCACCGGGCGCTGCAGGCCGCGCTCGGCCACGAGTCGTCCGGCACCGGGCGGCGCACGCTGATGATGATGCTCGACAGCGCCGACGCCGCCGAGCGCGAGGGCGCGCTCGTCTGCACCGACGTCGGCATCCCCGTGTACTCGGTCAAGGTCGGCACGCGCGCGCGCCTGGAGGGCCCGCTGCGCGCCGCGATCGCGCAGGGCTACGAGGCGCTGGTGCGCCGCATCGACCCGCCGATCCTGAAGATGGTCACGCACCCGCTGACGCACGAGCGCGGCCACACCGGCCGCGACATCCCCATCGTCAGCTTCGACATGGTCGACGGCGACGACGGGCTGGAGATCGTGTGCGCGCCCAAGGCCATGGGCAGCGGCCGCTGGGAGGAGCTGAAGACCTTCGTCTACCCGACGCTGGAGCAGATCGAGTCCTACGTGCTCGAGGTCGTGGCGCGCGCCGGCTCGCAGCCCTGCCCGCCCATCGTCGTGGGCGTGGGCATCGGCGGCAGCTTCGACCACGCGGCCCGCCTGGCCAAGCAGCAGGTGCTGCGCCCGCTCGGCCAGGCCCATCCCGAGCCCGCCATCGCGGCGATGGAGCAGCGCCTGCTGGGCGCCGTGAACGCGCTCGGCTTCGGCCCCATGGGCCTGGGCGGGCAGGCCGGGGCGATGGGCGTGCACGTGGACTACGCCGGCAGCCACGGCTTCATGCCGGTGGCCGTGGCGCTGAACTGCTGGATCAACCGCCGCACCGGCGCGCGCATCGACGCCGACGGCCACGTGGAGTGGACCGGATGACCCCGGGCGCCACCCCGGTCGCGGGCGTGCCGGCTGTCCCGGCAGGCGCGACGCCACTGCGCCTGCCCTTGTCGGCGCCGGACGTGCGCGCGCTCGTGGTGGGCGACACCGTCGCCCTCAGCGGCGAGATCACCATCAGCATCGGCCTGCCCACGCACCGGCGGATGGCCGAGCACGCCGCCGCCGGCCGCCCGCTGCCGGTGGATCTGCGCGGCGGCGCCTTCTTCCACCTCAGCGCCTACCTGGACGAGGCCGATGGCGCCGCGCTGCCGCGCGCGCTGTACATGAACCCGAGCACGAGCACGCGCTACAACGAGTGGATGCCCACACTCGTGCGCGGGCTGGGCCTGCGCCTGGTCGGCGGCAAGGGCGGGCTCGACGCCGCCAGCGCGCAGGCGCTGCGCGAGGCCGGCTGCGCCTATCTGTCCTTCCTGGGCGGGGGCTGCCCGCTGCTGTCGCGCGCCATCGAGGCCGTGGTCGCCAGCCACTGGACCGAGTACATCTCGCAGTTCCGCCTGACCACGCTGCGCGTGCGCGACCTGCCGGCCACCGTGGCCATCGACGCGCACGGCCGCAGCCTCTACGCCGACCTGCACGACGCCGCCGCGCAGCGCCTGCCGCAAGTGCTGCAGGAACTGCGCGCCCGGCGCGAGGCGGCGCCGCGCTTCGGGGCGCCGCCAACCTGAGACACCGACCCCGACCAACCCAACGCAGAGGAGACCGCCCCATGACCCACAAGACCCCGCCGCGACGCCGCGCCCTCGGCCGCCTGGCCGCCCTGAGCACCATGAGCGCGCTGGCCCTGCTGACCGCGCCGGCGCTGGCCCAGGACAACTGGCCCAACCGCCCGGTCCGGCTGATCGTGCCCTTCCCGGCCGGGGGCAGCACGGACATCGTCGCGCGCGCCATCGCGCAGCACCTCAGCGGCGTGTTCGGGCAGCAGTTCGTCGTCGACAACCGCGGCGGCGCGGGGGGCAACATCGGCACCGATGCCGTCGCCAAGGCCGCCCCCGACGGCTACACGATCGGCCTGTCGACCTCGGGCCCGCTGGCGAACAACAAGTCGCTGTACAAGGCCATGCCCTACGACTCCGACAAGGACCTGGCACCGGTGGCGCTGGTGGGCGAGATCCCGCTGGTGATCGCCTCGAACCCGGCGACGAAGGTGACCAACCTGCGCGAGTTCGTCGAACTCGCGCGCGGCGCCACGCCGCCGGTGACGATGGGCCACCCGGGCAACGGCACGATCGGCCACCTGGCGATCGAGGGTCTGAAGGCGCGTGCCGGCATCGGCGCCCAGGTCGTGCCCTACAAAGGCGACACCGCGCTGATGACCGATCTCATCGGCGGCCAGGTCCAGGCCCTGTCGGCGCCCGTCTCCACCTTCATCGCCAACATCCAGTCAGGCCGGCTCACCGGTCTGGCCGTGACCTCGCGCGCGCGCTTTCCCGGCCTGCCACAGGTGCCCACCGCGCTGGAGCAGGGCATCGACCTGGAGGCCACGGTCTGGTTCGCCGTCGTCGGGCCGGCGGGGCTGCCGGCGGCCATCGCCAACCGGCTGAACCAGGAGATCAACAAGTACACCTCGTCGGCCGAGGGCCGGGCCAGGCTCTCGCAGTTCGGCCTGGTCGAGGTCAACGCCCCGCCGCAGACGCTGGGCGCGCTGATGAGGAGCGAGGCCGCGAAGTGGAAGCCGCTGGTCGAGGCGGCCAAGATCTCCCTGCAATGACAAGCACCGGGGCGCGCGCACTCTCGCGCCCCGAGCCGGACACACGCCGATGACGACCTCCCGCCCCCTGCTCTACGACGCCCACGCCCACCTGGTGGCCGACGACCAGGCGCGCTACCCGCGCAACCCGATGCAGCGCGCGCCCGACGCGCCTTACCGGCCCCCAGGCGTGATCGGCCGGCCCGGCGGCCAGCACGGGCCGAACCCCGTCAACGAGGTGCCCGACGCCTCGCGCCTGCTGCGCTGGATGCAGGAGGAGAACGTCGACGGCATCGTCGCGGTGCAGAAGCGGATGATCTACCGCTACGACAACAGCTACATCCTCGACTCCTCGGACGCCCACCCCGCGCTGTTCAGCGCCGTGGTCATCCTGGACGCCGAGGACGCCGACACGCCGGCGTTGGTGCGGCGCTGGGTCCGCGACCACGGCCTGGCGGGCCTGCGCCTGTTCGGCGGCCGGCGGCCCGACGGCAGCATGCCCTGGCTGGACTCGCCGGCCGCGCTGCGCTCCTGGGAGGTGGCGCAGGAGGCGGGCATCGTGATGGACCTGGAGGTGCTGGCCCAGGGCGGCGGCGGCCCGTCGATCCCGGCCATCATGGCGCTCGCGCGCGCCCACCCGGACGTGCGCGTCGTGCTGGACCACCTGCTCGAGCCCGAGATGGACGAGGGCGCGCACTTCGGCCTGGACGAGCGCTACGAGCAGCTCGCGCAGTGCCCGAACATCTCCTTCAAGTTCACCTCGATCAACCTCGACATCTGCCGCGAGGCCGGCATCCCGGCGGAGAAGGTGCTGCGGCGCGCCGTCGACCTGTACGGGGCCGACCACGTGATGTGGGGCTCGGACATCGGCACCTCCTCGGGCACCTACCGGGAGATGGTCGCGCGCTTCCTCGAGGCGGCCGTGCTGCTGACGCCCGCGGAGCTGCGCGCCGTGGGCCACGACACCGGCCGGCGCGTCTTCGTCAAGGGCGGCACGAAGGGCCTCGCGTCTTGAACCCCGCCGCCGACCACGACCACGCCAGCCTCGACGCCGAGGGCATGGACACGGCCACGGCCTACCGGCTGCTGTGCGGTGTGGTGGCGCCGCGCCCGGTGGCCTGGATCACGACCGTGGACGCGCACGGCCTCGTCAACGCCGCGCCCTTCAGCTCCTACAACTACGTCGCCCACAGCCCGCCGATGGTGGCGGTCAACATCGGCCGGCGCGGCCGCGGGCTGAAGGACACTGCGCGCAACATCGAGCGCAGCGGCGAGTTCGTCGTCAACGTGGCCACGCTCGACACGTTGGAGCCCATGCACCAGAGCTCGGCCGAGTACCCACCCGAGCGCAGCGAGGCCGAGGCCCTGGGCCTGGCGCTGCTGCCCGGGCGCTGGACCGCCGTGCCCCGCATCGCCGTCTCGCCGGCGCACCTGGAGTGCCGGCTGCACGCGCAGCTGAGCCTCGGGCCGCTGAACACGCTCTACATCGGGCGCGTGCTCGGCTTCCACCTGGGCCGCAGCGTCTTCGACGGCCGCAACGTCGACACGGTGAAGCTGCAGCCCGTGGCGCGCCTGGGCGGGCCCCACTACGCAGCGCTGGGCCAGATCTTCGAGCGGCCGGTGCTGCAGGCGCCGCCGGGCGGCCTTGCGCCTGCGGCCGCGGCAGGCCCGGGCCCGGCCCGCGCCGATGCCCGCCGCGAGGACCCGCCCCGATGAACCGCCCCCGCACGTTGCAGCGCCAGAGCGCGCGCTACCAGGTCGGCACCTTCGTGAAGACCGCGTCGCCGCACGTGGTCGAGGTGCTGGGCACCACTGCG
>Ga0164293_10001017_pt1 | contig 23427 bp, 20 predicted proteins | sample GEODES118metaG_FD_111487 | JGI IMG/M metagenome (GOLD analysis project Ga0164293, IMG submission 111487) | Eutrophic lake water microbial communities from Lake Mendota, Wisconsin, USA - GEODES118 metaG | ecosystem: Environmental > Aquatic > Freshwater > Lake | place: USA: Lake Mendota...
GCAGATGGTTACGCATTATGGAATCTAGGTTTAGGAGAGCCAAGATTTGTTTCAGCATTACATGGTCGAGGCAGTGGTGATTTGCTTGATCTACTTATTGCCCAATTACCTGAGGTCGGCTCAGAACAGGTAGATGATGGTTTTAGGAGAGTTGCCTTAGTTGGTCGTCCCAATGTTGGAAAATCTAGTTTACTTAATGTTTTAGCTGGATCTCCTAGAGTTTTAGTAGATGATGCAGAAGGAACTACTAGAGATGCAGTTGATGAGTTAATTGAGTTTGGTGGATCAACTTGGAGATTTATCGACACCGCTGGAATAAGAAGACGAGCACATCAAGCAAGTGGAACTGATTACTACGCATCCCTTCGAACTCAGATTGCATTAGAACGTGCTGAAGTTGCCTTAGTTATTTTTGATTCATCTCAAATTCTTACTGAACAAGACATTCGAATTGTCAGTATGGCAGATGAAGCAGGTAAAGCTTTGGTGATAGTTATGAATAAATGGGACTTAGTGGATGAAGAGCGGCAATTAGTCTTAGATAAAGAAATAGAAAGACAATTAGAAAGATATCCCTGGGCCCAACGGGTAAATCTCTCAGCAAAAACTGGCTGGCATCGAGATCGACTAGCACCAGCACTTCGAACTGCGCTTACAAACTGGGAGAAGCGAATTCCAACCGCTAAATTAAATGCATTCTTAGGGGAATTAGTGGGCGCAAATCCACCACCTGTTCGATCCGGCAAGCAACCAAAAATCAAGTTTGCCACTCAGGCTGGTACTTGCCCACCAAAATTTGTGGTCTTTGCTACCGGCTTTCTTGAGAATGCCTACCGCAGGTTTATTGAAAGGCGATTGCGCGAGGAGTTTGGATTTGATGGGACTCCGATTGAGGTGGCAGTTAAACTAAAGGATCGTGACAATGATTAATATTCCAAATGCGCTCACCTTGCTTCGAGCATTAGGCGTTCCATTATTTCTATACCTCTTTCTAGTTGCAGATCAACCAGTTCTTAGTTTTATCGTGATTGTGGTTGGCGGAGTAACAGATTACCTAGACGGCAAAGTAGCTAGAGCCCTTAATCAAACCTCAGATTTTGGCGCAAAATTTGATCCAACTGTTGATCGGCTTTATATCGGCGCCGTAATCTTGGCGCTGGCAAGTAAGGATTATCTGCCTTGGTCACTAGTAATTGCGATTATTACTCGGGATATTGTTCTGCTTTTAGTTGTTGCTTACCAAAAAATTCGGCGGATCCCATATCTTGAAGTCACATACCTTGGCAAGGCAGCAACATTTAATCTTCTCTACGCCTTTCCATTTTTACTTCTTAAAGATGCAGATGTAGTTGGATCTTGGTGTTATATTCTCGGCTGGTCCTTTGCTATTTGGGGTGTAGCACTATACTTTTACACCGGTCTACAATATTTTGTTAGAGGATTAAGAAAACCAAGTGCAGTTATAAGGGGGAGCTAGTGTCAAAGGTTCCAGATAACCTGCGCTATACCAAAGAGCATGAATGGGTGCAGGAGATAACTCCTACCAAATTTCGCATTGGTATTACCGATTTTGCTCAAGCAGCACTCGGTGACATTGTTTACATTCAACTACCAAAGACAGGTGCAGTAGTTACTGCAAACTCTGTATGCGGTGAGGTGGAATCAACTAAATCAGTATCTGAAATCTATGCTCCAATATCTGGAAAAGTTGTTGCAATCAATAATAAATTAGATTCCAATCCAGAAACAATTAACTCCGATCCATATGGTGATGGTTGGATCGCTGAGATCGAAGTTTTAGGTGACAAACTCTCTGAAACCCTACTATCTGCGCGTGAATATGAGAATTTGACCGCTTGACCGCACCCCACGGCAGGCAATAGTGTCAGCCTATAGTTTAAGTTCACTACTGCAGGGAGTGTCATGGCCGATAAAGCTTCACCGCCTAATGACCTTACCTCAACGCTCAATCTTCGCCAGTTAAGGGCAATCCCAACTTCAGTTAGAACTGATGATCTATACAAATCTCTCTCTGCTGATCAACAAGAGGTAGTAAATAAACTGCCAAAAGATGTTGGCATTTTATTGGTACTAAGTGGAGCCGGAATCGGTGGTCGATACCTTCTAGATTCAGCTGAAACGAAGGTTGGCCGAGATATTAATAATGAAATTTATCTAGATGACATTACAGTTTCAAGATCACATGCCCTAATTTCTAAGGCAGATGGCTATACAGTTAAAGATCTTGGTAGCTTAAATGGCACATACATTAATGCTGTGGCGGTAAGAGAATCTAAAATTAACCCCGGGGATGAAGTGCAAATTGGAAAGTATCACCTAACCTTGTTTGTAGGTGATAAGTAATGGCCGTACCAGCAAGAGCTTATTTAAGTATCGGTGAGGTTTTAACCAGACTTCGTACAGAATTTACTGATATTACAATCTCAAAGATTCGATTTTTAGAGTCAGAGGGCTTGATAGAACCACAGCGCACGCCAAGTGGATATCGCAAATTTACAACTAATGATCTAGAGAGATTGCGCTTTGTTTTACTTGCTCAACGAGATCAATACTTACCACTTAAGGTAATTAAAGAGAATTTAGATGCAATGGATCGAGGTTTAACTCCTGCTAAAGCAGTCGGGGGAGTTGCAACTCCACGTTTGGCAGCAGCTGACGGAGTTTTAACCGCTGATCAATTTGCAAGTGATAATGATCTGCGCCTGACCAGAGCTGAAATGCTCTCTGCTTCAAATCTAACTGATGAGCAGTTAACAGAGATTGAGTCTTATGGTTTAGTAGCAATTCATGGTCGACATTACGACAGTGATGGCCTTGCAGTTGCAAAAGCAGTTGCTGAGATCTCAGCCTTTGGCATTGGCGCAAGACATTTACGTGCTTTTAAAACTGCAGCAGATCGCGAAATAGGTTTAGTTGAACAAGTAACAACCCCACTGCTTCGCCAAAAAGGTTCTGAGTCAAAAGCTAGAGCTGAAGAGGTTGAACGCGAATTAGCATCTTTATCAATTAGATTGCATGCTTCACTTGTTCGCGCCGGCTTACACCGCGCTAAATAATTATTAATGAGTAATTACCACCCGGTTGAGGTAATGGGTGTTCGCGTGGAGATGCCTTCAAACCAACCAATAGTTTTATTAAAAGAGTTAGATGGGCCCAGGTATTTACCGATTTGGCTAGGTGCAGTTGAGGCCACTGCAATCGCCTTCGCTCAACAAGAGGTTTTACCCCCAAGGCCGTTAACCCATGATCTGTTTAAAGATGTATTAACGCAGCTAGGTGCGAAATTAAATAACGTTTACCTAACTGAATTAAAAGATGGGGTCTTTTATGCCCAATTAAACTTTGAAGAAGGCCAAGCAATCTCAGCTAGGCCAAGTGATGCGATTGCACTTGCGCTGCGCATCGGTGCTCCGATTTTAGCTAGTGAGGATTTGTTAAATGAGGCTGGGATTGAGATCCCAGATCAGGCCGAGGATGAGGTTGAACGGTTCAAGGAGTTTTTAGACCAGATAAATCCAGAAGATTTCCTTGGATAAGTCCAACCCTAAACCTTGGGTTAAAGTATTTCGTGTCGCTGGCACGCTCAAATGCTCACCTCTTCTACAATTATCTCCTCCCCATAGAATTGAGTCCCCATGAACACCTCATCAGATATCGGTTACCGCGGAGCAACCGCTTGTGTTGCGGCCGGAATTTCATACCGTCAATTAGATTATTGGGCGCGCACTGGTTTAGTTGAACCTGGTGTTAGGGGAGCAGCTGGTTCTGGCTCACAACGACTTTATAGTTTTCGCGATATTTTGGTACTAAAAATTGTTAAACGGCTTTTAGATACCGGTGTTTCACTACAAAATATTAGAACTGCGGTTGAACATCTGCGTGCTCGCGGAGTTTCAGACCTTGAGAGCATAACTTTAATGAGTGATGGCGCATCAATTTATGAGTGCACAAGTCCAGATGAGATCGTAGATCTTCTGCAAGGTGGTCAAGGTGTATTTGGAATTGCAATTGGCAAGGTTTGGAGTGAGGTTGAAGGTTCACTTGCAACACTTCAAGGTGAGAAACTTAGCGATGGCAGCCTGGTCGTAAGTGGTGAGAGTAAGGACGAGTTAGCTCAACGCAGAAAGCTTAAGGGCGCTTAAGCAATATAAACTTCCCTCACAGAATTGATTGGGGGAGTTATGTCATATCGATCTGATTTTGTCGATCGTCATATCGGTCCTAATCAATATCAAATCCAAACAATGTTACTTGAACTTGGATATAAAGATCTAGATTCATTTATCGCCTCAGTTGTTCCACAAAATATTCATATTAAAGGTGAGATTGAAAAATCACTGCCTACTGGTATCTCTGAAGTGGCGGCACTTGCTGAAATAAAACAAATTGCAGAAAAAAATAAGGTTATGAAATCACTTATTGGATCTGGCTACTACGGAACAATTACGCCAGCGGTAATTTTAAGAAATGTTTTAGAAAATCCGGGTTGGTATACCGCATACACTCCTTATCAACCGGAGATAAGCCAAGGAAGATTAGAAGCAATCTTTGCATTTCAAACTGCAGTTGCAGACCTTACTGGTTTACCAATATCAAATGCCTCCATGCTGGATGAGGCAACTGCTGCTGCTGAAGCGATGACATTAGCCAGAAGAGTTTGGCAAGGAAGTGATGACGCTGCATTTGCAATTGATAAAAATCTTCATCCACATGTTAAGGCAGTTATTTATACCCGCGCAAAGCCATTGAAAATTAAGATTATTGAAAGTGATTTTTCTGAAAGTAAGTTTGAATCGGAGATATTTGCAGCTGTAATTGCATATCCTGAAACAACTGGCAAGGTTAAAGATTTAACTGATATTGTTAAGAATATTCAACAAGTTGGCGCACTTGCGATTGTTGATTGCGATCTACTGGCTTTGACTCTCTTTAAATCACCAGGGGAGTATGGCGCTGATATTGCAGTAGGTTCCGCCCAAAGGTTTGGCGTACCAGTTGGTTTTGGTGGCCCACATGCTGGGTTTATGTCGGTTAGAAATGGATTAGAAAGATCATTGCCTGGTCGATTAGTTGGTCAATCAGTAGATACCCATGGCAATCTAGCTTTTCGATTAGCACTTCAAACTCGTGAGCAACATATTAGAAGAGATAAAGCAACCTCAAATATTTGTACCGCTCAAGTACTACTTGCAGTTATCTCTGCTTTCTATGCCATGTGGCATGGACCTGATGGCTTAAAAGCTATTGCAGAGCGTATTCAACATTTTGCTTATAATTTAAGATCCTCAGCTAAAGATGGCGGTTACTTAGTCGACGAGTATGAACTTTTTGATACCGTATTGATTAAGACTCCTAAGGCTGAAGAGTTGTCGAAAAAAGCAGTTCAAGCTGGATTTAACTTTAGATTAATTTCAAAGGATGAAATATCAATAAGTTTTGATGAAACTACTACCACCGAAGATTTTGCAGACATTTTGCAGATCTTTGGCTTAAAGGGTAGTAAAAATAATTCACTAAAGCAGACAGTTGCTAGGGGGAGTAGCTTTCTAACCCATCCATTATTTAATACCTATCACTCTGAAACATCGATGCTTAGATATATCAGATCTCTATCTGATCGTGACCTTGCATTGGATCGAACTATGATTCCGCTTGGTTCTTGCACAATGAAGTTGAATGCAACATCAGAGATGATTCCGGTTACCTGGCCAGAATTTAATTCAATTCATCCATTTGCACCAGTTGATCAATCTGCTGGTTACACACAATTAATAGAGCTATTAAGCAATTGGCTAACCTCAGTTACTGGTTACGACGCAGTTTCACTACAACCAAATGCAGGTTCACAGGGTGAGTTTGCTGGTTTGTTAGCTATTAGAAATTATCTAGATAATAAGGGTGAAAGTGCCAGAGATATTTGCTTAATTCCTTCAAGTGCTCATGGCACAAATGCAGCGAGTGCAGTTATGGCTGGTATGAAGGTAATTGTGGTTGCATGTGATGAGGATGGAAATGTGAGCCTTTCTGATCTTAAGGCGAAAATCTCTGAATATAGATCTAACCTGGCAGCATTAATGGTTACATACCCATCTACACATGGTGTTTTTGAATCAGCAATCTCTGAAATATGCGAATTAATTCATGATGCAGGCGGTCAGGTTTATGTTGATGGCGCAAATTTAAATGCATTAGTCGGTGTTGCAAAACCTGGAAAATTTGGGGCAGATGTTTCGCATTTAAATTTACATAAAACTTTTTGTATTCCACATGGTGGCGGGGGACCAGGAGTTGGTCCAGTAATTGCTCGTTCACACCTTGCACCATTTTTACCAAACCATCCTGCAAACTCTGCAGCTGGACCAAGTACTGGTCCTGGGCCAGTTTCTAGCGCACCTTTTGGTTCTGCTTCAATTTTGCCAATTTCTTGGATGTATATCCGAATGATGGGTGGCTCTGGGTTAACTAAGGCAACTGAGGTGGCAATACTTAGCGCAAATTACATAGCTAAAAAGATAGATCCATTATTTCCGGTTCTCTATCGCGGTCAAAATGGACATATTGCACATGAATGTATTATCGATATTCGTGAATTAACCAAAAATACTGGTGTAACTGTTGATGATATTGCTAAAAGATTGATGGATCATGGGTTTCATTCACCAACTGTAAGTTTTCCAGTGGCCGGAACAATGATGATTGAACCAACTGAATCTGAGGATATAAGGGAGTTGGATAGGTTTTTAGCGGCGATGGAAAGTATTCGCAGTGAAATATCTGCTGTTGAAGCTGGCAAAATTACGATTGAAGATTCACCACTTAGGCATTCACCTCACACCATTGGAGATTTGGTAAGTGATGGGTGGGATCGCAAATATTCACGACATGTTGGAGCATTTCCAACTGGTGAAAATGTAGGTATCGGCAGATCTGGTAAGTATTTGCCCACAGTAGGCCGCATTGATGGTGTTTACGGAGATAGAAACTTAGTCTGCAGTTGCTTACCGATCGAGGAGTTGGCCTCTAACTAGATCTTTCTTACTTTACATAATGTAGATTATCGGCGATTAAACATACGCCTAAAACCCCAGATACTAACCATCGACCAGGCCTCCCAAACGATTGAGATGCTCATCTTTGAGTAACCATTCTCCCGTTCCACAAATGTAATTGGTACCTGTTTAATATCAAACCCAGATTCAATTGCTTTAAGTGCCATTTCAATCTGAAATCCATACCCTCTAGTTTCTATTTCATCAAAATTAATCTTTTCAAGCAACTCTCTAGGTAGAACCCTAAAACCTGAGGTTAAGTCTTTATATGGCAATTTGAGAACAAAAGCTGCATACCAAGTTCCCATTCGAGAAATCAGCTTGCGTTGTATTGGCCAGTTAACAACCGATCCACCTGGGATCCATCTAGTACCTATAACTAAGTTTTTTTCGCTAGCAGCTCTTAATAAGTCAATAAGTTGCTCAGGTTGATGACTTAAATCAGCATCCATTTCAACAAAATACTGGTAATCACCCGCTAACCCTTGTTTAAAGCCAGCCAAATATGCCGGACCTAAGCCATTTTTATCTTTCCTGATTAATACTGATAAGCCATCTACATTTAATGACTTAGCAATTTCTGCTGTCTTATCTGGTGAAGTGTCATCAACAACCAAAATATCAACTTTATATTGATCAGCAATAAGCTTCCTTGCATTACTTAAGCGCTCTAACAGGCCCCTAATACTTTCAGACTCATTGTAGGTTGGGATTATGACAAGGACATTCCTCATCTTCTAACCCTCTTTCTGATAAGCAGAATTGCTAGCAGCATAATAATACTTAAACTTTCGAGATATTTTCCATATTTTTGAGTGTAGGTCTGGCCTTTAACCATTTTAACCTCATCAATTAATGAAGCTGGGGTGAATTTTGGTAAAGACATACGAACTTTACCCTCACTATCAATAAATGAAGTAACACCAGTTGTTGAGACATATGCTACCTCTCGCCCAGTCTCAAGCGCTCTTACCTTAGCTATATTTAATTCTTGATCCAACTGTGCTGTATCACCAAAGGTTGCATTATTAGTTTGAACAATTAGAAAATCTGAATTAACCTGATCTCTAAATGAATCATTTATGATCTCATAGCAAATTTGGGTTTGAAATTTTAAACTATTTACTTGAAAAACTAGATCATTTTTTCCAGCTGAGAAATCAGTAATCCCATCTGCATATTTGGAAAATCTAGTACTCAAATTTCTAAGTGGCAGGTACTCCCCAAAAGGAGTTAGATACCGCTTTGTATACACTTGCTGTTTGTCAGGGTTAAATAAAATTGATTGATTTTGCGGACCAGCAAATGATTTAGTTACTCCACCAATTAGTATTGGAGTTTTTAGAGATTTCGAGAGATTGGTTATTTGGTCAGCAATCCCAGGTATCGTATTGACATCAATATCAACTGCATTTTCAGGCCAAACTATTAGATCAACTTCATCTGCTTTTATTGATTTACTTGTTTGCAAAAGATGACGTTTAAAAACTTCCTGTGGTGTTGAGTTAAAATCTAAGCCTAAATTACTCACACCACCTTGAATCAAGGCAATCCTTACTTTACCTACATCTGTAATAGGAGTTGTAAGTAGTGATGAAAGCAAAATTATAACAATTAGTACAAATCCCGTTATTAAAGTTCTAGTTGCCGAAATAGCCGCTGACATAAAAGCAACAAGGACTACTCCCCCAAGCGGGTACAAAGAAGCTAGCGGGCTATCTACCTGGGTAAAACTGATCCTTGACCAGCCAAATCCAGTGAAGGGGATAGTTCTGAGCAATAACTCAACTAATACATATGATGCTGCGAAGGAAAACTGATTAAATCTTTGCTTCTTGGAGACAAAATAAGCGGGAATAATGAAAAATATAGATTGAACTACGCAAAGTGCTATCCATGGAGTACTTCCAACATAAATTCCAGTCCAATGCTGCACAGTCAGTAGTAAAGAAAGTCCATAAAGATATGAAATGTATATTCTTGATCGTAAATTTGCAGCTAGTAATAAGTAATACCACCCACCAAGCCCAATGAATGCTGAGGGCCAAAAAGCAAATGGTTCAAAAGCTGACGATGTGATTAAGCCAAAGATTACACTTAAGAGATATTGCATTTAAGACCAACCAAGAGCGCTTACGATACGGTCAATACTTGCACCTAGTCCATATTCTTCTTTTAGTTCTTCAATTTTTTTCATAGACTTAGGCTTTAGTGGCATTGATATTTCCATCTGCGGAATAGAAACATCAAGAGCACAACCAACAAGCTTTGGTGCAATAGCTGCATACGCAGCACTTTCAAGTAATTTTTTTCTAATATTTGCAGTCAGCCGTTCATCACTAGCTTCTGCTGCTTTCATTACTTCACCCAATGATGAAAATTGATTTGCAATATTTGCTGCTCCTTTTTCACCAATTCCCCTTATGCCAGGAAGACCATCAGAAGAGTCTCCTCGAATCATCGCAAATAATGCATAGCGATCTCCTGGTATTTGATATTTATCGTTTATCCAACGCAAATCGACCAAATCATGGTTAGAGATTCCTTTGGCAAGGTAAACAATCTTCACATCGCGCTTATCATCAACAAGTTGGAATAAGTCGCGATCACCTGTAACAATTCTGATTGGTCCCTGTTGCTTAACGCTAAATGTTGCCATTAAATCATCAGCTTCGTAATCATCAACACCAACCATCGCAATTCCTAATGCATCTAAAACATCAAGTAGGACTGGTATCTGCGGGCCTAAGGTATCTGGCTCATCCTCCTGTCCTTCATCATCTACTCTGTTTAATTTATAATCTGGAAATAACTCCACTCTCCACGAAGGTCGCCAATCTCCTTCAAGGCAGGCAACTAAGCGATCTGGTTTGTACTTAACTAATAATCTTGAGGTCATATCTAGATAACCTCGAATTGCATTAACCGGCATGCCAGCAGGTGAGAGCAAAGTATCTGGCATGCCAAAATATGCTCGATACCAAAGGGATGCACTATCTAAAAGCATTAAAGTCATACGGCAGCTCCAGCGTATGCGATAACTCCGCGATCAATCTTTTTAAGGGATTCATCAATTACACCTTGTAATTCAGGAGCAGCAGATCGCAATTGGCGAAGTAGGTCAATTATCTGTTTCATTGATCTGACAAAATCTCCCACAGTTAAATCACTTTCCTTCAAAATAGAAGTTAATGAATGCCCACTTGCCCATTTTTGCGATGGCCAACAAAATCCAAAATCAGGGGCACGCATTGGCTCCAAGTTTAAATCACTTTCTGCATCATGAATCTTGCCATAAATCTTAGTAATAGCCGCTAGTGCTAACTGGATCTCACCTCTTGGTACTTTTGCTGCTTCATCATTGCGAGATTCATAAATGCAACTTGAAATAACCGAAACAAGTTCTGATGGAGATAAATTTGCAAAAACACCAGATTGAATTGATTCTGCGATTAACAGATCGGTTTCACCATAGATTTTTGCTAACATTTTGCCAGATTTAGCAATCTCATCATTATTGATATACCCGAACTTGTCCAGAATAATCTTTATACGATCAAAACGCTTAGCAATAACATTAGTGCGGCTATTTATTCGCTCAGTTAAACCGTCAATCTCTCGTTGTAGTCGCTGGGCTCTTTCGGCAACTCTTGAGTGATTTTCTCTATCTGGACAACTATGTGATGGATGAAATTTCATTTCTCGTTTAATAGTTGCAATCTCCTCCTCAATTACTACTCGTTTCTTCTTATTCTTTTTACTATCACTTTCCAACTTCTTAATATCAGCTCGGAATTGTGAGTACTGAATGAAATCACCTAAATGACACTTTGCTTCGATAAACAAGGAATCTCTGGCTATCTCATTTTTTCTTATTTGTTTCGCTAATCCCACAACTGCTTTATCAGCCTGAAACTGCGCCAGTGAGGATTCAAGAGATGTTCTTGCTCTATCTGACCCAAATTGCGAAATAAGATTAATGCTCATGTTGTAGGTAGGTTTAAATGAGCTCTTAAGTGGATAGGTACGTGTTGAAGCAAGACCACCTACCGATGTTGAATCCAATTCATTTCCCCAAAGTATGACTGCATTACCTTCAATATCAATTCCGCGTCGGCCTGCTCTACCTGTTAATTGAGTGTATTCACCAGGTGAAACCGCAACATGTCCTTCACCATTCCATTTACTTAGTTTTTCTAGAACCACAGTTCTAGCCGGCATATTAATTCCTAGAGCTAAAGTTTCAGTTGCAAAAACAGCTTTAACTAAGCCCCTTTGAAATAATTCTTCAACAGTAACCTTAAAAGCTGGCAGTAATCCAGCATGATGAGCAGCAATGCCCCGCTCTAATGCATCTGCCCACTCGTAGTAACCAAGAACAACTAAATCTTCTTCGGCCAAATTTTTCATGTTACGCGCAATTACTGAACGAATCTCTGAACGCTCCTGCGAGTTTGTAAGTCGCAAGCCTGCTGCTAAGCATTGCCTAACTGCCGCATCACAGTTATTGCGGGAAAAAATGAACGTAATTGCAGGAAGCAAACCTTCTCTATCAAGTTTCTCAACGATTTCTGCGCGGGTAAGTTGTTTAGGTCCCTTAGCCTTATCCCGCCAATTTCCTCTTACTTGGCGATATGAGTCGCGTTCTAATCTGGTTAATTCAGGATTTAACTTCTGATTCTCACCAAATAAATCTAAAAGTCTATTTCCAAATAACACATGCTGATACAGCGGAACTGGTCTTATTTCACTAACAATTACCTCAGTTTCTCCCCTAACAGTTTGCAGCCACTCACCGAATTCCTCTGCGTTAGAAACTGTTGCAGATAGTGAGATCACCTGCGCTGCATCTGAAAGGTGAATAAGGATCTCCTCCCAGACCGCCCCTCTAAATTTATCTGCAAGATAATGGACCTCATCCATAACAACATATTTAAGATCATTAATAGTTTGAGAGTTTGCATAGATCATATTTCGCAATACTTCAGTAGTCATTACAACAATCTGTGCCTCTGAATTTATAGAAGTATCTCCCGTGAGCAAACCAATTTTTGATTCGCCATACTTAGCAGTTAATTCAGTAAATTTCTGATTGGACAGGGCCTTAATTGGGGTTGTATAAAAACATTTACCACCTGAATTGATCACTAAATCAACTGCAAACTCACCAACAATCGTTTTGCCAGCTCCGGTAGGAGCAGCAACTAAAACACCTTTACCCTTTTCTAATGCATGACATGCATCAATTTGAAACTGGTCTAATTCAAATGGAAATCCTTCTGCAAATTTATTAGTTTTCGGAAATTTTCCTACTGTTTTAGCTCGAGCGTAATTCTCAGATGGTGATAGGTTCATGGCGCCAACCAGGTGGTAAGTGCTTTCGGGACGTTAGTAACTTCCAGCGGCAAATCTGAAACAAACTCACCATCTGCATAGGCAAGAGCTGGTCCTGATAATTTAACTTTTCTGCCATGATAGAGATCGATCTTAGGATGCGGAAGGTGTTTTCCTTTAAATACTTTAGGAAAGATAGTAAGTAAAACTATTTTACTAACCGGCCTAACAACCAAAATATCGAATACTCCATCAGAGTTTGAGGCCCCAGGACATATCCTCATTCCACCACCATAACTCTCCCCATTTGCTACTGATAGAAGCATGACATCTTGATCAAGAACCTGATCATCAATTTGTATTTTAAAACCAATTTGCTTGAATCGTGATAGAACTCTGATAGTTGCAATTGTGTATTTAGATTTACCCTTTGGCCATCTCATTTGATTCGCTACTGAATTAACAACTGCATCAAAACCTGTGCTTAAAACCTGAACGAACCATCTGCTACCAGATTTAGTTTCGATACGACCAAGATCAATCTTTTCCGGGGCACTTTTTGAAATTATTGCAAATACTTCATTGACACTTTTCCCATAGAACCCAACTGCCCTAGCGAAATCATTACCAGTTCCAGTAGGTATAACGCCAAGCACAATCTCTTTCTCTGCAACTTTTTGTAAGCAGAGATTTACTAAACCATCTCCACCTACGGCAATTAAGTGTTTATATTGTTTTGATTCAATTGCAGCTTGTAACTGAGCGTTTGTTTCTTCAAAAGTGTTGCAATTTATTAACTTACTTTCTATCTTATTGATACTTAACAAACTCATAAACTCTTTAGAAAGGGTATCTGCTTTACCTTTTCCTGCGCTGGAGTTTGCAACTACAAGCCACATTTCAGATCTCTTCAGGTTTATCGATTGAAGTCAATCTACTTTCGGCAGCACTTCTCCGATCACGTCGTCTATCAACTAGTAAGGCAAAAAGTCCGCTTAGGAAATATAAAAGGCAAAGTGGTATAGCCAATAAAGTCATTGTTACTGGGTCTGGAGTTGGAGTGAAGGTTGCCGTAAATAGAAAACAAAGGAATACAGCCAGACGCCAAGGCTTAAGAATCGCCCTTCCAGATAATGCTCCGAAGAGATTTAAGGCCACTAAAAATAATGGTAGAACAAATGCTATTCCAAATATCAAGATGAGCCTTAGTACAAAGTCTAAATACTCATCAAATCTGACTAAATTACCAAGATTATCGGGTGTAAAACCAAGAAGAACTTTCACGGCATGAGGCAAAATTAAGTAAGCAAGAAATGCTCCAGTCATAAACAAGGGAGTTGCTATTAGAACAAATGTAACAGTGACTCTTTTTTCTTTTTTATGCAGCGCTGGTGTAATAAAAGCCCACAATTGATAGATCCAAACGGGCGCAGAAGCAATTACTCCAGTTAATAGTGCTATCTTCATCTGTAGATTGAAAGGTCCTAGAATTCCATTAACATAAAGATCTCCGCACTTTCCATTTACAGGCGAAGTTGTACTACCAAGATCACAAAATGGAAGCGTAAGCAATCTTATTATTTCTTGATAAAAAAACCAGCCGCCGATCGATCCTAGAAGGACAGCTATTGAAGACCTTATTAAGCGATCACGAAATTCGCGAACATGATCTAGCAGTGGCATCTTGTCGCCACGGCGTTTACTCATAAATATTACTTGTCAGAGTTTGGATCTGTTTTTTTATCCCCTGCTGAATCCTCTTTGTTCATCTCTCGTACCTCACTCTTAAAAATACGAAGTGACCTGCCAAGAGATCTAGCTGAGTCTGGTAGACGCTTTGATCCAAAAAGGATTACAAAAACAACTGCTAATACAAGTAAGTGCCATGGTTTAAGTGAGTTCATGCTCAAATCCTACCCTATTTCATTTTTCAGCCTGATATAGGGCCAAGACAGAGGCGGCGCTCTGCCTCATTTCATTTGCTAACGAATCTGGGCTCAACACTGAAATACCAGGTGCATTACTTAGAATACTGCGCCTAATCCACTCAATATTGCTGATATCAATATTTACATTAAAGGAATCCTTGTTTTCAGTAACTGAAGAAATAATTGACGAATTACGCTCAATAAAATTACGATGTGATTTCTTAACTTCAAGAACAACCCTTAATGACTCGTTAGTTTCCTCATCTGCTTCGCTATTTTTAGTACCGGTGATCTCACACTGCTTTATTAAATCAACTTTGAAAATTCGATCTGCCTTCTTGCCATAATCAAATGCTGAGAGATAGAGATTGCCATTCATAAAATATAATCGTTGAGGCGCTACTTCACGATCGGTAATCTGGTCCTTTACCAATGAGCTGTATCTTATTTGTATATTCTTTCGCTTAGATATCGCTTCTGCTATTAGTTCAGCATATATCGAATTGTTGCCTGAAGGAGTAAATGAAACAGAGTTACTACTACCCAACTTAGCAATCTTCTCTGATAGAGCTTTTAATTTTTGATTACGCTCTGGATTTGAGCTGCCAATACCGATAAGAATTTCAAGTCCTAGAGCGATCACAATAAGTTCACTTTTAGTAAATCTTCTAGGCTTGTCCAATACCTGAGGATCAATAACTGAAACGATGCCATCTTCAAAAATAATGTCAATTAGCTCATAAGGCGTATACCCAGGCAAACCACACATGAAAACAAGTTGTAGATCACTTTCAATCTGCTTTTCAGTTACAGAAAACCTTTCAGATAAACTTCTGATAGATACACCCGGGTTTTCAAGTATGTACGGAATAAGATCCATAGTTCTAAGCGCTCGAATAGCTGCAGTATCAACCATCAATAAACTCTTTCAAGGAATATTTTATCGATTTCCGCAGGCTTTCAGGTTTTAAGACAATTAAATTCTCACCATACCAAAGAAGGGTTTCGATAATCTCAGGTTCATAGCTATAGGGTAAAACCATCAGATCCCAATCATCATCAAACTCACTAACAACGTATTTACTTCTAAGCGCAAATGCTTGTTCTTTGCGGACTAGTATTTCAGCTAATAGCACCGTTTCATTATTCATTTTTTCTAGATATTGCACTAGATCAAAATTTTCAGGTTTTTTAAAACCATTCTGCTTGCCACTTATAGCTAGTTTTCCTTCTATTCGAAGAAGTTTAAATGATTTAAAAGAGTTCTCATCTTTTGCCACCAAATACCAAAACCCAGTCTTTGTATACATCCCAAGAGGCTCAACCACACGGTCAGACCCGTTGTATTGAAATGTTAAAACCTTGGAATACTCAATAGCATCAAATGCCGTTGCTAGCATTGATGAATTTTCACTGTCACGAATTTCTGGAGTGTTGACAACATCGGATTCAATTGGACCGCTTAGCGATTGAATTTTAAGCAGAGCCGCTTTTGAATCATTACCGAGAGCTGTACTTTGCCATAAGTTAGCTGCCATAGTTAAGTAAAGGAGCTCATCTTTAGCAAATTCATTCCCTTTTAGCTGAAATGTTTCTGACCTAATCAAATACCCTTGGTCATCTTCAAATAGTGGATCCAGCGCTTTAACATCGATCTCTATTCCCATACTTCTTAGTTCATCTTTATCTCTTTCAAACATTCGTTCCATTGTTTCGGCCGAGCCGCTATATCCGGTAACATTTTTAAAGATCTCAGATTTTGTTAAATATCGCTTGGTAGCTAAAAGTGCCAAGGTAAGGTTAATTAATCGCTCAGTTTTCTGGGAACTCATGGTGATAGGTTAGCCATTAGTAAAATCTTTGATAAGATTGGGTATGCGCAAAACTCATGTATTTCTTCTTGCCTTTACTCCTGTTTTTCTATTATCAGCCTGTTCCACCGACGGAGGCGTAGAACCAATGACTAATCAGAGCCAATCATCATCATCTGCTCTCCCAGAGATTGGTGGATCCAAAGGATCTAAACCAACAATCACAGCTCCTAAGGGTGCAGCACCTAAATCACTTGAGAAAAAAGATATTTTTGTTGGAACTGGTAAAGAAGCGGTAGCAACTTCAACTCTTGAAGTTCATTACACGTTGATGGCATGGAGTACTGGAGCCGTGGTTGAGTCATCTTGGGATTCTGGCCAAAGCCCAACATTCCCATTAAATGGAGTTATCGCAGGCTGGCAAGAAGGAATTCCTGGAATGAAGGAGGGTGGACGACGCTTATTAGTAGTTCCATCTGAGCTTGGATATGGAGCTATCGGTAATGGTACTGCGATTGGTCCTAACGAAACTTTAATCTTCGTAGTTGATCTAATTAAAGTAAGTTAATTACTCAATAACTCCGTAAGAACCTTTTGAGGGTCGTCTTCGCCTTTGTAATACTGGAACACCTGGCGCCATTCTACGAGCAAAGATAAGAAAGCCAGTGTGTCCAATCATTCTATGTTGTGGTCTAACAGCCAAACCTTCGTGATGCCATCCGCGCACAATTGTTTCTGACGATTCAGGTTCAGTAAAATTGCCACAGTCTTTTATTGCTTCAGCAATCTTTGAAAGTTGTGTAGTAGTTGCAACATAAGCCATAAACACCCCACCTGGAACTAAGGCATTTGATGCAGTCTCTACACAATCCCAAGGTGAGAGCATGTCTAAAATTACTCGATCATAATCAGCTACAAAACTTTGTTCTTGTAAAGCACCAACAGTTAACTTCCAATTTTTTGGCTCAGTTGCAAAATAGTTTTCAACATTTTGCTTGGATATTGCCGCAAAATCATCTCTAATCTCCACCGAATGCAAAAATCCACTATCTCCTACCGCCCTTAGAATTGAAATACTAAGCGCACCAGATCCAACGCCAGCTTCTAGAACTCTTATGCCAGGCTTTATATCCGCAACTCCAAGAATCATCGCTGCATCCTTTGGGTAAACAATTGTTGCTACCCTTGGCATGGATAGAACATAATCTGCTAGTAATGGGCGAAATGCTTGAAATTTTAAATCACCATTTGTTGCAACGATTGATCCCTCAGGTAAACCAACTAATTTATCATGCTTTAAAAGTCCTTTATGGGTATGCCATTCAGCCCCTGCTGCCAATGTAATTGAGTACAACTTCCCTTTAGCATCGGTCAACTGGACCCGATCACCATATTGAAAATTTCTATCTATCATTTGCAGAGATTCTACTTGCAAGAAATGGATACCAAGTAATTAATCTATCCATATTTATTTCAGATAATGATTCAACAACTCGTAAATTCGGATTACTCGGCATTTTTACTAGGTGAGGTATGCCGATAACTTGCGCGCCAGCACTTAAACCAGATTGAACCCCAGTGAGTGAATCTTCCAGAACGACGCAGTTTGTAATATCTACTCCTAATGTTTTTGCTGCTAACAAATATGGTTCAGGATCTGGCTTGGATCGTTCCACATCATCATAAGAAACTACAGTATCAAATATGCCAACAGGAAATCTTTCAAGCACCGCTCTCATTAATCTTCCAGAACTTGCAGTTACCAAAGCAATCTTTAATTCAAATCTTTTACATTCATTTATGATTTCTAAGGCATTAGGAATAAGGTCTAGCTTTGTGGACAGCTTTTGCTCCATTACATCATCAAGTTTTTTTGTAAAATATCCAAAAGGCTTAATATTGTTGCTGCGATCTTGCATGTAGTTTTCAGTTTTATCAATTGGTCCACCTAAGCAATTAATCTGATCTTGTTGATCCCAATTACAACCAAGTTCTTCCATTATCTCAATTTCAGCCTCAAGCCACAGTGGCTCTGAGTCAATTAATGTTCCATCCATATCAAACAAGATTGCACTCATGATGCGTTAAAGTACTTTGCTTCAGGATGATGTAAAACAATCGAAGATGTTGATTGCTCTGGATGTAACTGGAACTCTTCAGATAACGATATGCCAATTCGTTCTGGTTCTAATAACTCACACATCTGTAATTGTTGTTCAAGGTCAGGACATGCTGGGTAACCAAATGAATAGCGTGATCCCTGATAACCCTGATCAAATATTTCTTTAAGATCTTTTGAATCAGTTCCATCAATTTTCATCTCTTCACGCGTTCTAGCATGCCAATGTTCAGTTAATGACTCAGTCAGCTGCACAGAAAGACCATGTAGCTCTAGATACTCTCTATATAAATTAGCATTAAATAATTTACTGATCGCATCACTAATTGATTGCCCCATAGTTACAAATTGAAAACTTACAACATCAATTTCGCCACTTTCTTTACTACGGAAAAAATCTGCTAAACATAAACGGCGATCTCGGCTTTGTCTAGGAAAAGTAAATCTAACTCGTTCTTTGCCTTTTGAGTCACCCTCATGGTGCAGGACAACTAAGTCATTGCCCTCGCTGTAACAAGGGAAATAGCCATAAACAACTGCGGCATTTAACCATCCATTTGATTGCACATCATTTAAAAGTGAGCGAAGTTGTGGTCGCCCCTCATCTTGTGCCATTGTTTCAAAATCTTTTCCTTTTAAACCCCATTGCCCAAGAAATAATGCTCTTTCATCTAGCATCCCAACATAATCGGCAAGTGCGATTCCTTTAACAACCTTAGATCCGTAGAAAGGTGCCGCAGGGACTGGATTATTATCGGCAACATCGCTGCGCTTCGAATCAATTTCACCACTTTCAATTCGGTTAGTTCGAGGTGTTCGTCTCTCTTTTAGTGGCGGAAGTTGTGCTCCAACAACTCCACGTTTAATACCCATCAAAGTATCCATTAGCTTCAAACCTTCAAATGCATCCTTTGCATACCTGACTGTGCCTGGAAAGATTTCATTAAGATCTTGTTCAACATATGACCTAGTCAAAGCAGCACCACCCAAAACAATTGGCCATTTTTCAGCAAGTCCTCTTGATTCCAACTCAAGTAAATTCTCCTTCATTATTACTGTGGACTTAACGAGTAAGCCAGACATCCCAATTACATCAACTTTATTGTCAATTGCAGCATCAATAATCTGATTTACGGTTTGCTTAATACCGATATTAACTGTGTCATAACCATTATTAGATAAAATAATGTCGACAAGATTTTTTCCAATATCATGAACGTCACCTTTAACAGTTGCAAGCAGAATCTTGCCTCTACCCTGATCATCAGTTTTCTCAATAAATGGTTCTAGGTATGCAACTGCAGATTTCATAACTTCCGCTGATTGCAATACGAATGGAAGTTGCATCTCCCCCTTACCGAATAACTCCCCAACAGTTTTCATGCCTGCTAGTAAATAATCATTAATAATAGCTAATGCCGGAATCTTTGAATCAATTGCAGTTTTTAAATCATCAGTTAATCCAACCTTTTCGCCATCAATTATTCGTCGTTGTAATCTTTCCTCTAATGGCAGCGCGGCAAGTTCAGCTGCCCTACTTTCCTTTGTTGAGGTAACTTCAATATTTTCGAATAACTGCAAGAATTTAGATAGCGGGTCGTAAATAACATTTCCTTGAGCATCAGACTCTCTACGGTCATAAACAAGGTCAAGTGCCACATCTAATTGTTCTTTTGGAATTCTGCTTATTGGTGTAATTTTTGAGGGATGAACAATCGCTGAATCTAAGCCATTTTTTACAGCTTCCGATAAGAAAACTGAGTTCAAAACAATTCGAGCAGCTGGATTTAATCCAAAAGAAACATTGCTCACGCCGAGAGTAGTTTGTACATTGGGAAACTCTGCCTTTAAAGATTTTATTGCATCTAATGTCTCGATTGCATCCCTACGAGTTTCTTCCTGACCAGTTGCGATTGGAAAAGTTAAACAATCAATTAAAATATCATCAACCTTCATACCCCATTTAGAGGTTAAATCATTTATTAAACGACGTGATACCTTTAATTTCCACTGCGCATCTCGTGCTTGACCTTCTTCATCTATCGTAAGAGCAATTACTGCTGCCCCATGTTCAACTACTAATGGCATTATCCGTGCAAACCTTGAAGTAGGTCCATCTCCATCCTCGTAGTTAACAGAGTTAATTACCGATCTACCACCTAATTGCTTAAGTCCAGCTTCAAGAACTGCTGGCTCAGTTGAATCTAAAACAATAGGCAATGTTGATGTTGTCGCAAACCGGAAAGCCAACTCCTTCATATCAGCAACACCATCTCTGCCGACATAATCAACGGAAAGATCTAACATATGAGCACCATCGCGGATTTGATCTCGTGCTATTTCAACACAACTTTGCCAATCCTCTGCTAAAAGAGCATCCCGGAAAGCTCGTGATCCATTTGCATTTGTCCGTTCGCCAATTGATAAGTATGTGTTCTGCTGACGAAATGGTGCGAACTGGTAAAGAGAAGATGCACCGATTTCGCGTGTTACTTGCCGCTCAGATATATTGTTTCCACTTATTTGCTTAACAACCTCTTTTAAATGAGCAGGTGTAGTTCCACAACACCCACCGACTAAATTAACTTTGTAATCAATCACAAACTGTTTCAAAGATTTTGCTAACTCTTCTGGGGATAGTGGGTAATGCGCACCATTTGCGCCGAGGACTGGTAAGCCAGCATTAGGCATGACTGATATGCCAGCGGTAGCGCCCTTACTTAAAACACGAAGATGCTCACTCATCTCAGCCGGACCGGTTGCACAATTTAAGCCAATTAAATCGATGCCCAATGGTTCAAGGGCATTTAGCGCAGCGCCAATCTCAGAACCCATGAGCATGGTTCCAGTAGTTTCAACAGTAACTTGAGCAATTAAAACAATATCCTTTTTGGAATTAGTTATCGCATTCCTTGCCCCATTAACCGCAGCTTTTGCTTGCAATAAATCCTGAGTAGTTTCAATTAATAGCGCATCACTTCCTCCATCGATTAATCCCTTTGAGGCCGTCTCATATGCTTCCTTGAGAAATTCATATGTAGTGTGACCAAGAGTTGGAAGTTTTGTTCCAGGCCCTAATGAACCAAGTACCCATCGTGGATTTTCTTTAGTTGAGTATTGATCTGCCACCTCTCGTGCAATTTTTGCACCAGCGAAGGCAAGTTCATAAATCCGGTCCTCAATTCCATACTCAGCTAAATTAGCAAAATTAGCCCCAAAGGTATTTGTTTCAATTGCATCTACACCAACATCTAAATATTCAGCATGTACAGCTTTTACAATATCTGCTCTAGTGACGTTAAGGATTTCATTACAGCCTTCAAGATTTTGAAAATCTTCTAAACTAGGATTTCTAGCCTGCAGCATCGTGCCCATAGCGCCATCAGCAATAACCACACGCTTTGATAAGGCATCACGAAGTGAGTTCATTTGGCACAGTTTACCTTAGTAAAGGGGTAGCAAACTCTAATTAGAGTGCTAAACCCAGTAGTGAATCAATTGCTCTAGATACTGCCCCACTTTGATTTACATCACCATCACTCTTTGATTTCAAGGACCAATTCAATAATCTCTGTAATGCAGTTGGGGTATCCAGATTATTTGAAATATCAGAAATCAAAGCATTAATCATTTCTGTTGGATCTGCGACTTCACTCTGAGCCAATGCAACACGAATTTGATTTACTTCTTTTTCAGCCTTTACAAGTAATTGACTGCTCCATTGACGATCTTCTTGATAATGACCACTTAAAAGCGCCCACCTGATTACCATTGGATCAACTCCGTCAGAAAGTAACTGAGAAACAAATACAAGATTTCCTTTAGATTTGCTCATCTTTTCACCATCTAAGCCAATCATTGCAGCGTGGACAAAATATTTTGCAAAGCCTCTTCCGTAGGCAGCATTCACAATTTGCTCGCTCATGAAATGATGTGGAAATATCAAATCACTACCACCACCTTGTAAATCAATTATTGGATCAGTTGTTTTATCATCCAAATATTCACATGCGATTGCAGTGCACTCAACATGCCAACCTGGTCTGCCAAATCCCAGATGGCTCTGCCAGCCTGGATCATCACCTACATTTGCTAACCAAATAACTGGATCCAAAGGATGCTTCTTTCCTACTCGTTTTGGATCACCACCCCGCTCTGCAAATGTTGCAACGGCATCGCCTATTGAAATTGGCAGAGTCTTTAGAAAAGTCTCAACAGCGAAGTAGTAATCACCATTTAACTCATACAAGTAACCGTTATCAGATAATCTTTTTATGAATTTTTCAATAAGATGCATCGAATCGGTTACTCTTATGAAGTGCTCAGGAGGCATCACTCTAAGAGATGACATATCGGAGCAAAAAAGATCGGTTTGTGAGTTAGCGAGTACTTGCCAATTTTGCTTATCTCGTATGGCTCGCTCAAGAAGTGGATCATCAATATCAGTAATATTTTCAACAAATTTAACTGTAGAACCTTTAAGTGTTAGATAGCGATTTATCAAATCAAAGCTCAGGTATGTTGCCGCATGCCCTAAATGCGTTGCGTCATATGGCGTAATTCCGCAAACATAGATTTTAAATACTTTACTATTTGCAATTTCCAACAGGCCTTTGTTGGAATCCTTTAGTTTTAAATTGGGAAATGAGGCATTTAAAAGTGGTGGTAAATAAAGGCTTGGCCATGAGTTCATAGCTAATTATCTCTCTTTAGACCGGTGGCCATGGAACTGCCGGCCAACTTTGACTTGGTTCCGGGAACTTACCGCTGCTGATTAGCTGTTCAATTCTCCTACTCAATGCTCCAATTTCGTCTTGAGTTAAATAATCCTTAAATACATCTAGATCTAAGCCTTTCACATTGTTAAGTAGGGCGATCTCATCATTAGAAAAAACCTCACTGGCGAATTGCCAGAGAACTGTTCTTAGCTTATCTTCAGCGTGAAAAGCAACTCCATGGTCACAGCCTTTTAGTGCACCATTTGCATCGATTAATAAGTGACCAAATTTGCGATCAGTATTATTAATAATTGCGTCAAACAATGCCAACTTACGAAGTTGTGTGTTATCACTTTGACCAAACTCAACTACATCAACTAACTCATCAATTTGAATCCATTCTTGGACCATGCCAAACCCAAAGGGCCCTTCCCGTAACACTGTGAA
>Ga0164293_10001018_pt1 | contig 23418 bp, 20 predicted proteins | sample GEODES118metaG_FD_111487 | JGI IMG/M metagenome (GOLD analysis project Ga0164293, IMG submission 111487) | Eutrophic lake water microbial communities from Lake Mendota, Wisconsin, USA - GEODES118 metaG | ecosystem: Environmental > Aquatic > Freshwater > Lake | place: USA: Lake Mendota...
GGTGCGCGGGCCGCGGAAGTGGCCGTGCGGGCGCGGGACACCGCGGACCGGGTCCTGGTGCTGGATGATGCGCCCGCCGCCGGACCGATCGCCTTCGATGCCGAACTGCTGTGCGTGGGAGAGATGTGCGCGGACCGCGTGTGTGCGGCGGGATGGCCGCCGATGCGCGTGCGCGTCGTGCAGGCGCCGGTGCCGATGGTCGTCGAGCCCGACGCGGCCGGCGCGCGACGCCGCGCCTGGCGCCAGGCGCGCGACATCTCGGAGGGCACGTCGCTCGTCGGCCTGCTTCCCGCGGCGCCGGGGGCGGGCGACGCGTGGTCCGCGCTGCATGCCGTGGGGCGCGTGCGCATGGCGGGGCTCGACGCCGCGCTGGTGCTCGACGCGTCGACGGCGGACGCCGGCCCGACGCAGGTGTTCGCGCGCTCGATCGGCATGCGGAACGCTGTGCACTTCACCGACCTTGGTGCGGATCTGACCGGGGCCGCGCCCGCGATCGACGTCTGGCTCTCGCTGCCGGGCGGTGCGCGCGATGGAACGGCCCTGGATCCTGCGGTCGCTGCCGGCGCCTTCGCGCCGCTGATCGCCGCCGAGGGTTCGCTCGCGGCCTCCCTGATCGAGCGCGGCGTGGATGGGCTTCTTGCGCGGCCGCCGAACGATCTGGCCGCGCGACTGATCGACCTGCTGGAGCACGACGATCGCCGGAGGGATCTCGCGGTGGCGGCGCGCGTGCGCCATGCGTCGACCTCGCGTCGCGAGGCCTTCATGGGTGCGGTTCAGGCGTTCGAGGCGCGCGCGTCGATTCGGGCGGCCAGCGCGCTGGCGGCGTCGAAGTAGAGATCGCGCAACAGGTCGGCCGGCAGTCGCTTGCCGCGCAGCGGCGGGGCGTCCATCGGGCCGTGGCGATCCGGATGCACCATGGCCAGGTCCGGGTCCGCGATCGGGCTTGGTCCGTCGTGATCGGTCTCCCACAGCGTGCGAAGCGCCCAGTACCGGCTCGCGTACAGGTCGAACGCGTCCTCGGGCGCGCTCGCCTTCGCGGCCATCTCCGTCTTGCCCTCGGCCTGCACCAGATGGTCGTCGGTGGTCACGATGTCGCTTCCGAACAGGATGCGCCCTCGGAAGCGGCGCAGGAAGTCCACCAGCGCGTGGCGGTCGTGCCGCGAGAGTTCGCGCACCATCCACTTGGTCGCGCTGGCATCGAGATGCAGGTTTGGATGCCGGTCCAGCAGGCCGCTCAGGAACGCGAGGTCCTCGGGCCAGCCTCCCATGTGGGCGGCGATCCACGGGACATGGAATCGGTCGAGCAGGCGTTCGAGCGGCAGGTAGTGGTCGCGCTTGGTGCCGTAACGCGAGGCATCGGCGTAACGCGTGGCGAACCAGGTGTCGGGATCGGCCACATGCGTCATGAAGGACATGCCCAGGCGCTCCGCCAGTTGCATGGCCTCCAGGCGTGCGGGTGCGTCGAGGCGGAACATGGCGGGATCGCCCAGCTCGATCGCGAAGTCGGTGATGCGCGGGGCCGCCCAGAACTTGCAGATCCGCGCGCCCGCGCGGTGATAGCCCTCGATGCGCTCCAGAAAGCCGTGTCCATGCGCATGCCGGCGATCCTTCGACGCGAAGTCCGGCATGGCGATCAGGCGAAGTCGATCTCCCAGAGCCTCGCGCACCACGGGCGCCTGCTCCAGCGCGGTCATCGACCAGATGTCGCGCACGCCGTACAGGTCCATCGCCTCTCGCAACAGCACGGCGGCGCGCGCGCCGTTCACGTGCGCGTGCGCGTCGATGATCGGATGGGGCAGCGTGGCGAAGCCTCTCGCCTCGGCGCGATAGTCGCGGTCATGCAGGTTGCTCGGATTGCGCGGCACGCCGCGATGGTAGGGGGCTCAGCGTGCGCGACGCTTCACGGGGCGCTTGCTGCTGGCCTTCTTGGCGGGCGCGCGCGAGACGCTTCGTGGGGCCACGCGATCGGGCTGGAGCCGTCCGAAGTGGTGCACGCCCGCGATCCACATCTCGTGGTCGCTCTCGATGTCCATGTGACGCACCATCTCGCAATCGATCCACCACAGCGCGCGCGAAGGCACGGGGCAGAGGCTTGGCGTGCTCAGGTGCGGCAGGCCGAGGAACGGATCACGTCCATGGTCCGGCATCGCCTGGAAGATCCGATCGATCAGGGGATCGTCGTCGTTCACGCGGCAGAGCGCGAAGTTGCGCGCGTCGCGGATGATCGGACTGAGCGCCTGCCCCTTCTCGATCGCCACCATCACCATCGGTGGGTGTGTCGCGCACTGCTGGACCCACCGCACGATCGCCGCCGATCGGGCCTCCCCGAACCGGCTTGTGATGAGAAAGCGCCCGCTTGGAATGGAATCCAGCAGGTCTGCGACCTGAGAACGGTCGATCGCTGGCCAATCGCGTCGCGACGTCACGAAAGCACCCTAAACCGAATCCGTCGGTATGCGAGCACAAGTACCTGTAAATACTGAACTTGCGGAATATGGGACCATGATTCCAAGAGCCGGTGGACCGGAAAGTTGGTTGAAAGTGTGTGGATGAGACGAATTGTGGGGCGAAGTGTTGCAAAGTGGGGCGAGAGGATTTAGAGTGCCGTGCACGGTGCTCCCATGCTCTTCCTCGGTGAATTCGAACATGCCCTCGATGCGAAGCAGCGCTTGGCTGTGCCAAGCGAACTTCGCGCGTGCATGCCGAGCGACGGCGAGGACTCGGTCTTCGTCGCGGCACCAGGTCCCAACGGATTTCTCTGGCTCTGGCCTGAGGACACGTTCGCCGAACTCGCGAAGTCGCTTGGTGGCTCGCTCGTCGGCGATGACTCGCTGCAGAGCTTCGAGCGACTCGTCTTCAGCCAATCCGCACGCACGCCGCTCGACAAGGCGGGCCGCATCCGCATTCCAGACCGCATGCTCGAGCGCTTCGGGCTTGCGGGCACCATCGTCATTCTCGGGGTGCGCGATCACCTCGAGCTCTGCACGCCCCAGCAATGGAAGGGGGAACGCGATCGATTGGAGCCTTCGACCACCGACGTGTGGCGCAAGGCTCGCGAGGCGCTCCGCAACCGCGCAGTCGGTTGAGCGCGACGCCTTGCATGGGACTTCCGACCCCACCGCAGGATTGGCGGTGGAGCCAGCGAAGACCTGCCCCGGGCCACGGACGGTCCTCGGCAGGTCGTAGGCGGACGGTTGGCGACGAGCGGGCCATGGACGGCCCCCACGAGCCACCCGCGCCGCGAAGATCACTCGGGCCACGGACGGCCCGCCTCTGTCGGGGAATCTGCCCGCCAAGGACGGCGACAGATGCCCAAGGACGCCTCCGCGTCCATCCGTCGATGCCCCCGCAGCGGGACGCTGCTGCGGGGGCATTTGCCTTTTGCTGCGGAAACCCCTGAAAACAAGGGGCTTGGGTCGGGCCTCGGTTCCGGCTACCTTGAAGGACCCTGAGCCCGTTGGCTCACGATCTGGTGGCGCATGGATTCGCGGAGGCTTGGAGCACCGCGGCGCGACAGGTCGGGCAGGAGGTCCGACGATGCTCGTCATCACCCGACGCGAAGGCGAAGAGGTCATCATCGGCAACCCGTCCGCGCCGTTGGGCATCGTCCGCATTGCCGCCATCAAGGGTGACCGTGTGCGTCTTGCCTTCGAGTTCCCGCGGGAGGTCGACGTGCATCGCCGTGAGGTCGCCGACCAGATCAGTGCGGCCGAGAAGGACGGCAATCCAGTCGCGGGCCAGATCCGGCCGGCGGCGGGTGGCGAGAACGCCTGAGCCGCGGCGCGCGGTCTCCGAATCCCCGTAGACTCGTTGCATGAGCCGCGCCGACGCGTGGGCAAGTTGGTGCATGCGCGTGGTCCTGCTGGCCTGCGTGGCCTGTGGTGCACCGCGCCCCAAGGATCCGCTGGCCACGCTCGCGCGCCCGGGTGCGCTTCCCACGGAACAGGAAGCCGCGATGCAGGCGCTGGACGGTGTCACGGGTGGCGAACAGGCCCAGGCCTACGACAAGCAGCTTCGCAAGCTGATCGCGCAGCCCGGCTACACGCAGGGCGTGCGTGAGCAGGCCTTCCTTCGACTGCAGGCGCGGGACCTGCAGGGACTGAAGGACGCGCTCGCCCTGAATCTGCCGAAGCTGGACGCGCTGGCGTGGCGGCAGTGGCTCTGCGAGCGCATCGCCGCGGAGCGCTGGACCGACCTCACGCCAACGCTGGTGCGCGCTTGGGCCGTGCCGTTTCCAGGGTGGGTCGATCGGCCCGAGGACCGGCCGGAGCGAAAGGCGCTGGTGGCGCTGCATGGCGAGGACAGGCTGACCGACGTGCTGGTGGATCTGCTGGTGAAGTCGGATCCGATGAAGGATCGCAACCTGCGCATGCGCTGCTGGGAACTGCTGCAGCGGCAGGGGCAGCGGGAGCGTCTGGTCTCCCTGCTGGCCAGTGGCGAGACGCAGGCCGACGATCCGCTGCTGCGCGACCTTCGTCGCTGCGCGAAGGAGATGGGAATCCTGCCCACCACGCGCGAGGAGATCCTCTGGTTGCAGGCGCTCCTGACGACCGCCAACGCGATCTTCTGGGACGAGGCGCGCCAGGCCGTGTCAAGGCTTCCGGCGCAGACGCGCGAGGCGCTGGAGATCCGCGAACTTCCGATCGCGGTGGCCGCGGCGCGACGCAAGCCGGAGTTGCTGCAGGCCAGCGCGCCCGAGCTGTACGCGCGCGTGGAGGCGCGCCGCAGCGCCAACGGCAGCCGCATCGCGATGGCCTCGCTCGAGGGCTACATGACCGATCATCAAGAGACGCTCTACGCGCAGCGTGGCAAGCTGCGGTGGGGTGATCTGGCCGCGATGACGCTGGCAATGGACCTGCTGGAGGACCAGGCGGTCCGTTCGCGACTCTTCGAGCTCGCCGACCGGGATCTGGAGGACCGCTCCACCGAGTACGGCGGGCTCCTCTCGGTGAAGCGCGACGGCTCGGCGGAACTGGTCGAGTGCATCCCGAAGGTCAAGGGAAGCGACGTGCGCTTCGAGGCGCCGCAGGTGATGTTCGATCAGGGTTACACCGGCCTCTTCCATTTCCACCTGCACGCACAGAGCTACGACAACGAGCGGTACGCGGGGCCGCACATCGGCGACTTCACGTACGCCGACAGCACCCGAGCGAACTGCCTGGTGTTCACGTTCCTGAAGCGCCGCGAACTCAACGTGGACTACTACCGGCACGGGCCGGTGGTGGTGGACCTGGGCAGCGTGGCGCGGCCGGATGCGGGGGAATGACCGTGCGCTTCGCGAAGATGCACGGGCTCGGCAACGACTACGTCTACATCGACGCGCATCGCGAGCGCGTGGCGGATCCGGCCCGCCTGGCTCGCGCCGTGAGCGACCGGCACCGTGGCGTGGGCAGTGATGGCCTGATCCTGGTGGGGCCGTCCGATGCGGGCGCGGACGTGCGCATGCGCATCTTCAACGCGGACGGCAGCGAGGCGCAGATGTGCGGCAACGGCATCCGCTGCGTCGTGCGCTTCGCGGCCGAGCGCGGCATCAGCACGGCGAACCCCATGCGGGTGCAGACCGGCCGCGGGACGCTGGCGGTGTCGTGGCGCGCCGTGCCGGCGTTCGAGGCGACGGTGGACATGGGTGCGCCGGTCACCGCGTGCGCTCGCGTGCCGGCGCGACTGCCGGGCGTGGCGCCCGATGCGGAGGCGATCGGCTGGGCGATTCCCGCGGACTTCTGGACCGGCCTCGCGATCGACGCGGCGTGGCAGCGGGCCTGCGGACTGGAAGGAACGCTGTCACTGGTGAGCATGGGCAACCCGCACGTGGTCCTGTGGTGCCGCGACGTCGGGGCGGTTCCGCTGGAGGTCGTGGGGCCGTTCGTCGAGCGTCATGCGTGGTTCCCCGAGCGGATCAACGTGCACTTCGTGCACGCGGAGACGGATGGTTCGCTGCGCACGCGAACCTGGGAGCGTGGCAGCGGCGTGACCTTGGCCTGCGGCACGGGCGCGAGCGCCGTGGGCGTGACGGCGGTGCGTCTGGCGCGGGCACGCTCGCCGATGCGGATTGCGCTGCCGGGTGGCGCGCTGGACATCGCGTGGGAGGGCGGCGGCGCGAGCGTGCGAATGACCGGTCCCGCGGAGTTCGTGGCCGACGGTGCGCTGGCGCCCGCGCTGGTGGGGGAGGCAGGCTGATGGCGCTTGACGCGAAGGAGCGCGCGATCCGCGACCGCCTGCACGCCGCGCGTGACGCGATGGTCGCGCGCGTGGCGGAAATGGTCGCGATTCCATCCGGACACGGTCACCGCGAGGGGCTGGAGCGATTGCAGTCGATGATCGCGGCGCGACTGGCCGCGCTTGGCGCCGTGATCGAGAGGGTGCCCGCGGAGCCGCGCCCGACCTGGATCGATCCGCGCCCGGCGACCGATGCGCGCGTGGCCACATTGGTGGCGCGCAGGCTGGAGGGCCGCGTGGGCCCGCGCATGCTGCTGTGCGGGCATGTCGACACGGTGCACGATCCGGCCGGGCCGTTCCAGCGCCTGGAGCCGCGCGCGGATGGCGCGATGACCGGACCAGGTGCCGTCGACATGAAGGGTGGCATCGAGGTGTTGCTTTCCGCGCTGGAGGCGCTCGAGGCCTCCGGCATGCAGGTCGCGTGGACCGTGGTGATCGTGACCGATGAGGAAAGCGGCAGTTTCGGCTCGGCGCGCGCCCTCGCGCAGGTGGCGCGGGGGCATGACCGTGCATTCGTGGTCGAACCCGCGGCGGGCGACGGCGACCTCGTGGTGGAGCGGCCCGGCAGTGGCCAGTTCATGCTGGAGGCGACGGGCCGGGCCGCGCACGCGGGTCGAGACTTCGCGAAGGGCGTGAGCGCCGTGCAGGCGCTTGCGAAGGCGGTGGTGGCAGCGGGCACGCTGGCCGATGTCGCACGCGGCCGCATCGTGAACATCGGTCCCCTCGAGGGTGGTGTGGCGACGAACATCGTTCCTGATCGTGCACGCGCGTGGGGCAACCTGCGCTACCGTGACGAGGCCGAGGGCGCCCATCTTGGCGCGGCGCTCGACGCGCTTGCAGCCGGTGATGACGACGCGGTGCCCCGCGTGCGCGTGCGGCGCGTGCACAATCGCCCGGCGAAGCCGTGCACCGATGCCGTGCGCGCGATGGCCGAGCGCGCGCAGGCGGTGGCGGCGGACCTCGGCTTCCGCGTGGGGCTTGCGTCGACCGGTGGCGTGAGCGACGCCAACCTGATCCAGCACGTGGGCCCACCCACGCTGGACGGACTTGGCGTGCGGGGCGGAAACCTGCATCGCCTGGACGAGTATGTCTGGCCGGACAGCCTGCCGGAGCGCGCGTCGCTGCTGGCGATCCTGCTGGCCCGCGAAGCGAACGTGTCCTGAGCGACTAGTCGCGCGCCCCGCCCACGCGGCCCATCAGCAGCCGCAGGGCGTCGCACACCGCGTCGATGTCGGTGTCGGTGATCCGCTCGAAGAATGGCAGCGCCAGCGTGCGCTGGGCGAGCCGCTCCGCCACCGGGAAGTCGCCGGGCTGATGGCCCAGGATCTGGCGCACATGCGGCAGCAGTGCGGCGCAGGGCCACCAGTCCGCGGCGCCGATGTCGAGCCGGTGCATGCCGTCGATGATGAAGTCGCGATCGTCCTTCGTGAAGCGATCGGAGAGACGGATCACGAAGCTGCTCCAGCTCATGCGGCAATCGGCCGGCACGCCGGGCAGGATCACGTCGGGCTCGCCTGCCAGGCGACGCACGTAGGCGTCGGCCACCTCGCTGCGGCGCTGCATGCTGGCGTCGAGGCGCTGCAACTGGCTGAGGCCGAGCGCCGCGTTCATCTCGGGCAGGCGCGCGTCATAGCCGTCGAAGGCGTGCTGCAGCTTGGTGCCGAGTTCCTGAGGCTGATCCGGGAAGCTGAAGCGATCCACGCGGCCCTGATGGCGCATGGCGCGGCAGGCGCGCGCCAGATGGTCGTCGTGCGTCACGATCATGCCACCCTCGCCGGTGGTGATGGGTCGGTTCGTGAAGAAGCCGAAGCACGCGAGACGGCCGAAGCGACCGACGTTGTCGGCGCCCAGTTCGCAGCCGAGTCCCTCGGTCGCGTTCTCGACCATCGGGATCTCCAGGCGCGAGCACAGCGCGATCAGCTCGGGCATGCCGGCGGGATTTCCGAAGGTCTCGGCGACCAGCATGGCCCGGGTGCGTGGCGTCGCGGCGCGCTCGGCCTTGCGGGGATCCATGTTGAGCGTGGAGGGATCGATGTCGACGAACACCGGACGCGCACCGACGTGCAGCACGGCGTTCACGTTGCTGCTGTAGCCGAACGCGCTCACCAGCACCTCGTCGCCCGTGCCGATGCCGAGCGCCTTCAGCGCGATCTCCATCGCGATCGATCCGCTGGCCACGCCCACGCCATGCGGTCGGCGGGTTCGCTGCGCCATCGCCTGCTCGAAGGCCACCAGCGAGGGGCCCATCGTGAGCCGCCCCGACCGCAGCGAACGGGAGACGGCGTCGAAATCCTCGGGCTCAAGGGCTGGCTGGTGCAGGGGAATCATGGTTCAGCGGGGGGTGAGTTGTGGCAGGGCTGTCGAGAGCTTCTTCGCGTGACGCAGGTAGAGCCACGCGGCCTGCATCTGGATGGGCTCCTCGACGCGGCCTCCGCCACCGCCGATGCGCGCGAGCTCCAGCTGTTCCGCGGGGGTCAGGCTGTCGGCCGTCTTCGCGATGCTGACCAGGGCCATGCTCTCGCCGCGCTGGGCCATGCGGCCGCGCACCATGCGCGCGAACGTGGCGGCCTCGGGGGTGCCCATGTCGCACATGGCGGTCACGATCGCCTCGGGAATCTCGGGTCGGCCGCCCTGGCGCGTGACGCGCTTCACGAGCTCGGCCGCGTCGGTCGGAATCAACTCGCGCGCGGCGAGCGCGGCCAGCAGCTGGTCCTGCATCGCGGGCTGCTCGATGGTCTCCAGGCGGTCGATCGTGCGCAGCAGGATCTCTCGTCGCGTGTCCGCCGGCAGGCGCGCGGCCTCGCGCAGCGCCCACTCCGCGGCGGGGCGGTTGCCCGCGGCGATCAGTCGCGTGAGCGCGGGCGCCACGTCCGCGGAGCCCGAGCGGACCGCGGCGCCGGCGGCGCCGATCGTCTGCGCGATGCCGCCGGATTCCTGCAGCAGCGCGAAGTCCTCGGCCTTGAACGTGTCGCCACCCGCCAGCATCAGCAGTCCGCACTGGGTGAGGTTCGCGGGGCTGCGGTCGGACTGCGCCAGCGCCAGCAGCGCGTCCCGGCCGCGGGACTTGTCCCACGCCAGCGCCGCAGCGATCGCCGCAAGCCGATCCACGCCCGACGACGCCTTGGTCGCCTCCATCAGGGGCGCGATGGCCCTGGCAAGCTCGTAGTGGCGACTCGCGTCGCACAGTCTTCGCAGCAGGTCCGTCCGGTCCGCGGGATCCAGCTGGGAAAGTTTCGCGGTGAGCGCCTTCCAGGGCGCGTCGTCGCCGCGTTCCAGCATCAGCATGGCCGCAAGACCGGCCACCTCGGCGGTGCTGGAGCCTGAGGCGTCGCCAAGCAGGGCGACATCCCAAGGCGCGTGCTGGCGGTTCAGTTCGGCGACCAGCAGCGTGCGGTCGTAGGCCGGCAGGTCGTCCCACGCCAGGATGCTTCGGATGCCCTCGGGTTTCAGCACGCCGAGGCCCAGGCACTCGGTGATGGCGATCGTGCGAACGGCCGAATCCCCGATCGCGCGGAGCGCCTCGGGATCCGCGCCGCGCTCGCCCGCGAGTTCGGCGAGGCCGAACATTCCGTCCAGGCGCAGGGGGGCCTCGTCGGCCTTGAGGAGCGCCTGGAACATCGGCTGCATCGCCGGATCCTTCAGCGCGCGCAACGCGACCAGACGCACGTGCTGCGTTCCGTTCGGGTTGAAGGTGACCGCGTTGCGAAGCGCCAGCGTGACGGCATCGGCAGGATCGACTCGCTGCGCCTGCGCAGGCGCAGCCAAGGCCGCGACGCAGAGGGCGGTGATGCAGCAGAGACGCGCCAGGATCATGGACGCGAGTGTAGCGAAGGGCCTGTGCGACTCAGGCACGCGCGGCCGCACGGAGCGCGTGGCGGAGCTGTGCCACGAGTTCCCGCGCCATCATCTCGCCCATGGCGCCCGCGTCCACGCGCGCGTCGGCGTCCAGCAGCGCCTGCACGCGGGCGCAGGCCCCGTGCACGGCCGAGTGCGCGCCGCGCCCCAGGCCCCGCGCGATCTCGGGGAAGCTCATCGCGGTCAGGTCGCGCGCAAGCCACGCCACCAGCCCTCGCGCCAGCGTGACGCGACGGTGACGGCCGTTCGCGCGAAGCTGCTCGTTCTCCACGCCGATGCGGTTGCAGACGACATCGACGATCTCGGGAAGCCGCACGGGCTGCGTGCCGCGATTGGCATCGTCCTGCTGCAGGATCGCCTGCACCTCGCCAGCGCCCACGGGACCGCTCGCGCCCGTCACGGCCCGCAGCGCGTCGATGCGCGTGAGCAGACCCTCGATCTCGCGAGCGCCCCCCACGCATCGGGCGGCGATCCGGTCACGGCCTTCCGGGGAGAGCCGGATCGCCCGCTGCAACGCAAGGCGGTCGGCCAGCGCGGCGCGCGTCTGCGGGTCCGGGGACTCCACCTGCACCACGATGCCCGCGAGCATGCGGCTCACGAGCGTCTGCGCGAACTTGCGGATCAGGCGCGGGTGCGCGTCGCTGGCCAGCGCGATCTGCGAGCCCGCCAGGTCCAGCGCGTCGAGCGTGTGCAGGAACTCGCTCTGCGTGGCGCTCTTGTCGGCCAGGAAGTGCACGTCGTCGATCACGAGCAGGTCCACGCGACGCATGCGCGCGCGGAAGGCGTCGAGCTGTCCGCCACGCACGGCCTGGATGTACTCGTTCGTGAACTGCTCGGCGGGCACGTAGCGAACGCGCGCCTGGGGGTGGCGCTCGCGGCGGGCTCGGCAGATGCCCTGCAGCAGATGGGTCTTGCCCACGCCGCAGCCACCGTGCACCACCATGCAGCGCACGCCCTCGGGTCCAGAGCCGAGCCGTCGCGCCGCGTCGAGCGCAAGTCGGTTCGTGGTGCCCGCGACGAAGTCGTCGAGACGCCGCCAGTTCGAGGAGAGCGTGCGCGGGGTGGGTCCGCGGTCATGCTCGGGCCGTCGCTCGCGGCCGCTGGATCGCGCGTGCGGTGCGGGTGTCTCCACGCGCGCGCGCGCGCTGGGGGTGGCTTCCGCCTCGCGCACGTCCCACTGCAGTTCTTCGCTGCCCAGGGTCTCGCGTGCGGCGGCCTGCAGCTCGCTCCGGAAGTGGCGCTGGATCCAGTCCGACACGAACGAGCTTCGTGACTCGATGCGCAGCCTGCCTTCGCGCACGTCGAGCCGGGCCTCGCCATCGAACCACACGCTCGCTCGCCGCTCGCCCAAACGCTCGTTCAGGAGCCTGCGGATCTGTGCAGGCAACTCGGCGTTTCGGGGGGCAGTCACGTTGGGCGTCGCTCCGTCTAAGGATCCGTTCGAAGATCCGGACGAGCGTCCGGACCAGTCCACAGCGCGGCGCGGCCCGCATGGCCGATTCCGAGCCCCATCCACAGCGTTTCGAATCCGTTCGTAGTCCGTCAGACCACGCGACCATCACACGCATCGGGTGACCGATGCGCGGACCATTTCGCGACCGACTTGAATCAGCTCCGCGTCCTGCGAGAGCGCGTTGGAAGATAGACGCAATCTTCACGCCCGCAAGAGGCGCGCGCGATCTTTCGTGCGCGCGACGCGGGAAGCAGCAGAAACTGCGGCACTTCCGCGCGAAGGAAAATCTTCTCCACCGAGCGAGCGCCCGGATGTCCACATCATGTGGATGACTTGAGCGCGAACGCGAAAGCCCTGCGACGCGCGACAGTTCGGAACATGCGCGCGCGATAGACGCGTTCGGCGGGCGTGTTGCGCTCGTCGACCGCCAGCGACACGACGCGCTCGGGCACGGTTGCGGCCTTCGCCAGCGCCGCGTCAAGCAGGAGCGATCCCAAACCCATGCCTCGCGCCCACTTGGCAAGGCCCAGATAGGTCAGTTCCACGCTTCCGGTCGAGGGCAACCGGTTCAGCAGCGCGGCGCCCGCGTCGCGACCTTCCACGCGCAGCACGGTCCAGAGGTCGGGGTCGTAGCTCCCGCCGCGGCGGTGCCCCTCCAGGATGTCCTCATCGCGTCGCAGGTCGGCCAGGCCGGGGCAGTCCAGCGTGTCCTCGTAGGTCTCGCGAAGCAGGGCGCCCAGATCGCCGGCCGCGCGCTCGGGCAGCAATTCCACGCCCGGGCGTGACTCGACGCGCGGCACGGCGCGGTTGTTGGGTCGCTCCATGCAGGCCAGGGTCGCCAATTCCAGGAAGCCTGCCTGCGTGAAGGGTTCGCCTGCCAGCGGCTCCTCCGCCGCCACCATGCCCTGCACCAGCGCGACCTTGCCCTGATGGCGCAGTGCGTCCAGGATGGCGCTCAGCAGGGCCGCGGCCTCGCGGGCCTGTGCGCGGTCCTTGCTGGCCGAGAGTGCCACGGTGGCCGTCCGGCCCGGATGTCGGCTGATCAGGGCGGAGGCCAGCAGGGGGCCGGTGGTGGTTCGGCTGCACCACAGGTCCTCGGGGTGCCACCCCTCATCGCGCAGGCGGCGAAGGAACCATTCCGCGTCGGCCCGGCGGCCTCCCAGCAGACGCTCGGCGGCGGCGAGCCGAAGCGCCTCGGGGGCCGGTCCGGAGAGCGTTGTTGGCGAATCAGGCACCTGCACGCCCGAAGGCTATCCGGCTGGCGGAGCGGCCCCGGTACCATGTCGGAATGCTTTCGATGCTCGTGATGGCTCTGGCGCTCTCGCAGTCCGCCGACGCCCCAGCCGCGCCGCAGGCGCCTGTGGCTCCCAGGCGTCCCGCCATGCGCAGCGACGAGGTGTGGAACCTGGAATACGAAGCCGGCCCGATGCGCATGTACCGCGACGCGGCCACCGGCGAGAGCTACTGGTACGCGACCTTCACGCTGTTCAATCGCACCGGTCAGGATCGCCACGTCGCGCCGCGCTGGGAACTCGTCGACGAGGAAGGCCGCGTCACGCCCGAGGGCCGCGGCGTGCCGGGCGACGTGACCAAGGCGATCCAGCGACTGCTGAACGACCCGCAGCTTCAGGAGAGCCACGGCGTGATGGGCGCGCTGGGACAGGGCCCTGCGAACGCGAAGGCGGGCTTCGTGGTCTTCCCGGCCGGACCGGAACTGCGGCGCTTCTCGTTGCTGGTGTCAGGCATCTCCAACGGCGAGGACGCGATCAAGGACGTCAAGACCGGCAAGCGCATCGTGGCGCGCCGGACCTGGCGGATCGACTATCAGGTTCCGGGCGAGCGATCGGCCCTGCGGGGTCCGGTGCCGCTGGCCGAGGCCGAAACCGGCTCCGCCAACCCCAGTTGGATCTACCGATAAGTCCGCCCGGACGCTGGCCTTTCGGGGTTTCCGGAAGGCTTGGCAGGGCACGGGACTTGCGCTAGACTGCGCGGCTCACCATTTCAGGAAGGACTTCGCCATGGCACACAAGAAGGGGCAAGGCTCCACGCAGAACGGCCGCGACTCGAACCCGCAGTACCGGGGCATCAAGCTCTATGGTGGCGAGGTGGCGCGCCCGGGTTGCATCATCGTGCGCCAGTGCGGCACCAAGTGGAAGCCCGGCCTGAACACCTACCTGGCGAAGGACGACAGCATCATGGCGCACGCCGTGGGTGCGGTCCGCTTCCGCGGTCGCTTCGTCGACGTGGTGCCCAGCGCCAACTGAGCCCGGCCGCGCGTTCGCGGCGAGGGTGATCCATGCTTGTCGATTCGGCACGAATCATGGTCCGCTCCGGCAAGGGCGGCGACGGCTGCAGCCATCTGCGTCGCGAGAAGAGCGTTCCGAAGGGCGGCCCTGACGGCGGCGATGGCGGTCGCGGTGGCGACGTGGTGCTGTGGGTGGATCCGCACCTCGACACGCTGCTGCAGTTCAAGTACGCCGGTCACTTCTTCGCGAAGGATGGCGAGCGTGGCCAGCCGAAGAGCTGCGCGGGCGCCGCGGGCCAGGACATGCTCGTGGCGGTGCCACCGGGCACGCTGGTCTACGACCTTCACACCGACGAGCTGCTGGCCGACCTGACCGAGCCGCATGCGCGCGTGGTGGTGGCGCCGGGCGGCAAGGGTGGCCTGGGAAACGAGCGCTTCAAGAGTTCCACGCACCAGACGCCGACCGAGCGCACGCTGGGCGAGCCCGCGGTCGAGCGTGAACTCCGGCTCGAGCTGAAGCTGCTGGCGGATGTGGGCCTGGTGGGCCTTCCGAACGCGGGCAAGAGCACCATGCTCGGTGCCCTCACGCGCGCCGACGCGAAGGTGGGGGCCTATCCCTTCACCACGATCAGCCCGCAGCTCGGCATCGCCGAACTGCCCGGCGAGCGACGCATGGTGATCGCGGATCTGCCGGGCCTGATCGAGGGCGCGGCGGGGGGGGCGGGCCTCGGTCACGAGTTCCTGAAGCACATCGAGCGCACGAAGGTGATCCTGCACCTGATCGACGTGGCGCCGCTGGATGGCAGCGACCCGGTCGAGAACGCGGAGGTGATCCGCGGCGAGCTCACGGCCTTCAGCGAGGAGCTGTCGCGCAAGCCGGAACTGGTGGTCTTCAACAAGATCGACCTGGTGCCCGAGGGTGAGCGCGCGAAGCTGGTGACGAAGGTCGCCAACGCGCTGCGGATACCGAAGGACCGCCGCATCGCCGTCAGCGGCGCGACGGGCGACGGCCTGCGCGAGATGCTCGAGGCGTGCTGGAAGCTGACCGACCGCGCACAGCAGGCGGCCGAGTGGAAGCGCTGAGACGGCTCAGCGCCCGTCGGCGCGTCGACGATCGTGCAGGTCGACCAGCGGCTTCCACGCGTCGTCGAACGCCCACGCGTAGTTCCTCCATCGGCCGATCGAGCCGGCATGGATGGGCTTGCGCACCTGATCGTGGCTCAGCGTGTGCACGGTGCGCGTGTTGCGCTCGGGCTCCAGCACCGCGGGGTGCATCGGCAGGCCCATGCGCCTCAGGCAGCGTTCCACCGCGGCGGCGGGGTCGGCGACGAGGTTCTCGTAGACCACGGTCTCGTGGGGAATGCCGAGCGTCTCGAGCGCCTGCGGCAGCAGCGAGCGCTCGGCGGCGATGACCCGCCGGATGCCTTCCAGCGAGGCGGTCCACCCCATGCTGATCGGATGGAAGTTCGAGAGATACAGGCTCACCGCCGTGTCGCGCGGATCGCGCGCCATGTGCAGGCCGACGGCGCCAGGCAGCACGCAGGCCACCGCAGGCAGCCATTGCCATGTGACGAGCATCTTGTCGAAGGCGTGCGTGGTGCCGGGGCGCAGCAGCGTGCGCGCGCCCTGCACGTAGCGTTGCTGGAAGGCGGTCGCCTGCATGGGATCCAGCGACGCGAGTCCGTCGGGCCACAGGCCGGTGGAGACCAGATCGTCCCCCAGATTCAGGACGCCGTCGTACTCGCCGATGCCCGTCACCTGCGGGTGTCGATCCAGCATCTGCTCGAGCAGGGTGGTGCCGCTGCGGGGCAGCGAGATCACGAGGGCATGGTTCGACAGGCGTGGCGCGCGCGGCGGACACCATGCGGCGCCCTTCGCAAGCAGCGTCCGCTGCCGCTCGACCTCGCGCGCAAGGCCGGCCACGTCGAAGGGCGCGCCGGTGGTGGCGTGCAGGTGTGTGGCCAGGTCGAAGGCCTCGCGGAATCGCCCCGCCGCATCGAGCATGCGCACGGCGTCGAAGCCGGCGAAGCGGCGCAGCCAGGCGGGGCCGGTGCCGCGCGCGAATCGTTCCAGCAGCGCGGTGGCGGCGGCCGGATCGTTCCGGCCAAGCGTGCGCGCGGCGTACAGGATCGCGCGCTCGTCCTGCATCCACGCGCCACCTGCATCCACGAGCGCCTGCAAGGCGTCATGGCGCGCGGTGCGGTGCAGCGCCTCGGCAAGAGCGAGCGCGGCGTCGATGGCCATCGGCCCCGAACCGCGCGCGAGGGGCGTGAGTCGCTCGATCGCCGCATCGCTGCGTCCGATGCGATGATCGATCACGGCGCGGAAGAAGCTCGCCTGCGCATCCTTGGGCGCCATCGCGAAGGCGCGCGTGATCGCCTCGTCGGCGCGACCGAGCAGGCCAAGTCCGAGTGCCGCCCGCGCCAGTGACATCCACGCCGTGAACACGCCCGGCTGCCGCTGCACCCATCGTTCCGCCGCCGCCAGCGCCTGCGTGAAATCCTGCTGCGCAAGCAGTTGCTGGACTTCGCGCGCTGGATCGGCGGGAGGCATGGGCCTGCGGGTCGGACGGCTCAGTCGCCGTGCTTCTGGCGAAGGCGCGCCGAGAGCCGAAGGATCAGCTGGACGCGCTCGAACTCGTCAAGCCACGCCTGCAGCGTGGCCGCGGCCTCGTCGGGAGGAAGCGGCGCGCCGGGCACGGGGCACGAGGGGCCGAGCTGTCGCGCCGCCATCGCGCGGTAGCGGGGCAGCGTGCGATCACCGAGCAGCGACACGAACTCGAAGTCCTCGGCCATCCAGATCACGGTGGGCACACGGTGTCCGCCGCAGATGCGCACGGCATCGCGCAGGGCGGGGGCGGCGTCGCGGTCGATCCATCGCAGGTCGATGCAGGCGCTTGCCCGCGCGATCGCCTCGAGCATGGGGCCCTGCTGCGCGCAGTCGCCGCACCACACGCCGCTGAGCACAAGGACCGGCATGCGGCGCGTGAACGTGCCCAGCAAGTCTCGCTGGGGCGCGGTGAGTTCCGCCTTCACCGATCGCCAGGCCGTGGCCCGGCCCGGATCGGTCGCGAGATATCGCTCGTACGGCAGGGCCGCGTCGAAGGCGGCCTTCAGCAGGGCGTTGTCCATGCGTGCACGATAGCGGGGGCGCGAGGCCTCAGCGGACCCGCTCGCCATCGGGTCGCGGGTCGACCTTCTGCGCGTAGCGGCCCGCGGTGTCGGGCGAGCCCACGGCGTAGGCCAGCCGCGCGGCGCTGTCGAGCAGGTCGGCGCGCGTGCGCACCAGCGTGGCGCGAGCGGCGGCAAGGTCGAACTCGGCCTGCAGCAGTTCGGGCAGCGTGCGCAGGCCGGTCACGTAGGCCTCGAACATCGCGTCGTAGCTGTCCTGGCTTGCGGCCACCAGAGACTCGCCAAAGGCATACTGCCGCTGGGCGGCGAGCTGCTTGAAGTACGCGCTCCACACGTCGTTCAGCGCCTCGAGCCGCAGCTTCGCGAGTTCCGCCGCGGCCTCGTTGCGCTCGGCGCGCGCCTTGCGAACGTTGTTCACGCGCTCGAACCCGTCGAACAGCAGCCAGGTGCCCTTGAGGCCCACCATGTAGGTCGGAAGCGTGGTGTCGATCCGGTCCACCTGGTCCACCGGGTCAGGCGTGTAGTTGAACCACTTGTTCGCGACGTTGCCGTACAGGCTCACGATGGGCAGGAAGTCCGCCTCGGCCTTCTTGATGCGTGCCTCGGCCGCGCGCACGCGCTGTCCGGCGGCGAGCAGGTCGGGTCGGTCGCGGCCACCCACCGCCATGAGTCGCTCGACCGAATCGCCGAGCCCATCCGGCAGCGGCATCCGCCGCAGCGGAAGGATCTCGACGGGCACGTCGGCGCTCAGGCCGAGTCGGCGTGCCAGCATGCCGCGCGCGTCGAAGGCCTCGCTGCGGGCCTGCTCCAGCCGGAATCGAGCCTGCTCCCAGCGCTGCCGCGCAACCAGCACGTCGGGCATGATCGACAGGCCGAGCTCCAGCTTCTCCTCGACCGCCTCCATCTGCACGCGGGTGGTCTCGACGTCCTGCTCGGCGGCCTCCTCGAGCGCCAGCCTGGAATCCAGCATGAAGTAGGCGGTCTGCACCTCGAAGACCAGCGTCTGCAGGGCGCGGTTGTAGGTCAGGTTCGAGGCTGCCAGTGCGCGGCGTGCCTCGTCGGTCAGCGCATCGCGGCGCCCGAAGTCGATCAGTTCCCACGTGAGTTCGAGGCCGAGGTCGCCCTGCGGGCCGCGATCGAGCAGGCGGTCGTTCTGCTGCGGCAGCGCCTCCTGGACGTAGCCCGCGAATCCGAACGCGTTCAGGCGCGGCCACCAAAGGCTCTCGATCATGGCCCACTGCGCGGCGGTGGCCCTCGCGCGCTCCCATGTGGCGCGCGTGGCCGGGTTGTTCTGGAGCGCGAAGCCGATCAGGAAGGCCATGTCGCGCGGACCCGCGCCCCACGGCGTGGTGGGTGGCTGCGCGGCGGGTGGCGGTGGGGGTGGGGGTTGCTCGGTCTCGAACGGCACGCCGGCGTCGACGGCGGCGAGCTTCTCGAATGCCTGGTCGTCCCAGAGGGCCTGCTCCTGGCGGCACGCCGCGGGCGCAAGCAGCGTCGCGGCAAGCGCGACGGATCGGGAAACGGGGCGCATCCATGCACCGGAGTTCACGCGTCAAGCGTAACACGCGCGGAATGCGCGCGGAAGCAAGTAGAGTGCGCGGGCCCACGCCGTGGTGCCGCCTCCGATGAGCCTCGCGATGACCCAGCCCAGGCAGCACCGGCCCAGTTTCTGGGCGAAGCTGTGGCAGGACTTCCAGCCGTTCCCGGGGCGCGCGACCGAGGCCTTCCGCATCGCCTGCGCCGGCATGCTGATCGTGGCGGTGCAGATGTCGCTGCGGTACGAGCTCATGTATCCCGCCATGACCACGCTGCTGGTGGTGAACGAGATCCGCGGCTTCAGCACCATCACGCGCTTCATCATCAACTTCTGCGCGATCACCGTGAGTTGCGGCGCGGCGGTGGCGCTGATGGCGCTGTTCATGCAGCAGCCGATGTTCCTGCTGCCGATCATGGCTGGCTACATCACGGTGGTGATGTACTTCATGGGCGCGTCGCGCTACCGCAGCGCGATGTTCAACCTGGGGTATCCGTTCGTGGTGGTGGTGTACATGGCGTTCTTCGACAAGACGCACGCCGAGCACATCGCGATCATCGTGTACAAGTCGGCCATCACCGGACTGGCGTGCGGCACGCTGGTGCTCCTGCTGCTGTGGCCCGAGTCGCCGGTCACGCTGCTGCGCGAGCTGCTGGTGCACGGGATGAAGGACTCGGCCGGGTTGCTGCGGCGGCTGGCCGACGCGGCGCGGGGACGCGGCACGTTCGACGTGCAGGGTTTCGTGCCCGAGCGCTTCCGCGCCAAGACGCCCAAGCTGCTGCTGCTCGCCGATCAGGTGCAGGTGGATTGCGGGCTTGGCCAGCGCGGGCGTCACGAACTCTTCGCGCTGGTGTCGCTGAACGCGCGTGCGGCGGCGGCGGCAGGCGTGGTCGTGGAGCAGCTTGCGGTGGGTCAGGCGCCGGGCCCGGCCGAGGCGGACGCGATGGAGCGGCTGGCCGCGTCGATCGAGGAGGTCGTGGAGGGACTCGAGCGGGCGGGTGCGGGCGATCCGGCGGAGGCCGTGCCCGAATCGGTGGAGCACGAGGTGGTGCGCACCGCCGACGACGAGGCGCGCGGTGATGTGCTGTCCCTGCTTGCGGGTGCGTGCGTGGACGCGGCGCGTGCCCGGCGTGCGGTGCAGGTGTTCGCGCGGGCGCGCACGCTGCCGGACATCCTCACGCTCACGCTGCGCAACCTGCACGACATGGCCGATCGGCTGGTGCTGCAGCCGATCCGCGAGCCGAACCCGGCCATGGTGAAGCACGCGTTCAAGTGCTCCGCCACGATCATGTTCTGCGCGATCTTCTGCATCGCGATCAACTGGAGCATGGGCATCGGTTGCGTGGAGACGGTGATGCTGGTGGTGCAGGGCACCTTCGGCGGCACGCTGCTGATCGGCGGCCTCCGCATGGCGGGCGTGGTGATCGGCTTCGCGCTCGCGATCCTGCTGATCATCTTCCTGATTCCCACGGTCACCACGCTGCCGGGGTTCTGGCTGGTGTTCGGCGGCACCCTGTTCCTGACGAGCTGGGGTGTGGCGGGGCCGTTGCGCATCAGCGTGCCGTGCCTGCAGGCCATGATCGTGGTGGACTTCTCGCTGCTGCAGGTCACGCGGCCCGACATCAGCCTGCTGCCTGCGATGAATTTCGCGCTGGCGGTGTCCATGGGCGTGCTGGTGACGGTGGCCGTGTACTGGCTGCTCTGGCCGGTGAAGGCGGGCAAGGTGGTGCGGCCCACGCTGTCGTTCATGCTCGAGCGCGTGGCGGCGGGTCTGCGACGCGCGGCGGCCGGATCGCTGTCCGCGCAGGCCGTGAACGTGATGCAGTCCACGGTGGAGGAGGAACTCGCCAAGTGCGTGGCGGCGCACACGCACGCGCAGTTCGAGCGGCACGAGTCCACGCATCGGCATGAGCTGGAGCTGCGCGCGATCGTGGTGGTCGAGCAGGCCTGCCATGGTGTTCTGGTGACACTCGCCGCGCACGTGTCGGCACGCACGCCTGCGCCCGAAGTGGCGCGCGCGTTCGAGGCGGCGGCGGCGCGGTTCGCGCGCGCGTCCGCGCGGATGGCTGGGAAATCCGCGGAGGCGGGTGTCGACGACGTCGATTTCGCGGCCGACGCGCCCGCGTGGATGCAGGAGATCGTGCGTGCATCCGCGCTGCTGCAGCGGTTGCCCGGCGTGCTGTCGGAACTCGACTCGCGCCCCGAAGGCGACGCGGTCAGGCTCGGCGTGGCGTGACGGGTCAGCGGCCGGGTGACGGTGGTGTGGGCTCGGGCGGCGTGCCCAACGTGTCGAGCCAGCGTTCCATCGCGTCGGGCACGAGCGGCTTCAGGATGTCGGGCACCTGCCGGTGCATGCGCGTCTGCACGATCGCGGTCGCGGTCTGGCCCATCCGGTAGGGCTTGGTCTCCGGATCGGGCGATGGATCCATCACGATTCGCACCGGGAATCGCTGCGCCAGGCGAACCCAGTCCAGCGTGGGAGACACGGTCGGCAGCACGCCGTTGCTTCCCTGGTTCTGGTCATAGAGCGCCCAGCCCACGCCCTGCACCACGCCGCGGAACCGCGTCAGCGGATACGCCATCAGGTAGATCTCCACCGCCTGTCCGGGTCGGATGTCACGCAGGTCCGTCTCCTGGTAGTTCGCCAGCAGGTACCAGTTGCTCGTGTCCACCAGCGCGAACTGCTGCTGTCCGATCTGCGCGAACTGCCCGACCGAGATGTTGAAGTTCGTCACGTAGCCGTCGACGGGCGAGCGAACTTCGCAGTAGCCCACGTTCAGCTGGGCCTCGACCACGGCCGCCTGCGCCTTCGCGCGCCGCACGTTGATGTCGCCCATCTGGCCCAGGTTCGCCCTGGCCTGCGCCAGCGCCGCCCGGGCCTGCGACACCATGGCCTCGCTGGCCTTCACGTTGCGCTTGGCCGCGTCGATCTGGTCGGGCGTGACGAACTTCCGCGGCAGCAGCGGCTCCACACGGGCGAGGTACTGCACGTCGTACTTGGCCTTTGCCTCGGCGGCCACGATGTCCGCCTCCTTCTCGCGGATCACGTCCTCGAGGGCCGTGATCTCGAGGTCGACGAAGCCGAGGTTCGCGACGGCGAGATCCAGGGCCGCCTGGTAGGGCCGCACATCCACCTTGAACAGAAGGTCACCCACCTTCACGCGCTGGTTGTCGACCACGGCCAGTTCGGTCACGTAGCCCGACACGTTCGCGGCGATGCCCACGATGTTGGCGCGCATGTACGCGTCGTCGGTGCGCGGGCGGATGTCCAGTTCCCACCAGGTGATGACACTCAGGATCACGGCCGAGACGATCATCGAGATGCCGAAGACGCGGCCGATCGCGCGCCGCGGCCAGTCGATGGGCGGCGGCGGCTTCGGTGCGGGAGCTGGTGCGGCGGCTTCGCTCATGTGCGGAAGATCAGCAGCCAAAGTCCGAGCGTGCAGGTGAGATAGGTGCACACGTACACCAGGGTGCGCGGGCCGACATGCGGCTCGATCTTCCAGCGGTGCAGGCCCCAGCGGATCAGGCCCAGCAGAAACGCCGCGCCGATCATGCAGAGCAGCCACGCCGGGAAGAACGCGCCGTCGATCGACAGGATGGGATCGCAGCCGGCGAGCAGGGCCAGCGGGGCCAGCAGCGCGATCCGTGCGATGAGAGGCGTGCGAGAGCGGCGATCCGTGCCGGACATGCGGCGGAGTCTACTGCCCGGAGTCGCGGGATTCGCGCGGCGCAGGGCGGAAGGCGTGTGCGGCCCCGATCGCGTGCGACGGGCTCAGCCCGGGCGCTTCAGCTGCTCGGTGAGCTTTCGCAGCAGGTCAAACGCCTGCATCGGCGTCATCGCATCCAGGTTCACCTTGCGAAGCTCGTCGACCACCGGGTGCGGCAGGTACTCGGTGAACAGGTCCATCTGACGTGCCGCCGCCGCGGCCTTGGCAGGCGGCGGGCTGGCCGGCGTGGCGGGGGAGTGCACCGCAAGGCTCTCGAGAAGCTCCTCCGCGCGGCTCACCGCCTCGCGGGGCAGACCCGCCAGCTTCGCCACATGGATGCCGTAGCTGCGATCCGCGCGTCCCGCCTCGATGCGATGCAGGAACACGATGCCGTCCTCCCACTCGCGCACCGTGACGTGCAGGTTGCGCACGCGGGGCAGGCGATCGGAGAGCGAGGTGATCTCGTGGTAGTGCGTCGCGAACAGCGTGCGGCAGCCGCGCGCGGCCAGCTGCTCGGCGATGCTCCAGGCCAGACTGAGGCCATCGAGCGTGCTGGTGCCGCGGCCGATCTCGTCCATCACCACCAGGCTGCGTTCGGTGGCCTGGTGCAGGATGCGCGCCGTCTCGAGCATTTCCACCATGAAGGTGCTCTGCCCAAGGTGCAGTTCGTCGCCCGAACCCACACGCGTGAACACGCGGTCGACCAGGCCCACGGTGGCACTCTCGGCGGGCACGAAGGCGCCGGCATGCGCAAGGATCACGATGAGCGCGTTCTGACGGATGTAGGTGCTCTTGCCGGCCATGTTGGGGCCGGTGATCAGGGCCAGCGTGGCGGCGTCGATGGCTTCGCTTGGGCCGAGCTCGCAGTCGTTGGCCACGAAGCGGCGGCCGAGCGTGCGCTCGAGCACCGGGTGCCGCCCGCCGCTCACGCGCAGCACGCTCGCCTCGGTCATCTCGGGGCGCACGTGGCCCAGCGCGCGCGCGGTGGCGGCGAAGGCGGCCAGCGTGTCGAGCGCGGCCACGGCGTCAGCCAGCGTCTGCAGCAGGGGAAGGGCGGCGGCGGCGCGCCCGCACAGGTCGGCGAAGAGGCGCTGCTCGCGGTCGATCGCGCGGCGCTCGGCGCTGAGCACCTTCACCTCGAACTCGCGCAGCTCGGGCGTGACGCAGCGTTCGGCGTTCTTCACGGTCTGGCGGCGCGCGAAATCGGCCGGAATGCGTTCGGCGTGCGTGTGCGTGACCTCGATGTAGTAGCCGAACACGCGGTTGTAGCCCAC
>Ga0164293_10001019_pt1 | contig 23414 bp, 15 predicted proteins | sample GEODES118metaG_FD_111487 | JGI IMG/M metagenome (GOLD analysis project Ga0164293, IMG submission 111487) | Eutrophic lake water microbial communities from Lake Mendota, Wisconsin, USA - GEODES118 metaG | ecosystem: Environmental > Aquatic > Freshwater > Lake | place: USA: Lake Mendota...
CTAGTTGGATCTGTGTACTTAATACGAATCTGGTCATTTCCTGTTGGTTGTTTAAGAACATCGAATGTAAAGTTAGCCGATCCCGATAGACCATTTTGAAAAGTGGTAACATAAGAGAATGGCTCTTGAAAACCTCCAAAAGCTGCCCAATTGACAGTGGTATCTTTTACTCGTAAGAAAGCTGAATCAGTATAAGTGTCACCGGCTGAAGTAGATCCAGGAGTTTGATATTCACTTACCCAATCATATATGTTATCTATTGAATAGATGTTATTGGCTGTATCTTTTAAGTAACCAAATCTAGATCTTTGAGTTTCTTCCCATGTAAGAAGTCTTCCTGAATAAATTCCAGTTGTTCCTGATACAATATTAGGATAAACTTTAATTCCTTTGTCGTTAGATTGAATTTGATTCTCTGCTAATGTAGGATCTCCAACATTTGGTATAATCGGTGTTGGTGTTTGTGAGTTTTCTACAAATCTATCAGCATATAGCTTATCTGGATCAATTGTAAATTGACCAAGTTCTTGCTCACTCACATACATACCAAAGTATCGGTAGAATTTATAATCTTCTTGTTCAGTATCATCGAACAAAAATTCCATGTTTATTAGATTTGCACAAACAACGGAATTTCTAGAGAAACCGAATGTGATAAAATCTTCCGATTCAACTACTGTCTTATCTGGTAAAACGTAATCAGTATTTATAGGTTCTGATTTTTTAGTAAATCCACCTTCATCTAGAGATATACCTTGCCAATATGTTAGATCACCTTCTTCTGGTGAAAAGTATAAAGGCGATTCTGGAAATTCTGGATCGTTGACATGTCTACGTAAATAAGATCCAATATTGGTATTATCAGTTAGGTTAAATTGTGCAACGATTTTAGCCTTTTGAATATAATTAGAGAAAAATAGATCAGGGTTTTTGATGAGTTCATCTAAAGCAGGATCTGTATCTTTATCTACATTTGCATATTCAGAGGTATTAATGTTCTTTGTTACTGGACCGTCCATTCGGAAGATCACAAAATAATCGGGGATATTATCTCTTTCTAACCAAAGAGGAGCAAATACTGCGAATTCTTCTGGATATAGTTTAGAATTTTTAGGGTATGATCCTAGAGCATATGTAAAGTCTCTTTGAAATTTGTAACGATCTTTAACCGATATTGCACCATCTTCTTCATATACTTCATATAGAAGATTTTTAGGGATGGTATCTCCTTGATTAAAAAATCTATGTAGATCCTGAGAATAATCGGTTTGTACCTCATATCCTTTATATAAAGAACTACTCAAAATAGGATTCGAGTCAATGCTCTCCAAATAAAGTTTATCTGAAGAGTCTGCAACTAGCTTTACGTTAGTTGATAATCTAGGATTGGTTCTTATGAGACCGAACGAGGTTCTCTTTAGTATCTTATTTGCCATACAATATATTTATCCAATTGATTTAGATCATAGATATACACCACTTGTACATATCTAGTTCGAAATTCTTAATCAAATTACGATTGACCAGAATTAAAAGCTTGGGTAAGACTCTTAACCATCTTATTATGTGAAATTAATCCATTAGATATGTAGGTATGTGCATCTTCAATCTCAAATTTAATTACGGTACCAATACCGATTGATTCGATTGATTCAATAACTTTATCACTTTCTAGACCTTTAATAACCATACCTTCAGTTAAGTTATAAGCTCTCATCCATTCTTCATTTGACATAAAGAATTGGTGAGTATCTGATACTTTAATAGAGGTTCCGTCAGTAAATGTAATATCAAATTTCTCTTGTTCGATAGGACTAGCTTCCATAACTCGGAACATACCGAATTCTTTTGTCTTCTCGTGCATTGTATAAATCATATCACCAACCTTAAGTTCTCCAGCAATTATCGATAGATCACGTGAGATAGAGATTGGGGTCATTGGGTCTGGACAACCTCCTCCACCACCAGACTTAATCGAATTAGCTAACGATTTAACTGCTGCCGGAGTTTTAGGGGTTGGAGCCGATATTACTTGACTAATACCAGTTCCTTTGATTTGTGTAACGGTTGGGTTAATGTTTTTAACCACATTAGTCAATGTATTAATTTGGGATTCGAATGTTGTTACCGGAAGAAGAGAACCAACAATAGAGTTAGAACGATATCTAGAAGTAAATTCAATATCAAATGAGAATCTTTGATTTTCTTTTGGATTTGAGTATACATCGATTCCTATAGTTTTAGAATATTCAACATTAGCATTAGGTGAAGCGTTTAAAGATCCACCAATTTTACCCAATCCAGAAGTTCCATAACCAAAATAGTCGGTCATACGATATTGATACGTGATAGGAATATTTAGAGCATTTGCTCCTCCAAATTGTACAGTCTTAACTGCATCGAATCCACTACCATCAACCACAACATCTCCATGAGTATTTGGGTTAAGGAATAGATAAGCTCCACATGATCTAGGTCCTAATAAGAATTGGTCATTTTCAACAAATGCAACTTTAGAATATGTAGCACCAATTGCACCAGCTGAAGCTCCATTAAAATAAAGTGCGGTTTGTCTTCCGTATCCATAATTAGGAACTTGAACTGGAGCAAAACGAGAGTTTCTTACCGATCCTTTAGTTATATTAAGTAGATTTGCGGTAGATCCAGCACAAGCGGTTTGCCAATCAATAATAGATGGATGATCTCGATGAACTAGGATATCAGTATCATAGAATGTATTAATGATTGATGATGTTGACCCAACTACGAAAGATCCAGAAACTGTAGGTTTCCAAATAAAGTCAGATGTTGGTTGACCATTTGCCAGTGAAGTAATTGCACTTAATGCAGTTGTTCCAGCAAAGTACTCCATTTGATCCAGTGATGTTGCATATTGAGCATTTGCATTAATGGTGGTTGATGGAATTCCACCACTACCGTATTGTAAGAATAAATCAGTTCTTACAACTCCATAAGTAGCACCACCAACGTTAGAGAATAACTTGGTAATACCATCAATTGCTAAATATCTAGAATTAATATATTGACCTCTAACCTGAGCACTTTGTTCAGGTTGACGATTTATAATTCCATAACGATTAACATCTAATGTAGCAGGATTTGATAGAGCTAGAGGAACATAATCATAACGTCTTACTGTGTTGTAATCAGCATCGGTTGTTGAATATCCAGCACCGGTTGAGTATGATGCATTTGCAGGTTGGTATTTAGAACCCCAAATTCTTGCATACATTTCAAGAGGTGATGTATCAGCATTTTGTATTTGAACAAAATAATTCTTGGTGATAATAACACCTTTCTTAACGTTTAATCCGGCAACCTCATCTTTGTAATTACCGGCAAATATTTTAAGAGTTTTATTAGCCTCTACTGTATATTCGGTTCCTTGACTGTCAATAACTTTAACAACTAGTACACCTTTAGCAACTGTAATAAGAGCAGCAAGATTTTGTATTTGAGTTTGAAGGTCATTCAATTTATCAAATAACGAAATGATATTATTTTCAGGAGTTAAGTAACCTGATGCAATATCAAATGAGTTATGCGCCCAATAGTTTTCACCTTGAGTAAATGATGTAGAAATGTGTTGTGGAACTCCATCTTGAATAAGAGCAAGTTCTAAATCTACTCTAACTTTATCTTGTTTAGCCTGTTCAACTATTTGATTTAAGCCTTGATCTACTTCTAGTTCTGAAGGAAAATCTACTTTAATTGTTTCACTGTATATAGATGTAGATGGTGATATTGGCCAACCTGCTTCAGAGATAGATTGAACTTTGAATTCAATGGCTTCTCCGGCTTGTATAGCAATATCAATTTGATTAATATTTACATAATCAGGGTTTTCAACATCTTCAACTACCCATTTTTGAGCACCGGTAGTAGGGTCTACTGCTCTCTTTCTTAACTCTGATTTATATTCAGTCCAAGTAGAGAAGGTACCTGTTCTTGGTTGACCGTTATTATCTGTGAATGGAATTTGTTGTGGTGAATTAGCACTACCATTCTTTTGTAGATAACGATATTGAATATTAAATTGAACTACTTGTTGAGGACTAGTTCTATCCGATAATTTAGGTTGAGGCATCGGAAAGAAACCTCTAAGTCTGTACTTAGGATTGATATCTGAATTTGGGTCAGTTCCAATTTTAACAATCTCATTAACGGTGGTTGCATATAATTGAGTTGCCGCATCTTTTTGCGTAATTAACGCATTAAGTTTATTTTCATCAACATCTCTTAAACGAGTTGTTGTATATTTAACCGTTTGTATCTTGGCTCTTAATTGATTAACTGATGCATCTAATGAAGCAATATCAGCCGATATACGTATCTTGTCTGCTTGTAGCTTTTTTAATTTTGCAGCCGGTGAAGTATCAGTTAAGTGATTATTGATTTGAACTACTTTGAAATCTGATGCAGTAAGTTTTGGTGCATCCGGGGTTAAACCAAAGATTGCTGGTGGAACTTTCTCTTTTGACATTGAGTATAAAAAGGCACCAAAGTCAATTACTGAGTTTTTATAATAATCGGATAAGAAAACCGTATTTCCGGTAGTGTTATCGATGATGGTTAATTCATTTGTATAAAACGATGAACCCGGAGACCAATTGATTGCTTCTAATTTAGAATCTGGATCGATAGCTTTAATAAATACTACACAGTTTTCGTTGAATCCAACATTAAGGTTGATACTGATACTCGAAACATCTTCAGTATAAAACGAAAGAACATTAGCACCAATAGCAACTGGATCAAATCCTTCAATTAATTTAAGAGCAACTTTACGTTGACCTCCATCGATAGATGTTATTTCGTAACGAGTATTTCTTCTTCCATTATTTACCACTAAGAAGTCACCAATCTTAAGAGATTGAGTATCTAGGTAAGGAGAATTAGAATCATTATAAAATAGGTTATCTAATTGAACAATAATTTGACGATTTTGTATAGTCACTCCGTCAACTACTGATGAAGTGGTAGAATCAGCAACATCTAAAACAGAAAAATCTCCATAGAAACGAACGGATCTCGGTGGAACATCAATTACATCTTTATCTAGGAAATAAGAAATATTGTAATCAATTAGGATTTTTACAAAATCATCATAATTGATATCTGATCTTCCTTTAAGTCTCTGTTCGAATACTTGAGTTTTTTCATAAGTATCAAGGTTTAAGATATATCGAGCAACATCAACATTTTCCGTGTTGAATTTAACTTGATTGGTTAGATCATATGTTACATACATTAAAGGATTAAGAAAAGATTCAAAGAACCAATTTTCTTTAGTGGCAAATGTAGTCGGATTCGATACCGATTGAATAGTTGCCGCTTCCTTTTTAAGTTCACTAACTAAAATTTTTCTAAATGAACCATCTGACAATTGAACATTCGATGCAGATTCACCAACACCAGAAAGTGCTTCCACATTTTTAGATAATGCAGAGATTTGTTCTTTCATTGAACCGAAAGAAGGAACCTTAACGGTTTTAAATGAACCACGATTTTCTGGATCGAGCACAAGTATTTCAACGGTATCTGATTTAGAAGAAACTACCTCAGATAGTTTACTCATAATCTCGTAACCGTTATTTTGTAGTGCCAATAGGTCACTAAGGAGGGTTGTCAGTGTATATTTAGTTTCGCTCATTTTATCTTAATATGTCTAATTCGAAATTGAAACCACTATCATCGGTACAAGTAATTTCAATTATTGGTTTTGATGATAATAGCTCAGAAGAAAGTAAAGTGTAGATTATTTTTCCATAAGATCCATTTCCTAGAATATTAGCCGCATCAGTTCTGAATACGATGTTATATCCACCAGTAGCAATTGGATCTCCAAATACCAATCTAAACGTTTGTCCTTTTTTCCATTTAACAGCACTATCGTCTATATTTATATAGAGAGAATCCTGAAATGTTTCAATTCCTGTACTAGGATTAGCATTTGTATTTTTTTGTTTGAAATAATTGGTGAATGTACCTAGAGTCAATACGTTTCCATTTGTTGTTGCCGCAACTACTCTTCCATTATTTACATTCGTTTGTAATTGACCAGAATCATTCTTACAGATAACAAAATTATCATAATTCTGTTTTCTGTTTGTAATCTTTATTTGATTAGGAACTGATTTGTCAAGTAGAATACCTGGACCTGGCATAAATGTTCCTAGATCGTAGGTTAAACTTATACTCGTTCTTCCTGAAAGAATGTTATTGACATCTTCTGCATTTTTATTGATAAGATCTAATAAAGCAGTTTCATTAGCAAAAGATAATCTTGCATTATTAAGTTGTCTTTCTAATAAAGAAACTCTTTGAGAAAGAAGATCTAATCCTCCTTGAGAATATGCAATATTCTTTAAGTTTACAATTTCGGTTCTAATTTCTGCCACATCATTTCTTTGACGTAAGAACATTTCACCGGCTTCTTGTAATCTAACAGAAGCATCGATAAACAAGTCCATTGAGAATGTATTGTAATCGTTGATTATCGTTTCAACTCCAACATTATCAGCAGATGTATCAAATTTCAAATTTAATTTCAATCCATAAGAGTTACCATTTAATTTGGTAATAGGATTTGGTTTGTATTTATCGAATCTCTTTAAATATGAGAAGCTAGAAGATGCATTAGTATAATCATCCAGGAATAAAATTCCATAAAGGTTTCTCGCTCTAACCGTTGGATTTGATGCTTGATAAACATCATAATAAACAAGTACAGCGTTAAATGAGAAGTCACCAGCAGCACCACTAGCATTCCATTCAGGAATGATGTTAATACCTGGATCGTCAACGATTGGACGATATGAAGAAGCCTCAAAATCTAGTAAAGCACCATCCATATTTGAGATGAGTACTGGTTTAGAACTTCCACCAGATATTGTAGCAAATCCAGATGAATTAGATACAAGTCCAAATGTTGCACCAGTTGCATAGTAATCACCAAGATCACTATCATAATATGCTCTTAAATCTAATCCACTAGGTGAAGTAGACCCAGAATCACGACCATCAATATATGGATTTCCATTAGACCAAATTCCTCCTGGGAAGTAATTATAATCTTGGAAGGTTTTAAATAGCGCATATGGAGTATTACCATGTTGAGTAGGCACATTCAAATAAATTTCTGAATATGAATGTCCATCTCTTGATACGTTATTGATAATGTCTATATCACCCAAGTATTTAACAACTCGATTATACACAGCTGAAGGATCTTCTTCAGTGTATCTTGTTCCGGCAGAACTTTCAGATGCAGTTGCATTCCTGAAACGAATAGCATTTACTTGAGCTAACCATTTCCAAAATATTCTTTCAGAAACTGTGTATAACTCAGATTGATTATAACCTCTGGCTAATGTATTAGTTCCTTCAAGAACTAATTGTTCAAAGTTAAGAGTATAATTTTGCAGAGATTCTGCAAGATTGATATTATCATCAATTGAAAGAGTAGCCACCGAAGAAGTTCCACCTCCTGCAACAGACCCAATCCCTTCCCATACGAGATAATTTTCTCGGTTAGCAGATGGAGTTCTTACATCCGGGATATCAAGAAGAGCATATTTCGAAAATACAAAACGTGTATCATCATCCGTAAAGGTTTTTGATATGTCTTCAGCAGAAGATGTGAATGTATAGAATGTTCCTCCTTGTACCCTAAGTGGACTTAATAAAGGTGTAGCCATTAAATGTTATGTTTTATTATATTGCTGTACCTAAGGTAAGCGGTTTCCATGTTCCAGTAACTCCTGATTGTGTACATATTACAGGATAGCAACTAGCACCAGTAACAACATTTACTACTGCACCAATTTGTGGGAATTGAATGTCTTTAATGGTTGCAAGAGTCAAACGAGGAAGAATCATAGCACCAACCGGGCCAGTTCCACCAGTTCCAGCAGTACCAGAGAAGTTAATTACCGGGATAGTTCCTGATACACTAGCAAAGTTACGAGCAATTTTCTCGAAACGTACATTTGATCCTGAACCTAATTCGATATAACCACCTGAAATTACATTTCCATTGTTTACATTAACACTTCCGGTAATAACGGTAATACCTCCACCAGTTGATCCTCTAACAATTAAATCTTCGGTCTCGATATCATTGTCACTTCCATAAGCAGAGTTATTAATCTTACCAGTTGAAATGTCGATAATAGCAAGTACAGAGTTTAACGCATCAGTAATTGTTGAAAAGTTATCGTTAATCGTGATTCTAGATGACGATAGTGCATCTGTTCCGTTAAGTGAGGTTATTGAAATACTCATTTTTTATACAATTTTTATTATTTGTTTTTTCTCAGTTTTACTTAAGTTTCCGTTGGTATCTTCAAGTTGAAGAGATATTGTGTAATCTCCTGGATCTTTAAATAGGTACGAAAAGTACTGATTATTATAGTATATATTCTCAGTAGAATTGCTTCCTTCTTTAATGATAGTCCATATTGGATTTTTCTTTCCTTTCATTTTTGAATTGTCATAACAGAAACTTAAAAGTGTCATTCTTGGTAGAATTTGACGATATTTAAGAACTCGTATAGCATCCCAATTAATGTTTTGGATTGAAGGTCTTCCATATGTAGTACCAACGATACTTCCAGTATACTCAACGTCTACATGAAATGGTGAAGTGAATGCCTTAGCAATTGCCTGTATCTTAACAGGAATTAATGAGGTAGGTCCAGTTCCACTAGTCCATCCAGGTGCTGAATATACAGTATTATATGTATACTCCATCAAACCAGGATAATCAGCGTTAGATGCCGTATTCAATTCATTTGCTAGATCGATTAAATTAGTGGCACCGGTTGTATAAGCAGCAGTCATTCCGGTCGAGGTAGTAGGCCCTATTAAGATAGTAGAAGTTCCACCAATCTTATAGATTTCAAATGTAGCAGGCATATCTCCAGCATATCCAAAGAAAGGAGTTTCAAAAGATTTTTGAGTACCTGTTCCACCCATCATAGTTCCACCAGTAGGAATAGGATAATTAAATCCATAGTTAAAACGATATTGACCTTTACGGCTATAATCTCTAGAGACTAGTGTTATTCTAGGTCTAGGTATGTAACCAGTATCATAAACCTCATCATAATACCCAATTAAATCAGGGAATATTCTATGAGGATTGGTTTCTCCAATTCCATTTATTTTCTTAACCGCTTCAATATAACCGGCAGATGATCCAGTAGTAACATTCGGAATTGCAATTCCATCTAAATCTTGATTATCAAATTTCCATTCACTACCAGTCCAAACATATGCTCTAGCATTAGCGGCAGAGTAAACGATAGTTCCGGTACCTCCAGAAGGAGCAGCACTAGCTCCTGTAGCTCCAGTCCATCCTGTAGGACCATCAACCCAAAGAATTTTAGTTCCTTGATCTATATTTAGAGTACTGTTTCCTCTAGAAACATATAGGTATGCGGTTGATCCAGTAGTTCCAGTTGGATAACCCAATGTACTTACAATAGTTTGGCTGAACTTGGGTCCAGTTCCATCCCACCATAAATGATATCCATCTAACCACGACATCCAATCACCTACAAGATCCCATGTATAAGGGAATTTGTCGATGTAATCATCTCCATAATTGGTATTAGCCTGAGTTTGATAGAATTCAATCGTATCAAGAGTATCGTATGTAATATCGAACATACCAATTTCTTCATTAGGGTGAAATGGTAGTTCCCATGTAGTGTTATAATCTTTCCATCTTAAGACAGGTTTGTGTGATTCTTTCCAAATCTCTGAGAATATTGAATAATCACTTTGTACAGGATATCTTCTATCCGCACCATTCCAGGTATAAGATTTTTGCAGTTGTTGATACCATCCAATAAAGTCAGATGTTCCACTTTCATTAACGGTAATAAAATCGTCATTTACTCGTATTGATAGATTATTCCATAGATCCCACATCTTAAGAGTAACTCTATATTTACCCACATAAGGTAAGATTAGAGGATATCGATATCCATCTCTTGCACTTAATCTTGGTGATGTGTGTGAAAAAGTTGCACCGGCTCCAGGAACCATTTCAACTTTCCATTGCATTTCGACGAATCCTCTATCACCAACATTATACCATGCATATTGATTAGTATAAGGATATAAAGATGAAGGGAATGATGTTACCCCTTGAATTACTGGAATACTCACATATGTTGCACCAATCGGATATGGTCCAGCAGATCCACCACTCACAGATGTCCATCCGATAACATCATAACTATTATCAAATGATGAGAATAGAGTATATCCTAATCCAGCACTTGGACCGGTAGATCCAAATACATCTAATTGATTATATGATACTTCTGCTTCATCCCATGTTAAATCAAATGTGTTATTTTGTAAAACTATTGAGTATCCAACAGGAATATCAGGTGCATCATTTAATTCATATACTGTACGATTAAGACCATTGAAATATCCAAGAAAGGCATTTCCATAATATCCAATAGATGCACCGGTTGGACCAAATGTTCCATAAGGCGAAATATCTATGTATGTTGCAGTTCCACCAGTTAGTCCTGGACTTAAATATGTACCTGAAGGAATTGCGGTTGCAGTATTAGAATACCATCCGGCATAAATGGTTCCACTGGCACCGGCAACTGTAGATACAATTCTCATTACTCCACTAGTTCCTCCTTCTTGGAAGACGTTATAATTTTCGAATAAAGATTCCGTTGCACCTTTCCATGATGTTATCATTTTATCAACAATAACATTTGCGGGATATGTTTGTTCTCCTGTATCATCGTCAGTTTTAATAACGGTTGCAACTCGATAATATGTAGTAGATCCGGCAGGAACTAGATCTAAATAATAGGTTTGTATAGAACTTAAAGGTCCTACTGTACTAGCAGTATTTCCAACTTGAATATTCCATGAGTAAAAATTTGAAGTTCCACCAACAGTAAGATCCGGTCCAACTGCAGCTCCATAATAATAAAGAGGGCGAAGATCTTCAATCTGACCAGTTATTCCAGGAAGAATTGTTAGAGTAGGGTTAATTCCCAAGCTAACGGCTTCTATTCGAGATTGGTCATTCCAAACATTAATATCATATTTAGCGAAGTAAATTGCTTCACCAACGATATCAATAATTCTAGCATTAAGAGGTAAGAAGTATTCTTCTAATTTTTTCTTTAATGCATATAGCTTAATTAGAACTTCTTGTATTGTGAAATTGAAAGATTCTTTAACGATCGGTAAGCCATCATCATCAAATTCATTAGTGGCTTCTGTTATGTTAAAGAATAAACCAAATTGGTTAGTTTTCTTGAATATCTTGCTCGGTACTGTTCTAGCATCATTAAAATTAGCAGCCGGCGAAAATATGTCGATGATATTAGTTTGACGAATTTTACCATAATTCTTGGATCTTAAATCTACGTTCTTCCAGTACTCTTTGACTGTTAGATTTTGATATCCATAGAATTTAATGATATTGATTAGGGCTTTGTATGAACCTAAGAAAGGAAAGATATTGGCATATTCATTGATAAGCTCTTTTCTTTTTCGATTGATTAAATTCCAATCAGTGTTAGGTTCATTAACATCTGATGAATCGAATATAATCGAATCAGTTGGCAATATATCATAACCTAAAGTTTCTAACAGAGCACGAAGACGATCATCTTCATTTAAACCTTCACCATAAATCTCGATCTTTGCAAAGGCAGTACCTCCTAAAGTTTCCAAGAATAAGTATGTTGTGTATGCATCTTCATCATCTGGTCTAAATGCCAGATTGATTTGCATTGCTCTATTATAGGGTTGTGTTGTGTATGATATGTATGGATAATCTCCGGTAGATCCAAATTGATAATCACCAGGACTACTAGTACCATATCCAATTGTAGCACCGATTGTAACTGGTTGTAAACCGACAGAAGTATTTCCACTTGAATAAGGATTTCCATAAATCTGATTGATTATGTAAGTTCCTGTACCACCAGGAGTTCCACCTAATTCATAATCAGATTTTACATAAGGCTCAGGTATTTGATTCAAACCATCTGCCGGAGTAGGAGATAGAGGATCATACATGAATATCTGAGTTAAATCATATGATTCTGGAGAATAATCAGATAGGGGTTTTGCGATACCATCCGCATTAAAATATGCACGGATACCGTTGATGGTAGAAGTTCTTGGCCAGCTATATTCAAGTTGACCTGGATTTGGATTCCACACCTCTTCCATTATGTATATTTGGTAATCTTCTATAAGACCTTGAGAAACCGTATTCAGATCAATTCGACCAGACCAAAAATCTTTAGTCTCGTCGTAATCGAAAGAAAGATATTCACCATCTTTACCAAAAAAATTGAGATATTTGAACATTATCGGTTTATGCTATTATCGTTTTTATCAATTATGTAGTTATAAAAGAATTGTACCCTTTTAACAGATTCAATCCAATTTATGAATATTGGATTTAGTCTCTTAAGGAAACCTTCCATGATAGGATTTCCAATCATACGATTAGAAACAAATTTTTCCATTATGTTTGTGTCTTGGTATTGGAATCCTCGGTATTTTAAATCTTCGGATTCTGCCAACATCTTTTTGTAGATACTTTGCTTATACATTACTTAATAGAATCTTTATTTTTCATTGTTATTCTAGTTGATAGCGTTTCTGGAATTACACTTTTTATGATGACGTTAATAGAAGAGAAATCTTTATCACTTAGACCTTCTTCATAATAATTTCCGTAACGATCGAACCATCCACCTCTAATAACAGGAACTTCATTTTGTTCAATGATAACATCACCAAATTCATCTAATCCCAAGCTAGGATTTTCACCTGGAGCAACGGTTATCTTCTTCAAAGTTTCGGTAGTAAGAGATCTAACCACATTAGAAGTTTTTTCTATTCGATAATAGAATCCATCGTTTATAGCATCTTCATTTTCTTGAGAAACGAAGGTAACGTCTACTGAGTCAACTCCATTTACACCTTCAACGATAGAAATTAAATCAGATTTAGGAATTCTATCACGACGAGTAACATTAATTAGATACTCGGTTATTTGATTGATAACATCGTTTTTAATTGTAACTGCATCTACTGTATCAAATATTCTTAAAAACACATTGACCGCATATTTCTTAATCACTGGATCTACAACACTTAATTCCGTCGAAATAATTTGTCTTCCGCTTTGATTGATATATGAAATGATTGCAGCTTTTTCATCCGGATCTAAGTAAAAATTAGTAATATCCGTTGTGAAATAATCTGCATTCTTTGATAATCTTCTTGAAATATCCGGTAGTAAAAATAGGTAGATTACGTTATCATCTTCAACAAATCCGTCGTTTTTAGTTGTGTATGCATCAACATACGAGTAGTTGAACCTAGATAATAGATTAATGTAATTGTCAGGGTTTGCTAAAACAAATGATCTAGAAGTCTTTGGTGCAATTAATTTAGTTAGAGCGGTAGGCTCTTCATCGGCACCTAAGATAATAGGTTTTTCTATTTCAGTACTAAAGAATTCGTTAATATCGATTTCCTCACCGGTATTTGAGTATGCTGGATCCAACCATTTGAATTGAATAGAGGTACTCTTACCGAATATGTTTCCTTGGAAGCCGCTCGTTTTTACATATTCAACCATGATTTTAGATCCAAATGCTGGAATGCTTCCGAAATCCTCGTTTCCGAATATAAGATCTATACCACCAGCAACACCAGTTTTAACCATACATTGCTTTTGATCTTTAGTCATATCATATAGAGAATCTTTGATTTCATAAGGCTCACCATTCACAAAAACATAAACCATATCATTTTCAATAGGTCTATCGGTTTGGAAGTTGTAAGTCTGTAGAGGAAATCCATCAGATATTGCAGTTTGAGTGTCTAATATACCTTGAACTATCTTAAATGAAGTATATCCAATATTATTTGAATCTACTTTAACGTTTCCTAAAGCATTACCCATCTGAATAAAATAATCAAGTCCATTATTTACACAACTTAAACGAGTCTTATTAAGAAATAGAAGATATGATGCATTAATATCTGCCTGAGCTCCCGGATTCATTTTAATACGAATCGTTCCTTGTGCAGATAGAGCTCTGGTTGGATTATGTCCAACTAATCTAGCTAATCCATAAATAGATTTTTGCTTTTGAGCAGTTAATATGTTATTCTCTACAATCGCATCTTCTAGGTAAAGGAAGAATAGCTGAGAGAAATTATTAATTACATCAAGTAATTGTCCATAAGGAGATGCCTTAGAGAACACGGTTTGTGCCTGAGAGTAAGTATCAATCAGGTACACATATACACTATTAAGTAGTTGTTGATAATCTATCTTATTAGTCGAGAATATCTTATTAAGCTTTGCCATTATTATATCTATTCATGTTATTAAGGGGTTGCGGCGACGCCGAGAACTTTTTCATCATTAATAAAAATATCAACCAAAATACTGTCGGTAATATCTCCAGCAATGAAATTTACTTCAATATCATATGGAATAACCGATCCATAATCGCTTCCATATGTTAGAATCTGAGTCATTATCTCTCGCTTCACCGAACTAGATGTTATCTGATCATTCCACAAGAATTGTTCTAGGTTACATCCTAAACCAGGATTTCCAAGAACCTCTCCTTTTTTCGTAGTCAATAACATCTCTATTAATTGCAAAAATTGTTGGAACATATCATCTCCATCAATCTGCGTAGGGTCGTAGTTAGGATCCGTAGGGACTCTTAGATATATGTCGATTGCCATTAATATTAATTCTTTTAGGTTTATTTTCGTTTCACCAGATGATCTAAGAAGATCGTCTGTGAGTATATTAAGATCCTCCCGAGGTAAAGAAAAAGTCCATACCTTCTTCGGATTTGATTTCTTCTTCTATTTTCTCTAGAGCAGTTTCACCTTCACTACGAATTAAATCGAAATTGATTTTGATTCCACCAGGGAGATTAAAATCAAATGTTCCAATTACTCTCGATAGCTGCATTTTACATTTAGCCACAACATAACGGAAGAATAGCTCATCTTCCATTAATTTATCAACCGGCACCTTAGTGTATACATGTAGAACACAATCTCTATCCGGCTTTTGACCAGCGATGAATAGCTTATTGGTATTACGGTTATAGTTATAACTGATGGTGTGATTGATTATATGTGATGCAACATCTAACCAATACATATTTAGAGTATAGTACATTAAGTTTTCTGTTCCTTGACCTAATGAAACCGAATCAGATAAGAACAAACGTTCAATACCAAAATCGGCAGTACCATCAAAAGACATTGATCTACCAAAGTCTTCTCTTAGCTTCTTAACCGAGAATACTGAAAATACGCAATCCGGAAGAGTAATTGATCTTTCTCTTTTAAATTGAGGAGTACCAAACCAGTTAACTGGAATTACATAATATCTTTCTTCAACTGCATCTTCGTATTTCTTATAGAACCATTCCGCAGCATACTTGATAATTCTTTCAATTTCCGGTCTTGGTGTTGTGAATGGTAATGCACATGCAACACTTAGTTCTTGTTGAACATCAGATATAAATTGATCGTAGGCTATTCCGGCAGGAGAGTTTGGATCGTTACAATTGTCTATCACAGCGTTTTAAATTTTTTTGTAGGTATAATTACTCGATCGCCAGCGACAAAGTACCCTGATTTGATAGGTGAGTATTCAATAACAACCGTATCTTTCGATATTTTTGCATGTTCACCAACTTTACATTTTTTGATTAGTCCTCCAATAACATCGCAATTGATGACAGTGTTCATACCATCAATTTCACAATTTTTAAGTTGGACCGTTCTATTTGCAAATGAATCGATTAGGTTAGATCTATCGGCAATCGAATGTAAAAATAAATTGCAATAATTTAGTGAAGAATCAATGATTTGACAATCGTAAAAATCACACATTTCAAAAGTTCCACTCATGATTTCGCAATCAACGAAGTCAATTTTCATTAGCTTATTAGCCCTGAATTTACCTGATCTAATTTGAAATGTACAAAGTAAGGTGTCGTAATTCAAATCACATTCACCATCAATGGTAATGTTACTGAATATTTCATATATACGATCTTTTAGAATTCCATAATAGGATTCAAGTATCTTTGGACTATCGAGTAAATCTACAGTAAATTTAACTTTAGGAAAGTTCTTTTGGAATAGACCAAAATCTAGGTAAGCTTCTCTTGCGCCTTTAGATTTAGATATTATCGTTACGAATTTATCTATGTTGTCTTTTGTGTAGGTCTTATTAATAACGGCATCCCAACAACCAATCGTGAATTGATTAAGTATTGTAAGGATCTCACTAGATTTTTCTTCGTATTTAGTTCCACCAATGTACTGTAATCTCACATATCCATCAATTAAAGTTTCAAAATTTACTCCACTATTTGAAGTGTTGGGAATATCATAAGAGGTAGGATCTATGTATTTGGTTTTTATCAGGAATTTTTGCTGAGGGATAAAATTTCTAATTGTTTGTGAATTAAATCCATTTTTTCTTGACGGAAATACTTTATAGACTCCATCTTCATCAAATCCTAAAGCGAATTTGATTTTGTCGATTGAATCGATTTTTGTTGATGTATTAAACAGAGTACCTTTAAATGGTCCAGCAATTTCATCAATAAACTTAAGATCTAGATAAAGATTATCGGTTCTTTCAGTTTTTGTATTACGTTCCATCCATTTGAATAGATCGATTAGAGTAAGACGAGCGTCTCTGTACAGCAAGAATCCGGTAGAAAATGTGAATTTCCCGGATTCATCTCTTTTCAATTGAAAAGACATAGAAGAAGGATCTGAAGGCGTTACCTTGCGCTTCAGATCCTTTGATAATGTTTCTAATGCTGCACTATTACTCTTATCACTGTGAAATTCCGCAGTGATTCTTACTAAGCTCTTTTCGAATAGAGGTGTAAAATTAAGTGAGTTGTAGTCCATATCCGTACCATTTCCTTTTATTATTTATCTTAAAGAAATTATACAGTAAAGTCTACTTTCTTGGATTCTCTGTCGATCTTTACGATTTTAACATCGATTTCTTGACCAACTTCAAATTGCATATCTTCATTAAGATGAGATTTGTGTAATAGGCCTACGATTTTAGGTTCTAGTTCAACAAAGATTCCGTATTTCACGATTCTCTTTACTTTACCCGTTACCACCGATGGCACTTTGTATTTATCTTCGATACCTTCCCACTCATTAACAATAGTTTCTGGTTTGCATGAAAGTATGATTTTTGTATCATCTATAACATCTTTTAAGAAGAAGTCGATAGCATCACCCGGTTTGATTCTTCCTGAATTGTATTCTTCTAAGTTAGTTTCTGCTAAATCCGATTTTGCAATTAGACCAGTTAAGCAACCATTAAATTCAACGAATACTCCATGTCGGCTAGTTCCAGTAACGAAACCTGAGTATTTTTGACCGATAATAAGTTTTTCAACTTCTTGAGGAACAAGGGCTTTAAGATATTCACGGTGAGAAACCACGATATAATCTTTCTCTCTTGAGTAATTGATTGGAACAACGTAAATTACCTGTCCAAGTAAAGATTCAAAATTAACTAGTTTGTTCATTCCACCAAGAGATCCTGGCATAAAGCAACGAACGCCATCAATATTAATGAAGTAACCTCCATGAATAAGTTCTTCTACTTTACCTGAGTAAGCAATATTTTTACCGATAGATTCAAATACTTCGTTACGTTTAGAAGCTTGAACATTTTTAGAATAAGAGGCAACGATAGGAGCATTAGATCCTTTAGTTTCGATAATAACCTCAATTTGATTTCCTACTTTAATATTAGGAATGTACTCTGGCGATTCTTTTTTAAGATCTAGAATGGCATCTTCTCGCCAACCTACATAAAGAATTGCATTGTGTTTTTCCTCATTAACCGTTAATACTGTTGCAAGGACAACATCTCCGGTTTTAGGCTCTTTTATATTAGCAAGAGATCCCATGTATAAATCATAAATCTTTTGAGCGTCTGGCCCATTGTAAAAGACTTTTGATTTGTCACCTGGAGCATGTTTGATTTTTTTGTTGATTCTTCTTCTCCCAAAGGATTCTGACTCATAAGCTTCCCAATCTGCGTCGGTCCATACTTTTTTCGTCATTAAAGATTCGATTTGTTCTGTCATTTTTTTGTTTGTTAAAGTGAATGTAAATAGATTATTGTATTATTAGATTATATATCTCTGGGATTATTCCAATCCATTAACTAATGGAGTTGATTGAACTGGAGCCGTGGTTGCTCCTGTCTGTGCGGCCGGAGATCCAGCAGTAGCAACTGCTTGGCCTGGAGGGATTGTGATGGCTTTTACTGTGGCGGATTTTACAAAAGTCTCTACTGCCTTTGATAATTTTGGAGCCACTGTATCGGCAAACTTAGTTGATGCAGCTGCTCTAGCGGAAGAAACAACGCCATCCGCATCTCCTTTAGCCTTTGCATTACTAAGACCTGACATTTGATCCATGAATTCTTTTAATCCAGCGTTGAATCCATCTTTCATTATGGTATTCATTTCTTTTTCTAAATCGGACGTTTTTAAAGGCATATCTTAATTATTTAGTTTTGACTTCCATTTGACTTAAATGAGTTTTCTTCATACCTCCAGCAGGACCAGCGGTTGGTGGAGATGTAGGAGCTCCTAAATTACCTATATGAGTATGAGTATTAAAATAGTCCATAAATGTATCTCCTAGAACAAGATGTTCTTTTGCACCTTTACCTAATTCTATGCTTGAAGCGTGGTCAATTATCAAGTTTTTACATTTAGCGGTTATTGTTTCTGATTGAGTGATATTCATATTACCATCATCTAACATCTCAACCTTACCTTTTCCTGAGGCATTTTGAATGATAATAGATTTGTCAGGTTTTATATTAATTTGAGATTTTTTATAATCAATCATAAGGCCTTTTTCTTCAGTAAAGAATATCTTGAGTGCTCCTTCAGTAACAGTATCATAAACTATTATATGAGCATTTGTGTAAGAGTTTTCAATTTCTTTACGAGCATCTTGTGATAAATGCTGATTGAAGAAATATTCAGGATAATAGATGTTTCCATTATCAAATTTGATGGAAACGATAGATCCCTTTTTGGGAACTGAGAAGAAAGATCCTCCATCTGCACTTCCGGCAGAGATATTATTTCCTGGATAGGCCCATGGAATAGCATCATTTTCTAGTTCATCGAACTTACCAAAAACTTTAACTTTGATTCGACCAATTTTCTGAGGATCTTCAATATCTACCACTTCACCTAACCATGAGGTGTTACGTAAATCATCTTTTGAAAAGTCTCTTATTGCCATCTTATACTATTATATGATTATGTTATCCATTAGACAATGATGCCTGATCATTACCTTTTCCTTGTGAGGTAGCATCTGGACCATTATCATTTGCCAATGAAGCCTGATCATTACCGGTTGCTTGTGATTTAGAATCTGGACCATTATCATTTGCTCTTGAAGGTTGAAACCCTAAAAACGCATTACCTAAATCAGTTTGCATATTCTTCATTAGAGCTTGACTGGGTGAAGTTTCATCGAATACATTCGGTTCTCCTTCGATTTGCTGTGTGTCATTTTTCTTGGAAGCTCCACCACCCATACTTGTAAGAGATGATATTCCCTGAACCATTGTGGATGGATCTCCGGTAAGAATTGATTGTGCAGCACCGGCAACGTTAGCGGCAGAGAATCCATAAATATTCCCTAATAGAAGACCTTTTGCTCTCGATGCAACCGCCTGGGTTAATCTATCAGCTGCCATTGATGCAAATGGTTTAAGCGAATTGAAGTTTCCATTAAGAACTGATTTCATATCAAATCCACCACCTTCATCGAATTTAGCTTTTAGATTTTTTAGAGTCGGTTCAGCATTATCTAATGCACTTTGATCTAGAATATAATTCAAGTCAGTTACACCTATTCCTGAAAATAGGTTGTAGATATTTTCTTCATAAACCATTTTGTATGAGAATGATAAAGTTTGTTCTGCTGGTTCTCCGGTTATGTTATTTACTTTAGCCCCAATAACTCCACTCTCATCAGGTAACCATTCACATAGATCAAATTTAAACATGATTCTATTGATGGTGTTATCTATATTATTTGCAAATTGTTTTCCATTATCAAATCCATCATCTGCCGTCTTTTTTTGACCAATCCCGATTACTCCTTCTACCCCAGCTTTTATTGAATCGATAGATGGAATTTTTTTCGCAACATTAGGATCACTTAATGGAATACCTAACATAATTTTGTTTTGATCTATTTGACGTTGATTAACCTCTGGTAATGCCGCATACTCTTTGAGTGAGGATAGCGAATTAGATCCAGGTTGACCTTTAACATTTATCGTTCGGTTTTCATAACAGTATATGTACATGGTAAATTGACGTAAATTCTTGGGAACTACCTCACGTCTATTTGGCCAATCAAAACATGCTTTACGATAAAGATCAATTAAGGCAGTCATACGTAAATCAATACTCTCTAAACATTTAATAGAGATTTTTCTATCAGCAGGGAGTAAAGGTTTGAAATCTGCTTCTTGATATCCATGTTTCCATGCATCTTGAAGTCCTTCAATTGATTGAAAGAACCAAGGAGTTTGTTGATTAATGGCAACTAAATGTTGGACAAATTTCTGTAGATAATGCACTCTTGCAGTATCACCAATATTCGTCAAATATCCCATAGCCGTATTTGGTAAAGCTTGATCTGAAAGCAGCTTACTGTCCGGTTGATTAACCAAAAAGAATAGCTTGAATCCTATGTATGTAGGATCCTGAAACAGAATATATGGATTAGTCTCAAAAAATAAATTTGTTTTCTTAAATCTATTAAGACCTCCATCTTTGTATTTTTGCGATCTAGCTGAAAATGCCATTTCTTTCTTTTATTTTTAGTAGTTTTTACTCTTAGCTGGTATTGGCCATTCTCTACGAAGAAGTGTCATCTCCATAGATACCGGTCCTGGTGAAGTCCATTTATATCGAATTCCACTAACAACATAATATCCAGTCAAAAATTCATTTTTAATTGAATCTCTTTGATCGTCTCCAACCTTTCCTCCAGGAGCAGTTTGATTGTTTCCTTGTTCAGCATTACGACCTCCTTCTGGAGCTCCTGGTTTGTCTTCTCCTAGATCTTTATCTCTTTGATTCAGCTTATTAAACTCTGCATTATTCTCTGCACCTTGATAAATTAAAACAGGAATTCTCATATATTTGTATATGTAAAAATTCATTTGTTCCATCTCAATTTTTAGAGATTGTTTGGTTATTTCTTTCTTGTTTTGATGATTAAGAACTTCTGAGAATATGAAATTATCATGCATATTTCCTCCGTCTGCATCTCCTGAAATTTTACCTAACCATTTATACTTCACTTGAGTTTTGTATCGGTCTTCATCTCTTCTTCCTTTAGGTAGAATTAGCTTTTCTTCCGCTCCTTTAGTTGTTAATGGATCGACGAAATTTGAAACATATTCACCTTTAGCGGTTCCGTCACCAACATTGTAATATTGTACATATCTTTTATATCCTTCGCTTAATGCAACCGATGCGGCATTATTTTCAAGCGAAAAACTTTTGATGTACACATTAGTTGATGACATGTCTGACCTATTGGTTAATACCAGTGATCCTTTAATAGATTTTTCGGTTTCTCCCTGATCCCAACCTAATCCAAGATTACCGTTAGTAATATTGATTGGATCTGTCTTATCGTCTAATGAAAATTGCTTATTTACATTAACATAATTTAAGTAATAATAAGGATCAATAAACCAACAGAAGAAAGAATCATCATCTTTATAAGAAGAGTTAACGGTTTCATCTAAAAATTCATTCAAATTCACATAAGGACATAACCTAACCATTTTATCTTCAGTGGCAGTTTCGTTTGAAGCAAATCCGATTTTGAGAAACTCTGCTACATCTTGTAAATGATTAAATGATGAGTCTTTTGGAAATGACTTATTCGTTTCGGCATATAACCCAGGAACTTTCATCAATCCATTAAATCTAAATCCGGCATCTCCGAATGGATCCATTGAAGATATGTCGAAATCTATACGAATAGGTCTTTGATTCTTATCATCCGGTGGTTTTAGATAAAGAGAAATTACATCTCCATCTAATGGGCCGGTTATATTCATCTTACGATTAGCGTCAATTATCGAGAAATTGATTGTTGGAACAGGACCATACATATCAAGTTCAAAATTTTCAATTTCTGCCTCTTCAAATTTGGTTGTGTTAATAAAAATAACAGGTGATACTTGTCCTAGTCGATTCGATTGTTTTAGCTTGTCATCTCCACTCGGTGCTGCTGGATTCTTTTCATCCACCGCTTTCTTTGATTCCGAATCTTCAACCATTAGCTTATCAACTTTAATAGTTGGCTCGATGAGAGTTACTATGCTTCTTTCTAAATTACTCATATATTATAGTTGACTAGGTTTTGGTATCTCTGAGGTTAATGCAGTCAATGATGGCATAGCCTTAGAGTTATATGGTGAAAACGTTAATGCAGTACCATCTGTAACGAAAGGAACTTCTCCAGTTTTAAGTAAATTAGCCGGTTTTATTTCTTTCGATCCATTCTTTCTTTTATCTGCTATTTTCTGTAGTTGTTCTAATCTAGCTTTATCTTTTTGACTTGCACGACTAGGATCTATGAATAAAGCTTTGGTATCTAATATTAGCTTATCATTTCGCAATGCCTCTTGCTGATAAAATCTATTCACCGATGCTTTTGTAGGGAATACTATTATATCGTTTATCTGCATTGAAAATGGATTTGTTATTTGATTGAATTTCATAATAACATCTACATAATCAATCGATTGATATGCCTCATATGAAAGTAAATCTATCCTACACAAATGACGTTCTTCGACTAACATAAGTCTTGCAATTTCTAATTGTGGATCGAAATAATTTACCAAGAAATTATTTGATAGAAAATCTATCATCGTCTCTCCGTTACGAAGCATCTCATTTTTGAGGTCAAACAATTTAATAACCATATTAGTCTAGTGTTGATGATATTTGTTGAAGGATTGCTCCTGCATTCTGTTGGTTAGGGAAACGTGCTTGTGCTCTAGCATCTTTTGCTAAAAATTCAACACCAGTATAGTAGAATTTCTGACCATCTTGACCATCTCCTCCTCCTTTAGCTTGTTTAACTGTGGTTTTTGGAGGAGTTGGTTTGGGACCTGGTTTGTTATTTGGATATTTTTCTCCAACTGGTGGGTTAGTTAAATAAGTTCTACCTCCTCTATGGAACATTGCCATAATATCAATTAA
>Ga0164293_10001020_pt1 | contig 23398 bp, 7 predicted proteins | sample GEODES118metaG_FD_111487 | JGI IMG/M metagenome (GOLD analysis project Ga0164293, IMG submission 111487) | Eutrophic lake water microbial communities from Lake Mendota, Wisconsin, USA - GEODES118 metaG | ecosystem: Environmental > Aquatic > Freshwater > Lake | place: USA: Lake Mendota, Wisconsin...
GACGTACAGTTGTTCCATCTAGTTATATGGATGAGCAAGCTAGAATTTCTGCAGGTGCTTATGCAACTGCTGATGAAGCTGAAAAAGTATGTTCTACAAAACCTACTGAACAACCTAAGAAAGGTTATAGATGTCTTGGTGTTTTACCAGATGGTAAACCTAATGTTGTATATGATGAATCAGGTACATACGCTTCTGCTGATGAAGCTGCAAAAACTTGTGTAGCAGGAGACAAGGAGATCTTTGATTATATGACTCCTGATAAGAATACATTCTGGGCAGCTGCACAATTACCTCCTAAGAAGTATCTTCCTTGGAGAAAGAATGTACCATTTGAGCCAGGTAATGTAGTATTTGAAGATTGGAGAGCTAAAGCAGCTCAACGTTTTGCTAATCAATATGCTGCTCCATCAGAACAACTTGCTGCTTACACAGGACCTCAAGGTCTTGCTTCTAACTTTTCTTTCTTAGCTGGTCAAGCTGGAGAAGGTATTGGTCAAGATATTGCACAAGTGGATTCTCGTAATGTAGCTACAGCAAATGCTTTTGGTAGTCAAGAGAGACAACGTAAAGATCAATACAATCTTCTTAATGCTATGAACGCTCAAGATTATTGGAAAGATTACGTTACTACTAACCAACAGTTTGATAATGCTAATAGAGCATATATTAACAATTTAGTTAAAGCTGGTAATAACGCTTGGAATAATAGAATGAACTTAGGTATGCTTAATGCAGTTAACCCTGTATTTAAAGTAGATCCTAGAAGTGGTAAGTCAAACTTTACTAAGGGTTTTAGCACAGGTAAGTTTCCTGGTTATGCTGCTGCAAACACTGGACAAAAAGCTACAGATATTCCACAGTTAGTATCAGAGTATATGGCAGACAAAGGCGGTAGTGACTTAACATTTAAGGACTGGCGTGCTTTAAAATATGGTACTGCTTCTAGTGGTGTTGCTAATCCATATGCAGGAGGTCAACAACTATTACCAATGTATAATGCTTTACAACAAGGTAATGCTTATAGTCCAGCAATGTTCCAACAAGCTATGGAAGCTTGGCAGCAAAGACAAAATGATGAAATTTAATAAACTTCTTAAGTTTAGTTCTAAACTTTAAAGATTTTTTTGTATATTATTAATGTAGACTATGGCAACCTTTATACCAAATGTGACTGACTCCTTTCCCGAACCGGCCTTATATAGACCGGACTTTGGGTATATGGACAAAATGCTGAGTAGACGCCAGCAAATGTATGAGCGTGGATTTTCGGAAGTGGCGGGTAAGTATGGCGAGCTCACTAGAGAGTTAACCCATTCTAAAAACGTTCAGCAGCGTGATCAGTTTTTAAAAGAGTCTATGAACAATCTTAAGAACCTATCATCTATGGATCTATCTCAGCAGCAAAATGTAGAAGCTGCTAGTAGTGTGTTTGCTCCTTTCTGGAAAAATACTCATATTCTTGGAGATATGATGCTTACTAAGTTCTACAATCAACAAGAGAATATTGCTGAAGGTTTCCGTTTAAAAGATGGCGGTAAGGAATACAGTGATAATAATATCAATATTGTAAGGATGCAGCGTCAAGCTTTTGCTAAAGGTGATCCTATGGCTTATGGTCAGTATTATCAAAATAAAGAATACTTTAAACCTTATGTTGATGTAAAAAACTTTATGTCTGAGCAAATGAAGGATTTTAAACCTGATGATATTACCACAATGACTATGAAAGGGCTTTATTTTTATAGTGAACAAGATGCCAGTGTTAGACCAGAAGCGGTTAAAAGATTTTTAGAGAGCAGAATGAATGATAAAGTTAAAGAACAGATCCGTATTAATGCTGTTGTTAAATATGGTAATAATCCACAAGCTTTAATATCTGATTATGCTAATACAGCTTCTAGTAGTGTTAAGCAACTTGATGGAGAGTTAGATAGGGTTAACACTTATATGAAAACTGAAAAAGATCCTAGTGCAAAAGAAAAATTAACAGCTTATAAAACAGAACTTGAAAACTCTAAAAACGTATATACTGATCATTTAAATCGTATCAAATCTGGTGATACTAGTTTTATGGCTGGCAAAAGTAATGAGTTAGCTTATAACATTTCATACAATGACGAGATAAATAGCTTTGCTAACGCTCATGCTCGTAAAGTTTATAAGATGGACATTACAGCAAATAGTGCTGCTGTTGCTGTTTGGAAAGATGCTCAAGATGATAGAAGAGCTAATGCCAGAATGGATTTTGATTTCAAAATGAAACAGCTAGAAGCTGCTGGTAAGTTTGATCCTGTTCTTGCTACAGGTAGTTTTAAAGGCGGTACTCTTGATAATAATGTTGAGACTGTAGTAAAGAACTATCAAGCTGCAACTGTTAAAAAACAACAAGCTGTAGCTAATATAACTAAGTTTATGCTTGATTATTATAATACTGATGGTACTAAAGATGAAAATGATTTATTAACAGAGGCTGAACTAATGAAGAAACCAGAAGTTGTTAGTGCTTTTTTATTAAATCATAAGAATTTAGAAGCTGTACAAAACTATCAAAAGACAATTTCAAGTGCTAGTATTGCTGAACAGTCTTATCAAAATCTTTATAACTCTGCAAAACAAAAAGCTGCAGAAAAATTAACTCCACAACAAAAATCTGCTATACAAGCTAGTAAAGCTCAAGTTAGTCAATTAGGAGCAATAGTTCTAGTAGAGAATGGTAGATTTAAAAACTTTCAATCACAAGATATATTTGATGGATTACTAGCAGGAACTGTTAATATTAAATATACAGGCGGTGTTACTCAGCTAAATATTCAAGGTAAAACTTACACTCTTAATCCAAAAGGTAATGATGTCTTTGTAAGACAAGCTATTGAAAAAGTAAAAAATATTGAAGCTTTAGCTGGTAGAGTACCAGGAGCAGCTGAAGCATCTAAAAGTTATAATACATATATAGCAGATTATTTTAAAAACTCTTCTCAAGAGAATTTAAACTTTGAATCTTATGGTGATGATAGTAAACGTTCTAAAGCTAAAATTGCAGGTATTGAAAGTTTATTAGGTACTGCTATGACAGAAGGAACTATTAAAGTTTCTAATATTACTGAAGTACCTACAAAAGGTAGAGTTTATTTTACTTTTAACTCTAGTGACAATGCTAAAATAACTGTTGATGGTGCATTAGAAAAACCTACAGCAGAAAATGTTTTAAAAGTATTACAAGGACAAGTTGGTCCTGGTCAAACTGTTGGTCAAGATGTAAAAGGATTTTATTTAGAAAACCCTAATGCACCTGGAAGTTTACTTGCAGGTTTAACTGAGAATGAAAGAGTATTATTTGAAACAGATAAATATACTGGTGATGGTTATCGTTCTCCTTTTTATTTTCCATACGGTGAGTCTGTAATGAATGGTAGAATTCTTCCTCAGTTTAGATTTCAAAAAAATGTTGGAGCAGATGGTTCATCTTCTTATTATTTATTTCATGAAGATGGCGGTGGTATTATTGGTGGTAAATCTTATAGTAGTTTATTAGATTTGATGACTATGGCTAAAACCTTTACTCAAAGACCAGATTTATTACAGATTAAAAAAACTAAGTAAGTATGGCTGGTAAATTACAATATGGTCCTAAAGACTATAGGTTTGATTCAAAACCTTTGGATGTTTCTCCTATTTTTGGTGATGCACCTGAAATTAAACCAATGTCTGTAGACCTATCTGACTACTCAAGTTTACAGGATCTTCACGCCCAGTCTGATCAAATTCTTGATAAGATAAGTAGACAAATTAATCCTAATTATGGTAAAGCATCTAATAGAATTGATTACTATCCTGAACAACTTACTCGTAAATATAAAGATCAATCCTATGGTTATATTCCAGGTATAGATAATGATGATTATTATAGTGATCTTGATGCTTGGTATGAAAAATTAGGTAAAGGAGCATTAAGACTTCCAGCTTTAGTTACTACTAAGCTTGGTCAATCTTTAGGTTTTCTTGGTTCTCTTCCTTATGAAGCAGTAAATTCTATGATTAAAGATGGTCCTCAAAGTATTATCGCTAACTCAGCAGATAACGCTTTTAGTAACTACTTTAAAGATTTAGAAGAAAATGTTAAAATGGATTGGCTTCCTACATATAATTCAGCTGAAGATAGAAACAAAGGCTTCTTTGGTAGAATGTTTACTGATGGTGACTTTTGGATGGATGACGTAGTAGATGGTGCTGCTTTTATGGGTGCTGCTTGGATTCCAGGTATTACACTTGGTAGATTAGGACTAGGAAATAAAATAGTAGGAGCTACAAGTAAGGCTTTTGGTAAAACTTTACCGAACCCTAGTACTATTGCAAATGTAGAAGCTATTGGGGCTGGCACTGCTTATTTTAGAAATGCTCAAAAAATAGCTAGTGGTTTAGATAAATTTGCAGCATGGAGTACTGCTACAGCTTCTGAAGCTTTATTTGAAGCTAGCGGTATAAAAGATAATGTTTATAAAAGTTTAAGTACAAATCAATTTGGTCAACCTATTATTAATCCAGAAACAGGAGAGGTTTACACAGAAGATGAAAAGAAACGTATTTCTGGTGGAGCTGCCTATAGTGGTTTTTTAATGAATGCTGCTCTTCTTGGCGTTACTAACTTATTTGAATTACCTATTATTACTAAACAGTTTGGTAAAGTTACTGGTACTGCTTTAGGTTTAAGAGGTGGTGTTGCATTAGGTGAAGATTTAGCAGTTAAAACAGCTACAGGGCCTTGGAGTAAATTTTTACAAAGTAATTATGGTGCTATGGCCAAAGGCTTAGGTGCCGGTATATTACGTGAAGGTTTAGTAGAAGAAAATGCTCAGCTTGCAATACAAAGACTTAATGAGTTTTATGGTGCTAATGGTTTAGCTGTTGACTTTTTAGATTTCCGTACTTATGGTGAGTTTGGTAAGCAGTTTGGAACTCAAACTATAGATGCTCTTACAGGTAAAGACTCTGAGACAGCAATGAATATTGGTCTTGGTGGTTTATTGGGAGGTGGTATGACAACAATTGGGCCAGGCGGAAGTATGGCTCAAGCTAAACGTAATAAGATAACTACAGAACAAGCTGTAGATTTATATAATCAAACACAAGCAAACTGGCTTAAGTTTGGTAATATTTATAAAGAAGAAACAGTTCAAACTCAAGATGAGAATGGTAATGCTATTACAGAAAAAAGAATTGTTTTAGATGAAAACAATAAGCCTTTAGTAGATGAGGATAAGCTAGCTGGTATATTAGGATCTGTAAAAGCATATGGAGGTAAGATAAATCTTTCTGATGAATTAGAAGATGCTAATCCATTCTTAAGAAACTATTTAAGAGATGATGCTTTTAGAGACTTTACTCTTGCTCATATTAATGCAGGTAATGAAGCAACTCTTATGGGTAAACTTGATAGTCTTAGAAACTCAGCTCCAGAAGATTTAGCTAAGCTAGGTTTTGTACAAGGAGATAATTTTGAAGCTGACATTAATAGATATAAAGGTATTGCTGCAGCTATCATAGCTCAGAATAAAGCTATTAACTCAGACATTAGATTTGATAATAGTAGAGAAGACCAAGGTCGTAGATCAAAACTCACTGAGATTGCAAGTAAACAAGCAGTGTTAAGAGGTTTAGCCAACGAAGAACTTCGTGGTTATGAAACTCTTAAAGCTCAGTTTGTTGATTCAACTAACTCGTCTTTAAGTGATGGTTTAGTAGATCAGCTTAATGATATCCAGTTTAGAATAGATTCTCAAGAAGAGTATATTAAAAGCTTAAAAGATAGCGGTGCGGTTAAGCCTGCACAGCTTGGTGTACATGAGAATATTTTAGAAGAGTTAATATCCACTCAAAAAGATCTTCTTAAATATAATGAGACAAGTGCTCAAGAACTTAAGAAAGATGATGCTGGCTATTATAGTTATGAAAAGAGTGCTCGTAATGAGGCAGCTTTTGTTAATCCTATGATTAAAAGAGCTAGACTTAAAGGACAGCTTGAGAATAACATTGCTGCTTTAGGTAGAGAGTGGGGTTTATATGCGGACTTTAAAAATGGTAAAAAGAATTTCTTAGACTTTATTACTGAGCAAGTTGTTGAGCCAGTTAATAAAGTTATTGATGATAACAATGCTCTTATAGATGATGAGAATCTAGTTGATAATATTGACATAGATCAAATGGATTCAGACCAAGCTCAAAACATTGAGTTAGGTAAACCTTCTTTAGAATCATATCTTAAAGATAGATATGATGATATGAAAGCTAAAGGTACAGTGGTAGTTGATTATGATACTTGGCTAAATACTGGTTCAGCTAATAACTTGATTAAGTTTTATAATCAAAAGTATGGTACAAATGAACCGATAGTAGAGAAACCTGAAGCTGTAGAAGATGTTGATCCTGAACTAGTTACTGATGAAGAGGCTGATGATACATCTAAAGAGGTGATGGATGAGGTGGTTGATATAGAAACTGAAGATGAACTACCTCCCGGTGAGTTAGGTACGACATCTTTATCATCTTTGAAACTTGGACCTTATGTAATTAATGTAGGTGATACTATTAATGGTGAAGAGATAACATCTATTACTGATAAGATTGTAAAGCTTGGTGATAATATTCTATCTTATGATGAAGTTAGAACTAAGATTGATGCTTTTAAAGGTAGAAATATTATTCGTAAAGGTCAAACGACTGCTACAGAAGATGATACATTAGAGAACGGTGAGATAAAAGATGTCGCTGATACTAAGACAGATGTCGTTGCACAGAATAAGAACATTCAGAATCTTTTAAATAAAGACTCTGAAGGTGTACTTTACGGTGGTAGTGATAAAGTGATACAAGGTGGTACTAAAGTTAATAATACTAGTGAGCTTTATATTGTAGACTACAGCACTGGTAACAAGCGTGTTGACAGAAAGCGTATCGGTGCCAATCCTAACTACCCAATGGTATTAGGTACATCTACTATTAATGTTGGTACTAACTTAAGCTTAACTGTAGATCTTGACATTCAAGACTTTAAAGATCCTAACCGTGAAGATAGTAAAACTAGAAAGGCTAGTGACTTCTTTGAAGGAACTAAAATAAAGAGTTCTTCTATGGATGACTTTCCTATTCGCATAGAAGCAGATATAAATGGTGATCCTGTTTTGTTAGGTTACTACCCCACTGTAAAATGGTTGGAAGAAAGATGGCCTGATGGTAACACTAAGAACGTAGTAGAGTTTATAAACACACCTGATGGTGGTAGAATAAATAACCTAGAAGCTCAGGTAGAAATAGTTAAGAACTTAAGACAACAAATCTTTAAGGGTCATAATCAAAATAGTAACTATGGCTTAAATGTTATTGTTAACGGTAAGTCCAATGGTAAGCTTAGACTTAATGACAACAGTAGGTTTAACAAACTGTCTGAAGTGTTACATCCTGCTACTAAAATAGGTATCATCCGTAATGGTATGGTACATTTAGGTAATGATCAAATAGCTGATCCTAATACTATAATAACTGACTCTTCTTTATTTAATAATCGTGAGGGTCGTCCCGCAGCTTTAATAACTACGCCTACTGGTAAGTCTATTGTTAGTTTATTAACTGTTCCTAAACTAGCTCCTTCTCATCAGGAACTTATTGTCTCTGCTTGGAATGCTTTTCATGCTGTAAAGAATTCAAAAGATCCTTCCACAATTAAGGAACAAAATGATATTGTTAAAGCAATTTATGATACCTTTGATACACCGTTTGAACCTGGTACTGTTGTAGACTTTAATGTACTTAGAAACTATATTAATGACTATGTAACATTTGCAAGTTCAAAACAATATAACCCACTAGCAAAAGTTGGGACTAGCCAGTTAAATATAACAGAAACTGGTGAGCTTATTGTATGGGCGGTGAAAGATAAGTCAAAGGAAAAAGATTTAGTGATAGTTAAAAACCCTGCTGAGTTTTCAAAGAAACAAGATGCAATCCGTGAGAAACTATCTGAGCTCTACTACAATGTAAAAACAAGTACTGAGTTCTCACAAGGAATTAACTCTGATGCTCCTATGACTTTCTTAAGTGTAGTTGGCGGTAAGCTTTCAAAAAGCCCACAGCCTATAACTTATAATGAGTACATAATGAATATATTAGAAACAAACATTGAAAAAGGTAGACCAGTAGATCCTAAAGATCCAAGTAGTCCTTTTGTACATTTCTCTAATCCTGTAGTTACATTTGATGTAGTGGGAGATAACTCTGCTGCATTAGAAGACTTACAAGAAACAGAAACACCTACTGAACCAAGTATTGAACCAGCTGCTAATGAAGAAGCAGGGCTACTTGATATGTCATTAGACTTTGGTGATGTAGCTGAAGATATTGGTAATATAGATGATCTGATTGAACCAGATATGAAGTCTATAAAAACCTCATTAAAAGAACTGAAAAAATCTTGTGATTAATATGGCATGTAAGTACACATTTAATGGGAAAGAGTACACTGAAAGAGAACTCTTAAATTTAGCTAGCTCAGCTTCATCTTTGATGTCTGTACGTACACGTACTAATGACGAGATGATTGAGATTATGAAGAATCAAGCTAGTAATAGATTTGTAAATCTTGATCTCTTTACTCCATACCAAGAAAATAATTATATATCAGCTATTAGTGCTGATGTTATATCACAGATTGGTACATTCAAGCCTGGTGAAAAGGTGAAGCTTTCTCCTTCAGAAGCTTTTCTTAAAACTAAAGCACGCTTTGAGAACTCTCTTAAGGTGTATGACTATTTAGCTAAACAGTTAGATACGCCTGCTAAGTTAGATCAAGCTAGAAAGAACAAAGAGTATACTAAAAAGTTTCCTCAATTATTATTAGCTCCTACTACAGACGATCTTCTGTTAATGAAGTCTACTTATGGAAACATACTAGATAACTTTGATGGGTTTAAAACTAAAGTTAAAGTAAACCTTAGAAAGTTTGGTCTTAAGATTGAAGAGGGTTCTAATAAATTTCAAGAGTTAAAACTTGATGAAGAATACTATAGAAACATTGTTAATGAAGATGCTAACGTAGAAGAGATAACTGAAGACGAAAGAGTTATCAATGAGTCTTATGAAGATGGTAGTGCCTTTAGAGTTAATCCACGTGATACTGCTAGTACTCGTGTTAAGTTATTCTTTGCAACTGTTCCTTCTGGTGCAACAGGGGCTCTTGGTTTAAGAGAGTTTGTTACATATGATGATGTTATTGAAAACTTTTTAGAGATTGGTTCCGAACTTGAAAGTGTATCTTATGATGCACTACAAGCTGAGCTTTTACAAAGATCTAAAACTAGACCTTATTTAAAGAATGTAGCTGCAATGATTGCAGGCTTACAGAAAGATAATAACACACAACTTCTTAATGAGATATTAACCTTTACTAATAAATCTTTTCAAGAACAGATTTTAGTTAAGTGGAATGCTGGCGGTACAACTGGCGTTAACGTTGAAATTATTAAGTCAAACCGTAATACGGTAATTCGTCAAATATATAATGATTGGTTAGAACAACAGAAGACTTCTGATATTATTACTAATAAGAACGGAGAGCTTGTTGTTAATACAAAAAAGGCAGCTGAGCTAAAGAAAACTTTAGATGAGGCTGTAGCTGGTGGTGTAGAACAAAAGAAAGCCTGGGTTAAATCCTTTATGGCTACTATTGGTGTAACATACACTGATGAAATGCTTGACACTTTAGAAGAGGCAGCTAACAATGGTGAGTTCAAGAAGAACAATCTTAACTCTAACTTTGCACAGTTATTTCTTTCTAATAACCTATTTAGTATTCTAGTAAATAGATATAATGTTGCTCCTACTGGTAAGGAAGAAGTAGGTTATGATGATGCTAACAATGCTTTAAAAGATGAATTCACTTCTTTTAGTAAGCTAGCTGAGATTTATTATCGTCACACTCCTGGTAGATACCACACTGGTTCTTCACGTAATGGTGAGAACAAATCTATATATGCTTATATAGCTCCTAGTTATCTAGAGCGTATTAAAAAGAAACTTAATTATAGTAAGACTTTCTTAGATACTGTACTTAAAAGATCTTTTGCTAAAAACTCTAAGGTGTTACAAAAATATGCAGCGTCTAAACTTAGCGGTGCTAACAATGTAACTCTTGATATATTCTATGCTGATAGCTTAAAGAAAGATAAAAAGAATCGTGATGGTGTAGTACGTAAGAAACAGTCCGTAAAAGAACAAATGTTTGAAGCTATTATTAAGCATCAAAATGGTGGTGGTAAAACAGGCTATTATAATATCTTCACGCTATCTGATAAAACAGTTACACCTGTATTACATATAGATAAGTATAAACTTAACGATAAAACTCAGGGGCGTACTGCTAAAGACTTGATTTTTAAACAGTCTGCGGATATAAAAGAAAGCTTTGACTTTGGTGAGACTTTCAAAACTGAACTTTATAACTTAGTTGAATCTGAGATTAATCGTATTGTAGATTATTCTAAACAACTTAAAGCTGGTAATAAACTTAAGCAGGCTAACTTTGATAAAGCCTTTGAACTATTTTATTTGTTTCCTGAACTAAATAAAAGCTCTAAAGATATCACTGCTGAGAAACCTGAAGAAGGTAAAAGGATTGAAGAAATAAGAAACAGAATGTATGAAGGTAAAACCCCTTCTGCACAAGACGTAGCTTATATTAAAAATATCGTAACAGAAAACTTTAAGCAAAGAACTCTTGATTTAATTAAGAGTATGACTAGACGTGGTTTAATTAACTTTACTAATAGTAAATCTACTGGTGAGTTATTATTCAACTTCCCTTTCTTTGATGCATCATATATGAGACAAACAGAAATTAACGGTTTGTCTGATTTCCAAAAAGCTGTATATGCTGCAGCTGATTTTGAATTTAACTACTTAAGAACTCAAACAACTGCCCTACAACTTTTAGGTGCTGACCCTGCTTTATATTATAAAGAACCATCTGCTCTTAAGAATGCTAATCTATCTGATTTAACTATAGCTCAAAAGATGTCTTTAGTTAAGTCTACTATGGATGAATTTTCTAAGCGTGCCGCTATGTTCATTGCTCCTGGTTCACAAGGTGTATGGAAATGGTATGATGCTAAGGGTAATATGGTAGATAGAAGTTCTTACAACGCAATCACTATAAGTGATGTTGTTAAGAACACTGAACTATTTAAAGCTGTAGAAACTACGGATGCTCAGGAGTTTATCACTCTACAAGAACATATTGATCGTATGATGAGTGAGGGTAGAATTCCTTTAGATGTATGGCAAAGTATTACAGACCGTCTTAGTAAGAAGAATAAGTCTGACAACTTTGAGCTTACTGATAGAGAGAAGAGTGTAATATTACAACCTGCTAAACCAGTTCATACAAACTCTGTAGAGAATGGTAATGGTTTTAATCGTATAGACTATGTTAAGTCTTCTACATATCCATTGATCCCAGATATTACAAGAGGATCTCAGTTAGATGATCTACGTAAGTTTATGGAAGCTAATAATATTAGATCTGCAAACTTTAAGACAGCTAAGAAAGTTGGACAACCTGAGAAAGTTTTAACAGTGTTTGATGAGAATGAAGACTTTATCACTCCTACTAGTTCTGATTTAGCGGGAGCTGTACAAACATTAAGTAGAGAAGGACTACATACACAACAAGAGATTCCTTTACAGAAAGATGAGATATCTAATATTTCTCAAGCTAACCGTGTATTGTTTGACGGCTTACTTAATGTTAAAGATTTTATATTAGAAGACACATCTTTCAATGGTAAACAGTTCAAAGACTTAAAAGAAAACATTCGTATTAACTTATTTGATAAGGCTAAGAATGATTTGTCTAGAAGATTTGGTATTGAAGAGCGTGGAGATGGTGTAGTGTTTAAGAATAAAAAAGCTTTAGAACAACTACTTAGAGAAGAAGCTATAGAAAGAAACTTTTCTATCAATGATATAGCTGCTATTAAAGTTGATAAAGATGGTGATCTTATCATCCCTCCATATCTTATGGCTAGGGGTGAGAAGTTTGAAGGTCTTATTAACTCATTAGTTAGTAAGATTGTACGTCTTAAAAATCCAGGGACCTCTTTAGTTCAGGTGAGTGGCGTAGCTACTAAGTTAAAATTAAATGAGCTTACTAAAGACACTAAGAGTGACATTATCTGGTTATCTAACTATGATACCTCTAAGGGTTTGCAGTATATGCGTAAAACCAAAGATGGCGTTAAGCCGGCCCAGGTTTTAGTATCTCAGTATATTCGTGATGAAGAAGGTAATCTTATTGACTTATCTAAGTTTGTAAAAGAAGATAAGAAGACAGGTGTTAAAACACTTGACACATCTACTTTTTCCGAAGAGTTATTCCAGCTTGTTGCTTCTCGTATTCCTAACCAGGGTCACCCGTCAATGCTTCCTATAGAAGTCGTAGGTTTCTTACCTAGCTATATGGAGAATACAATTGTAGTACCGGATGGTATTACTAAACAGATGGGATCTGACTTTGACGTAGATAAATTGTTTGCTTATACTAGCTCACTTAGATTAAGATATTCTAAAGAGACTGAAAGTAAAGTGATAGCTCTTGAGAAAGAGATGCTTAATATTAAAAATAAAAGTGAAGTTGAGAATACAGAGCTTTATAAACAATACTTAACTAAGCAGGAGTTATCTACTATTAAGCAGCTTAAAGAAGATAAGAACGAAATTATAGATAAGCTTAAGTGGAACATCTCTGATAGAGAGAAGTCTCGTAAGCAAAAGAGTATAGATAACATCAACACTTTAATTGAATCTGTATACGAGAATATTAAAGAAAAGTATGCTCCTGAGTATTTAAAGATTAGACAAGTGCAGGAGAAGAATAAACAAGCTACTCGTAAAGAGCTTGATGATATTCGTAATCAAATCATAGAAGCTAAATCTAAAGGTATTACAGGTGCTGATAAAGTTAAGTATGATATTTCTAAGTATGACATTGAAACTGGTTGGGAGTCCCTATCTAGTTTTAATGAAGATGAGTTACATCAGATGTACCGTGATCTTCACTGGTCAGTGTTAACTCATAGAGCTGCTTTTGATAAGATTACTAAGTCAATTGACTTTAATGATATTAAAGAAGAGGGAGATATGCTAGAGGCTATGGGACTGTTTAAGTTTGATATGACTTATACTCCTATGGGTTTTGAAGAGCAGATGCAAATCTTTAATGATAATAAAAGTGGTAAAGTTGGTGTTGGTATCTTTGCATCATTAGGATCTTTCCTAGCTGATAACCAAGATAAGAAAATTATTGTAGGTCATATTGATCCTAAAACTTTACTTCCTGTTCCTAATCCTATTACAGTGTTAGATGATAATGGTAATAAGTTAGATTTATATAAGCTAACTGAGCCGGGCTCTGTAGGTGATACAAAAGAAGAAACAAGAACCAAGGGAGATAATAACTCTATGGTTATGACTGAGTCTGTAGATAATGCTAAGAACAAAAACTTATACAAGTTTAACTGGTCTGAAGAAACCATGGGAGCTTTATCAGCTCTTATTGCTCTATCAGATGTAGATGGTAATATTCTTAAAATAAACTTTGCTACGAGATTCTTTAAGCAACCTATTATTGAAGAGTTTGTAAGTGAGATACAATCTGCACGAGATACTTTGAGTGATTTTACTCCAGATGTTAAAGATGCTGTTATTAATAAGCTTGTTAAAAGATATTCTCAGATGATGTCTGTTGAAGCTCAGAATAAGATTATTGAAGACAAAAAGAATAGTACTTATAAGGAAGAGATATTTGGTGCTGATAAGCTTAAGCAAATGCTAAAAGAAAGCTTAGGTGATATAACTGATATGGATAGTTACGCCAAGAAACAAATTGACGTTCTAGCTTTATTTGATCGTTTAAGTAATATAGGTAGTGAGTTAAGTGGTGTCATTGGTGCTTCATACATCTATACAAAGGGTGTAGGTAGTAGTGTGTTTGATGTTATAGATGGAATTCGTAAGCTTGGCCGTTTAGCTAACCCAGGTGTATTTGTAGGTCTTGAAAGCATGGCCGGCAAAGTAGAGAAGGATGTAAACACTGGAAGATATAAAATCACAGAACCAGTTGGAGAAATAGGACATTCTATAGATCGTTCTTTATTGTTTGCAAAAAAGCTTTACAATGAGCTTTACCCTGTACACTTTAGTTCTTTCTATGACAGAGTTTCTGAAAAGATCTTTAATGGTTTAGGTGTAGATAAAAACAATGTAGGTTCTTCTAGATTTATTAAATTGAACAAAGAGATTATTAAGGGGGTACGCTCGTACTTGTTTACTAATCCTTCACTTAATATTTCTGATAATGCTTCATCAGAAAGAGAAAGATTGTTAGTAGATAATGCTGATAATAAGTCTTTGGCTAAGCGTATCATGGAAGCTAAGAATTCATTCCCTGAGCTCGAGGATAACTACTTCATTAAGAACTTAGGCTTTAGACTCAGCACTAAACAAGGTTTACCTAGTCAAGTGTATTATAAGAGCCCATTTGGTGATATTGATGAGATAGAAAACAACAAAGGTTTCTTAAGTTTAATCTTCTCTGGTAACGATGAGCAGATTCAAATTGCTAAAGACTTAGCTTTGTATACTTATTTAACTGGAGCTAATCAAACTAATAGTAGCTTTGGTAAATTTATACCAATTGAGTATTTCATCTCTGATACAGATTTCTTATCTGGTATTAAAGGATTTAAGAAGGACGTATTTAACACAGGTCTTCCTCAGTTCTATCGTCAGTTTATTCAGAACAACCCTGATATGGCTACTCGTTTAGATAAGGATACTGCTGCAGCTCTATCTAAGTTAGGTAATATAGAAAAGTTCTCTATTGATACGAGTAATGAATTACATAGTAAACTTTTAGTTAAGACTGGTGCTGCAGATAATCTGTTAACTCAGTTTAAGTTTGCAGACTTTATATCTTATACAGATAATCAAAATAAACTAACTTACTTATATGAAAGAACAAGTGCTCCTAATATTGGTAAGTATGAAAGAATAAACACTTTAGGTACTCGTAAGGCTGGATTCTCTGAGTTCATGATGAACGCTAAAGATGTTCCCTCTGTACTTCCTATGAATATGACTGCAGCACAGCTTGCAGAATATAAGAGTGTATACCCTGATGCTCCTACTGAAGACAACGTAGATCTAGATAGTCTTGCTGATGGTATGTTAGAAGATGATATCAACCTAGATGATCTTTTAGATCAGGCTGATATGTTTGATAATATAGATCTTGATGCTGTAGCAGCTCAAGAGCCTGTAGCTCAACAGACAGGTAATTTTACAGAGGCAGATAATTTACCACCAATTGAACAGAATTTTATAGATGGTCAAGGTGGACGTAAAATGCAGTCTAAGTTTGCAGGTAAATCAACTATGGATTTAATTTTATCTGGTGATCGTACTCGTACTACTCGTGCTAATACTGATATAACTAGAATGATTAAAGACTATAATCTTTCTAAAATAGAAGATTTAGTTGGTAAAGTTATTCGTATGACTGATAAAAGTGGTAGAACAGCTTATACTAAAATTACAAACGTTGCTGCTTTTACTAAAGAATATCAAGATGCTACATGGGAAAAAGAAGGTTGGGATAAGGCTACTACAGATAAAAATTTAGGTACTTACCCTTACGCAATTGAGTTTGAACTTGCTAGTGTAGGTACTACTCAAGATATTACTACACAGTTAGAGACTAATGAAGAAATAGTTATTTCTGATCCTACTGATATCCTTAATCTAGATGATCTTCTTCAGATGGATATGGATGATATGAGTGAGATAAACATGGAAGAGCTTGAAAATCAACCAATTGAGTTTGGTGTTAATCCGCAGCTTGATCCTGTTGTAGAAGGACTTATTCCTAATATAGATGGAAACAATAGTGTTAAGACTGTTTTAAACAACATCTTTAAGACTACTACTAATCCATTCTTTAAAGACTTGATTAAGATTTTAGAACAGGCAGGTAATATAAAAGATGCCAATGTTATTATAGATAATACTATGGCCCACCCTGGAACTTATGCTCCAGGCGTAATTAGAATAAATGCTGATTTAGCTAAGAGGGATAATCCTAGACAGAATGCTAAAGATAACTTAGAGACAGTGATTATGCATGAAGTTATGCACGCTGCTACAGCTGATATTCTTAAGCGTTTTAAAGAAAATAAATCTAGTCTTAACAAAAGACAGATTATATTTGCAACAGGGCTTACTAACATGTTTAAAGATCTACAGGAAAAAATGATAGATTCTGATGTGCATGGTCCTAAGCTCACTGAGGTTATTGATAAATTGTTTGGTAGTAATCAGGATGTAGATCTATCTCCTAAAGAGAAGTCTATGTATTATGGTCTTACAAATATAGATGAGTTTGTAAGTATGATTATGACTGATAGAACTTTCCAGCAGTTCATGAATCAGACTATGTATAATGAGGAAAGTAATACTAGTATCTTTGACAGGTTTAAAGAAATGTTAAGAGACTTAATTACTTCTCTTGCTAAGATACTAGGTGTAAATATTGATAAGAAGTCTGCACTATATAATGGCGTAGATACTATCACTAAGCTTATATCTGAACCAGATATACAAGATCACTCTGATAATGAAAGTATTAATGGAGATCCTAATGAGGGTCCTTTAGATATGAACGATATAAACAACCCACAAGATAACAACCCACAAGATTTTTATATGTTAAAAACTGTAAATGGTTCATTTAATGCAAATGAAGATCAGGTAATAGCTATTGATGCTATATCTGAATTCTTAAATGAGCCTACGACTGAAAAGTTAGATGATAATGTTTTCTTTTTATTTGGACCAGGTGGTACAGGTAAAACAGCTTCTGTAGCTAGTTCTATTAATAAAGCATTAAGTGGTACTGCTGAGCAAGTTGTAGTAGCTTACACTGCTATTTCTCACACTGCTAAAGGTGAATTAGTAAAAGCAGGTAATAAAGAAGCTGCTACGCTTGCATCATTCTTAGGTTCTACACCTAAAATTACTGCTTCAGGTGAAGAAACTTTTGAGCTAAGTCCGTTATCAAAATATACTGAAGGTGATAGACCTGCTCCTTTTCCAGCAATATTTACTGCTGATTGGTTAGTTATTGATGAAGCATCAATGATTGGTGATCGTGAAATGGATGCGATTAGACAACGTCTTAGAGAAAGAAAAAGTGAGTTTGGAGATAGTAAACTTAAGATTTTATTTATGGGGGACTATGCTCAGATTCCTCCTATTGGTTTACGTCCTGATGAAGATGGATATGCTATTAATCTAATGAAAAATAGTTCTAAAAGTATTGGTTTATCAAAGATAGAACGTACTAAGAATCAAGATATTACAGATCTTGGCTTTAGATTCCGTAGAGCTATTGATTATTACAACCAACAATTGGAAAAAGGTATTGCTTCCGTAGCATCAGGATTAAGAATTGATAAGATGTTAGATAAGAGCGTAACTACATCTTCAGAGAATGTATCTTTTACATCAAAACATAAGAACTTCTTTACAGATTATGTAAACGTTTTCAAGCAAGATCCATTTAACTCTCAGAATGCTGTGATGATTTCTTATAATAATGAGAAACATCCGTCTACTATTACTACTACTGATGTAATAAGAACTAACTTGTTTGGTGAAAAAGCTAAAGAAGCTTTGTTTGTGGCAGGTGAACCTATATTTTTAGGATCTACTATTACTGCTCCGTCAATTGAGACTGGTAAGAATATTGAAATGCCTAAGAATAGTAGAACTATTATAAAGTCAATTAATAGTGTAGTTAAGTCATTTAATATTGGTACTAAAAGATACCCTGATTATATTAATGTACCTGTGTATTCTATAGCTGCACATTATGGTAAGGATGTTGTTAACTTTGATGCTTTAGATAAAGCTTATTCTCAACAATTTATTCCTTCTAGATATGATTCTAAAAGAAAAGGTTATATTTTAGATGACGGTTCTTTCTTATCATATGGTCGTTATATGAGACTGAAGGAAGCTGGTATAACTGATATTTTTCATGGTTACTTAATGTCTGCTCATAAGGTTCAAGGTCAAACATATAACCATTCTTTTGTACACGATATGAATATTTCTTCTCATGTACGTCCAAGTATGAATAGTGGTGAGATGATTCTTACACCTAAGTCTTATGCTCAGATACTATATACAGCTATATCTCGTGCTAGAAATAAAGTGTATGTGCTTACTAATAATGTAGCTGATGAAGCAGGTGCTTTTGCACAACCAACTTTTGAGAACCCAATGAAGTCTGTAGCCACTGAGGTTACAACTGCTGAGTTCCCTAATGATTTAGAATTAGAAAACCAATGTAAATCTTAACTATGGCTTGTCTCGTAAGAAGATCTCAAACTGCAATTGATAGCGTATACTTACCGGGTGGTGAAGTAAAATCTACAGCTTATTATAATATTCTTAATGAAGTTAAGAAAGGTATACCTGATGACGTAGCTTTAGGTGTAAAACAATCTTTAGAAGGATATGTAGGTAAGTTTATTAAAAACTCTACAGATCCTAATGAGGTGGCCCTTGGTCTATACGCTAATCTATACTCTAAAGATTTTAAGTCTTGGTATGGTGAAGACTGGACAACCACTGGTGAAGAACCAAAGATTGAACTAGTTGATGGTATGAAAGTGTTTAAGAATGCTAATGGTGAAATCAGAAGTATTTATAACACAGGTAATCAAAAGCAAGGTAAAGCAGATTATTATAGATCCGTAGCTACTAAGAAAACTTCTGAGCTAACAGATTATGTAAGAAAAACTATACAAGTTTTAAACCTGCGTATTAAAGAAGCTAGACAACTTAGAGACAAAGTCAATAATAATCCTAAGCTTTCTTTTGAAGAAAAGACTAAGCAAGCTAAACGTTTTAATGATGTTATATCTGATTCTATAGAGAAGAAGAATATTATAAAGGAAAAGAATGAGCTAGAGTATTTATACTTGATAGCTGAAACTGATCTTGATATGGCTCGTGATGTATTGTTTAATAGCAGTAGATCTACTATGGGTGATATTCGTATTGCTCACCGTGCTGTAGAAGCGTGGAAGAACATTACAATGGTGCTTGGTATACAGGATTTATCTGAACTATCTAATGATGATCAAAATAGGATATCTGCTATAGAAGCAAATGGTATTGAGCTTAGTCGTAGATTAACCCAGTTGTCAGTAAAACTTATTGCAAAGAACTTCTCTACTCAAAATAAAGAGATCAAAGGTGAAGATCTTTACAAGCAAAATGAAGGTCTAAAGAATGTAGATTGGATTAGTTCTCAAGCTAGAGATATCAGTACCACTGGTATTCCTCTTATAAACTTATTAGCTAAGATCATTCAAGAGGCTAACCTCAAGATTGATAAAGAACATAATAAGAACTATCAAAGGATTGATGATGCTCATAATAAGATTAAGGGTAATGCTGAGATTAAAGCTAATGGCTTTAAAATATTTTTTAAAGAACAATCTACTAAGATTGGTGATAATATAGTTAAGACATTAGGTTTAGTTGGTCGTTATTCTCAGAACTATTATGACACAATGAGAGCTAAACGTAAAGTATTAAATAACACTCTAGAAGCCGCAGGTAATGACAATGTTAAAAAGAAAGATGCTTATGATAAGTATAATACTTGGGTTGCGAAAAATACAATATTATTTAATGCCGTACCTTTTTTAGAACAAGCTAACTACACTGATGAACAAAGAGTTCAAGTAGTTAATGACTTACTAGCCCAAGGTTTTACTCGTGATGAGATTGCTGATATTGTTAAAGAAGCAGAAAGATTATATAATAAGTTCTTAGATCAGAAAAAGCGTTACGCTATTGGTCTAGAAGTAGATTATGAAAATGATAAGTTAGCTGTACCAGATGGTCAGACTAAAGAGCAATATATTAATGGACTTGTAGAGAGTTGGGATAACGATCATAACCCTATTAAGTTTATTAATCAAATGATGCAACCTAAGCTTATAGCAAACTATGCTTATAAGGGTATGTATTATACTATTAAAATACCACGTAAAACAGTGGATAATAAGGATAGTGGATTTTACGATCAGAACTTTAGCCGTATCGCTGCTGATAAAGACTTGTATGAATTCTACACATTCTTTAGAGATTTTATTAAAGAGAACTTAGCTTATCTTCCTGAAGAAGAGATAGATGATTTACAGTCTAACTTCCTACCTGTTATTACAGAAAAGATTGCTGTAGAGTATGGTCTTACTAATCTAAAAGAAACTACTAAGGGATTAGGTGATTGGTTCATGAAGACATTTAGTTCTGTAGATTACCAGCGTAGAGAAGTTATAGATCCAGTAACTGGTAAAAAGATATATAACTTACAACCTAAGTTTATTAATGAAGAGGTTCCTGTAGAAGATCGCTCTCAAGATATGGTTGTAATGATGAAGATGTTTGGTGATATGGGTCTTGTATACAAGCATAAACTGCAGGTACAAGATTATGTAGATGCTATGAACGAGATTGTTCAGAATACAGCCATAACTAAAAAGATTAATAACTTTGGTGAAGTTACAACTGAAACAGTAGCTCCTAAAAATACTCAGGCTATGGTTGAGTCTGAGATTAAAAGAAGTTTTTATGGTGCTCCTGTAGAACAAGATATTGCATTTAAAGGTAGAAAGTTTTATAATGCTTATGAGCTTCTAACTGCAGGTGCACATAAGTCTGAAAAATACAGAAAAGCTCAAGATATTGAGAACAAAATTAAAGAGTTAAATAAAGAGTTAGAAAAGGATACTTTAACTGATATAGAAAGAGTTGATATAGAAAAAGAAGTAGTTAAGCTTAAGTCAGAGCATTCTAATTTAGGTGGTAGATTTTTTAGCTTAACTAAAACTCTTGATAGTAATATTAAGTACTCAAGACTTGTTGCTTTAGCTTTCCAACCATTCTCAGCTTTACGTAACCTTTTAATTGGTGGTGTTAATAATGTAATTCATGCTACTGGTGGTAGAGATTTTAACTCAAAAGAGTTAGGAATAGCTACAGCAATGATTAAAGGTTCCATAACTAAGTTTTGGACTAGAGGAAATGTAGTATCTAAAGATGCTGCTAAACTTCTTAAGTTCATGTTAGATACAGGAACAGTAGAGGGTGAAGATGGTTTATATAAAGCTAATTTAATTAGTAAGAAAACTGCAGCCGATAAAATACTAGAGGTTTTACCTAATGCATTCATATTAATGAAAAGCACTGACTTTTTATTTAAGTCTCAGACTGCTATATCTATGGCTTTAAATACAAAGATCAATACAGCAAGCGGTGAGGTTTCTTTTTACAAAGCTCTTAATGATGACTTAGAATTTAATGAGGAATTATACGGTAAGTATAATCCTGAACTAAATGACGGATTAGAGTTTGATGAACTATACGACAAGTTTATGTTAAAGACAGGTCAAGTAGCTAAAAAACTACACGGCTTGGCTAGTAACAGAACAGGTATAATGGGTAAGGATAATGTGATGGGTAGACTATTGTTCTTATTTAAGAGCTGGTTACCTGAAACTGTAGCCAACCGCTATGAACCTAGAAAGTATGATGAGTTCTTAGAAAGAGATGTAGAGGGATATTTTAGAACTTTTGTAAGACTTGCTTTTAAAGAGAAAGGATTACCCTATGCATTTAAAACAATGCTTAGAGCTACCTTCTCAGATAATACTGATGACTTAGATGTTCTAGAAAAAGAAAATTTACGTAAGACCTTTGCAGAGTTAGTAGCTATTACTACTATAGTTGCAATTTATTATACATTAAAAAATCTAGCTCCAGATGAAGATGATGAAGATAGAAAGAAATGGAACATGGTAATAAACCAAATGGCGTTATTACAAAGAGATTTAACTTTCTATGTTGATACTAATTCAATAGGTGATCTAACAAGCCAGATGGTTCCTTCCATCACTTCTTTGAATAACTTACAAACTGCTTTAAAGGCTGCTTTCTATCATTATCCTGCAGGTATTACAGGATTAGAAACTAATGATGATGGCGAACCGCTATATGATGGTCAGCGTACATTGCTAAAAATAACTAAAGCTATTCCAGGATTGAATAACATTAATAGGTTGATTTATTACGAGAAGAAGCTAACTGACGCTAGATAAAATAAACAAAAAAAATAAGAGAGATTTAACTCTCTCTTATTTGTTTATCTCTTATAATACTAAACCTGACTGAGAATAATATAAATCCAATGTCAAGCTCTTTTTTAACCCACTGATGTGTTCTGTCACACTGTTCATATCTGTTTAAAGATATTCCTAGGTTAAAGATGAAATAGTGAGGGTCAAATACTACGATATTTATATCCATTTATTTTTGTTTGTTTTCTACTGTGAAGGGATGCTTACCGATATAGCAATCTTCCGGTAAGCCCATGTGCTTTTTAAATCCATTTAATAGGCTATGTATATTACTAGCTCCTACAGGGTTATGACTATGTACAGAACAACCACATAAAGCTATGTTATTATTCTGACAATATTCTACTAACCACTTACCACAATCTAGACCAGTTTTCTCAGTGTACTCTTCGTAATTTGGATGCTGGTATCCTTGTGACAGTTTCTGTCTAAAGAAGTCATCAATATGCTCCTCTGCTAGATCGTGATCAAATGATATGAAGTTTGGCATACCGTTAGTACTTATCCAGTTTACAAACTCATCATAGTTTCTTACTACGAACCAAGGCTCATAACCTGGTAGTGTATCTGTAGGTGTACGTTGATCATCTAGATATAATGCTTTTTTCATAACCAGTCTATATTAAGTGCTGATTCTTTAGATTGTCTTAGGATTAATCTAATACCTTTACATCTAAGTCTTCTAACAGCTCTTTTAATAATTCTTTTTACATATAGATCTTCTATAGGTAGATAATTGTTAATCATGTATTAGTCTTTAATGAATACACCGTTAACAGTTTTACCTGTACGGCTTTTAATCTCATTCCAGGCTGCTTCTAGACAGTCTGCGGGCTCCATGCCTACTTGCTTAGCTAGAATGATTAGAGTGACGAAAGCGTCTCCTATGCCATCTTTAAGCTCTTCTTGCTTATTCTTAGCCAAGGCTCCAGCAGTTTCACCTACTTCCTCCATCACTTTAAGCATTTGCTTAGGTGCATTCTCAGGCTTTAAGATGTTTTTATCTGCTGCCCATCCTACTACATTTTCAATAAGTGTGTCAAATCTTTCCATGTCGTTTTGTATTTTAAGTTTGTAAA
>Ga0164293_10001021_pt1 | contig 23397 bp, 24 predicted proteins | sample GEODES118metaG_FD_111487 | JGI IMG/M metagenome (GOLD analysis project Ga0164293, IMG submission 111487) | Eutrophic lake water microbial communities from Lake Mendota, Wisconsin, USA - GEODES118 metaG | ecosystem: Environmental > Aquatic > Freshwater > Lake | place: USA: Lake Mendota...
AGCGCTGCACACCATCGACGAAGGCATCCGCTTCGATGCGACGCTGGAAGGCATCGCCGGCGTCAAGCTGCTCTCGCCCGATGGCGCGATCACCGCGGCTTCGGCGAGCCAGATCTGCGATGGATCCTCGGCGGTGCTGGTGGTGTCCGAAGCGGCGCTGAAGGCCCACGGTCTGACCCCGCTGGCGCGCATCCACAACCTCACGGTGACGGCGGGCGATCCGGTGATCATGCTCGAAGAACCGCTGTTCGCCACCGACCGCGCCTTGCAGCGCGCCGGGCTCAGCATGGCCGATATCGACCTTTACGAAGTCAACGAGGCCTTCGCCAGCGTGCCGCTTGCATGGCTCAAGCACACCGGCGCTGATCCGGAAAAGCTCAATGTCCACGGCGGCGCGATCGCGCTCGGCCACCCGCTCGGTGCGAGCGGCACCAAGCTGATGGCGACGCTGGTCTATGCCTTGAAGCGCCACGGCAAGAAGTATGGCCTCCAGACCATGTGCGAAGGCGGCGGTGTCGCCAACGTCACGATTATCGAGAGCCTTTGAGCGCCTCGCCCCACTGTTTGAATATCAGGAGAGAATAATGGAAGTTTCAGCCAATACCCCCGCTGTCGTCACCGGCGGTGCCTCGGGTCTGGGTGCAGCCACCGCGCGCGCGCTCGCTGCCAAGGGCGCCAAGGTCGCAATCTTCGACATGAACGCGGAAAAAGGCGAAGCGCTTGCCGCTGAACTCGGCGGGGTGTTCTGTCTGGTCAACGTCACCAGCGATGCCGATGTCGATGCAGGGTTCGCCAAGGCCCGCGCCGCGCACGGGCAGGAGCGGATTCTGGTGAACTGCGCCGGGATCGGTAACGCGATCAAGACCGCCAGCCGCTCGAAGGAAGACGGCTCGATCAAGCACTTCCCGATTTCGGCCTTCGATTTCGTCATTCAGGTCAACCTGATCGGTACCTTCCGCTGCATCGCCAAGTCGGCCGCGGGGATGATGCGCCTCGATCCGCTCGACGAATTCGGCGAGCGCGGCGCGATCGTCAACACCGCCTCGGTGGCGGGTGAAGACGGCCAGATCGGCCAGGCGGCCTACTCGGCTTCGAAGGCCGGGGTGATCGGCATGACGCTCCCCATCGCGCGCGACCTCATGAACGAGGGCATCCGCGTGAACACCATCCTGCCGGGCATCTTCGACACCCCGCTGCTCGCCGCCGCGCCGCAGAACGTGCGCGATGCGCTCGCCGCCAGCGTGCCGTTCCCCAAGCGCCTCGGGATGCCGGTGGAATATGCCAAGCTCGCCATGACCATGATCGAGACCGGCTATTTCAACGGCGAGGACGTGCGCCTCGACGGCGCGATCAGGATGGCCCCTCGCTAATCGCTCGGGGTGGCCGCATGGCGCCGCGCTAAGCGCAAACCCGCCACCGGTGCACAAGGAAAGCCCTCGCTTTTGCGGGGGTTTTCTTTTGCGTGGCTCATGGCATCACCTGCGTTACGCAAGGAGAGGGATTTCATGACCGACTACACCCAGATCATCGTCGCCAAGGCTGGCGGGATTGCCACCATCACCTTGAACCGTCCGGACAAGCTCAACGCCTATACCCGCACCATGGGGCAGGAGATCATGGCGGCGATGGACGATATCGACGCCGATGACAGCGTGCGCGCGGTGATCTTCACCGGCGCGGGCGAGCGGGCGTTCTGCGCCGGCGCCGATCTGACACCCGAAGGGGGCGGGCAGGTGTTCTCCGATCCCACCCAGGTCGATGACCTGTCGGACACCCGCGTGCGCGACGGCGGGGGCCTGCTGACCCTGCGGCTGTTCGAATCGAAAAAGCCGCTGATTTCGGCCTGCAACGGCGTGGCGGTGGGCGTCGGCGCGACGATGCAGCTGGCGATGGACATTCGCCTTGCCAGCAGCACTGCACGTTATGGCTTTGTGTTTGCCCGGCGCGGGATCGTGCCCGAGGCCGCCTCGAGCTGGTTCCTGCCGCGCATTGTCGGCATCAGCCAGGCTTTGGAGTGGTGCTACACCGGCCGGATCTTCGATGCCGAGGAAGCCAGGGCCGGCGGGCTGGTGCGTTCGGTTCACGCGCCCGAGGATCTGCTGATCGCGGCGCGCATGCTCGCAACCGAGATTGCCGAGAACACCTCGGCGATTTCGGTGGCGATGACGCGGGCGATGATGTGGCGGCTGGCGGCGGCCGATCACCCGATGGAGGCGCACAAGATCGATAGCCGCGCGATTTACCGCCTCAGCCGCGGGGCCGACGCCAAGGAAGGCATCGCCAGTTTCCTCGAGAAGCGCCGCCCGGCCTATCCCGGCAAGGTGAGTGAGGACATGCCCGACTTCTATCCCTGGTGGGACGCGCGGCCCTATGAGTGAGGGCGGGGCAGGCGGGGACGCGGGGCGGCTTGCCGGGTTCCTGCCTTACCAGCTCTCGGTCGCGTCCAATGCGGTGAGCGATCTCATCGCCGAGCGCTATCGCAAGCGGTTTGCGCTCAAGATCCCCGAATGGCGGGTGATGGCGATCCTTGGCGATCATGGCGCGGCCAGCGCAGCGGGCGAGGGGGCGATGACCCAGCGCGCGCTGACAGCGGCGACGCTGATGGACAAGGTTGCGGTCAATCGCGCGGTACGGGTGCTGGAGGGTCGCGGGCTGGTGGCGCGGGTGCCCAATCCGGTCGACGGGCGCTCGCATCTGCTGGCTTTGACGGGCGAGGGGCAGGCGATCCACGCCGAGGTCATGCCGCTGGCGCTGGCGACCGAGCGCGATCTGCTGGCGGGCTTTGCCCCCGAACAGCAGACAATGCTGCGCGACATGCTGGAGGCGGTCCGGATGCGCGCCGGAGAAATGACGCGCGGGTAGCAATGGCACCCCGGATGGGTGTGCAGGCCGCTTCACCATCCCGCCGCACTGCTATTGGCGCGGCGGGATGGTGCGCAGGTCCGGTTACTGGTTTGCCATCGCGCCGTTCGGGCTGATCAGCGCGTCCGAGATCGCACAGGCTGCCGGGCCGAGAATAACGACAAACAGCGTCGGCAGAATGAACAGGATCAGCGGGATGGTCATGATCGCGGGCAGACGTGCAGCCTTTTCCTCGGCACGCATCATGCGCTCGTTGCGGAACTCGGCCGACAGCACGCGCAGCGCGCTGGCGAGCGGGGTCCCGTAACGCTCGGTCTGGACCATGGTGGTGACCACGCCCTTCACGGCTTCAAGATTGACGCGGTAAGCGAGCTTGTTGAACGCCATTTTGCGTTCGTTGAGGAACGACAATTCGATCGCGGTCAGCGCGAATTCGTCACCCAGTTCGGGATAGGCGCGGCCCAGTTCCTTGGCGACGCGGTTGAAGGCGGCGTCCACGGTCAGACCGGCCTCGGCGCAGATCACCAGCAAGTCGAGCGCGTCGGGCAGACCCTTCTGGATTTCCTTGGTGCGCTTGGAGGCCTTGTTGCTGAGGAAGATTTCCGGGCCCTTGTAGGACACGATCAGCACCACGGCGAAAGCGCCGAAGCGGGTCATCGGGCCCCAGTCGGGAAAGTAGTTGATGACATAGATCATCAGCGCGGCAAGCCCGCCCAGCACGATCGGCGCGATCGCGCGCGCGCCGATGATGTAATAGGCCAGTTCCTTGTTGCGATAGCCGGCATGCGCCAGCTTCTGCTGGATCGTCTTGATCTGGCTGTCCTGCAGCACGTTGAGGCGGCCGAGGTTGTCCTTGACCTTGTCGGTCGAGCCGGTGCTGCGGATCAGACGCGAGCGCTTCTTGGTCACCGACTTGACGATCCCGGCCTTGAGCTCTTCGCGCCGGGCTTCGAGCACCTTGACGCGCTTGGCCATCGGATCGCGGATGGTGATCGCGGCGTAGATCGCCAGCACCATTGCAAAGGCGGCAAGACCGGCCAGCACAGTGCCGACCATGATCACGTCGAAACCGAGCACCATGGGTCCGTTGGGTTGATCGATCATCGCGGTGTGTCCTGCCTCAGATTTCGAAACTGACCATCTTGGCCATGATTGCGACGCCGATGCCCATCCAGGTGAGCCCGCCGAGGCCGGCCACGATCAGGCGATCATCGGTGAAGAAGCCGCCGATATATTCCGGGTTCACCCACAGGATCATCCCGAAGACGATGAAGGGCAGCGAGCCGACGATATAGGCGGAAGCCTTCGATTCCGAGCTCATCGCCTTGATCTTGAGCTTCATCTGGGCGCGCTGGCGCAGCACATTGGCGAGATTCGAGAGCGTTTCGGCAAGGTTGCCGCCCGTCTCGCGCTGGATCGCCAGCGTGATCGTAAAGAAGTTGAATTCGGGGATGCCGAGCCGGTCGCCGGTGTCCTGGAGCGCGTCTTCCATGGTCTTGCCGACCTTGATCCTGTCAATGATGCCCTTGAATTCGATACCCACCGGGCCAGGCACTTCCTGTGCCACCACGCCCAGCGTCTCGGTGACCGGCAGACCCGAGCGCAGGCCGCGCACGAGCAGTTCGAGCGCGTCCGGAAATTTGGTGATGAAGGCTTTGGTGCGCTTGCCGATGAAATAGCCGATCACCATGTGCGGCAATCCCGCGCCGACAGCCGCGCCGATCCCCAGCGCCAGCAGCGGCGCGCCGCTCTGGATGAAAATCGGCACCGCCACTGCCAGCGCAAGGCCGACCGAGCAGTAGATATATTGCGAGACGGTCCAGCCCTTGCCGGTGCGGTCGAGCCGCACGGCCAGCGCTTCGATGCGCGAGCGGGAGCCGGCGACCTTGAAGCTCTTGGGCTTGCGTGCGGCGATCGCGCGCTTGAACTGTGCATCGACCTTGGCATCGAGGCTTTCCGAGTGGCGGTAGCGCAACGCCTGCACCCGGCGCTTCTGCGCCTTGGACGCACCCGACCCGGTCACCAGCAGATAGCCGACAACCAGCACGGTGAAAATCACCAGCGTGATGAGCAGGGTTTGGAGAAAGTCCATGCTGTTGCTTCCTGCCTTGTGCCGCGGAAAAGCCGCGTGAGCTCACGTTTGCTCCGGCGGACGGGCGGGCGAGGCACGCTGGCCCCGGCCATCCGTCCGCGCGGCGCGGTATCAGTTGGCTGACTCGGGTTGGGGTTTGGCCTTCTTGGCGAGCAGTGCCTTGAAGTCGAACCCGCCGAGCAGCGATTTCTTCTCTTCGACGCCCAGCGAAAGGTCGTCGATATCGGCGCCCATCACGCGCTCGGCAATCTGGCGGATCGCCGCGGTTGCCTTGCTTGTGCGGTTGGCATCGACAAACACCTGACCCAGCTTGGCCGCGTTCGAGGCCGCCTTGAAGTCGTAGGGGACCATGAAGTCGAACTTGCGTTCGATCGAGGCTTCGAAGTCGGCCTTGCTGATCTCGGCGAGGGCCGGCTGCACCTTGTTGGCGACGATCATCGGATGGGCGTGCGCGGCATTGGTCTTGAGCCACGACAGGATCCGGATGGTGTCGCGCGCCGAGGCGAGCGTCAGCTCGCAGGTGAGCAGCACCAGGTTCACGTCAGCCATCAGCTGCGGGAAGTTGATCAGCATGTTGCGCGGCAGATCAATCACCGTCATTTCGAACGCCTGGCGGAATTCATCCTCCAGCTGCACGAAAGCGGAGCCATCGGTCATCAGCGGCTGGCTGATCGGTGCCTCGGCCGAGAGGATCGAGAGGTTGTCGTTCGCCCGCACCATGGCGCGTTCGATGAACAGCGGGTCGATGCGGCTGGGGTTCTCGATCGCGTCGGTCAGGCCGCGGCCCGGTTCGAGATCGAGCGCCAGCGCGCCGGTGCCGAAGTGGACATCGAGATCGAGCAGCGCGGTCGGTGCCTTGTGCTGTTCGCTGAACAGCCAGGCCAGCGAAGTCGCCAGCGTCGAGGCGCCCACGCCGCCGCGGGTCCCGACCACGGCGGTCGAGATGTGCCGGCGCGCCGATTCCGAATCGCCGCCCTTGGGGGCCATGAACACCGCCAGCGCCTGGTTGAGCGCATCATGCACCTGCTGGGCCGAAAGCGGCTTGAGCAGATAGTCATGGATGCCGCTCGACAGCAGATCGCGGTAAAGGCGCACGTCGTTGACCTGGCCGACGGCAATCACCACCGTGCCCGGCTCGCACACTTCGGCCAGCGCGTTGATGTCGTTCAGCGGATCGCCGCTTTCCGACAGGTCGACCAGCAGGATCGCCGGGCTGGCGCTCACCGAGAGCGATTGGACCGCGTTGCGCAGGCCGCCCTTGTTGCACTTTTCCGGCTGCCAACCGAGCTCGACCACGACCGGACGAATAACGTCGAGCGCATTGTCGTCGCAGATATAGGCTGCAAACGGATCACGATTTCCGGGCAAGCCCGATTTCCAGGGAGCGTTCATGGCTTAGTTACCTCCTCCGCCAGTGCCGCCGCCGGCGGCTGCATCCATCAGACCAGCCTTGCCGCTCGGTTCGGCTTCGCGAAGGGTCGCGATCGCCTTGTTCGACGTGGCCAAGACAGTTTCACCAGAGCCCTTCTTGCCTTCGAGCAGATCCTGCGGATCGGCCACCATGGCGGCAAGATTGCTGTTCACCGCGCAACCGAAGTTGGGGCTGGTGCCGTTGGTGTAATTCATGTCCGAGGTGGCCGACCAATCGGGGCAGCCGGGAACCGCGGCGCTCGAACGGGTGATCACCACCCGCGCTTGCCCGGGCTGGAGCATACCGGCCGTGACCGGGGCCACGTCGCTGATGATCAGGCCATAACGGCCCGCCAGATCACGGATCGCGCTTGTCACCGCGGGGTTCTGACCCGGGTTCTCGATCGCGATCCGATCACCATAGCTCAGGTCCATCGTCTCGAACCAGCCGTTGAGGCGCTGCTGTTCCGAGATCGACAGGCCCCCGGGGCTGGTGTTGACGTCGAGCGTGAAGTTGGTCCGCTCGACCACCGGCTGCTTGGTGCTGTACAGGCTGGCGTTGGGCGGCATCCCGCCGCAACCGGCAAGCCCGAGGCCAAGCGTCAGCGCGAGAGCGAGAGCAGGCGCGCGGCCCAGACGTCCCGTCATAATGTTCGGTCGTGCAACAGCCATCATACTCACCTTTCTCACGTTAGAGGTTGAAACCCGGGGCCGCAGCATTGGCCTCGCGTTCATCCTTGCGGTTCTTCTTGTCGGCCCGGCGCGGCTTTTCCGGCGTGTTCGGGACGATCGCAGCCGGATCGGCATTGCTGATCTTGGGCTGCGGAGCATCGGGCTGCGAGGAGGTGGGCCTGGGGCGCTGTTCGCCCGAGACACCGTCGTGGCTCTGATAGCCGAGGAGCTGCTCAAGCTCGTCCGCCGAACGATAGCCGTCGGTCGGCAGCTTGATGTCCTTGGCGTCGACCGGCTTCACCAGATAGGGGGTGACAACGATCACCAACTCGGTTTCGCCCTTGCGGAACTCGCGGCTGCGGAACAGGTTGCCCAGGACCGGCACGTCGCCCAGGCCGGGAGCCTTGTCGAGCACGTTCTGCGAGTTGGCGCTCATCAGACCAGCGATCATGAAGCTCTGGCCCGAGCCCAGCTCGATCGTGGTTTCGGTCCGGCGGGTGGTCAGCGCGGGCACCTGGAAGCCGTTGAGCTCGATCGACCCCTGGGTCGACAGCTCGGAGACTTCGGGGCGCACCCGCATCGAGATGCGGCCGTTCGAGAGCACCGTCGGGGTGTAGGCGAGGCTCACACCGAACTGGCGGAACTGCACCGTCACCTGGCCGAGGCCCTGTGCGATCGGGATCGGGAACTCGCCGCCCGCAAGGAAGGTCGCGGTCTCGCCCGACAGCGCGGTCAGGTTCGGTTCGACGAGGGTGTGGACGAGGCCCATGCGCTCGGACAGGTCAAGCGCGCCCAGCATGTCGACGCCGAACAGCGTGCCGAGGCCCGAAAGCGTGGTGCCGCCGAGCGAGTCCACGGCAAAGCCGGGGATTTCGGTGCCATCGGGCAGGACGAAGGCCGATCCGGTGACGCCGTTGCCGACGCTGAGCGGACCAGAGGGGCTACCGGTTGGGCCGCCAATCGGGCGACCCGTGCCGACGCCGAAGCGGAAACCGTCGGTGCTGTCAAAGGTGTTGAGATTGCCGGCAATCGCACGCACCAGCGAGCGGCTGACTTCGGCGAAGGTAACCTTGAGGTTGACCTGCAGCGGGGTCGCGGTGCGCAGGCGGGTGATGACATTGGCTTCCTCGCCCAGGAAGGCCTGCACCAGACGTTCGGCTTCAGCCGCATCCTCGGGGGCGCCCACAGTGCCGGTCAGCAGCACAGTGTTGGTGCCCATGGTCGACACGCTGATCTTGGCGTCGGGCATGGCCAGCGCCATCATCTGATCGACGCTGCCGATGTTCGAGCCGACCCGGATGTTGGCCGAGAAGATCACATCGCCGCGTTCGTTGCTTGCGTAGATCGTGGTCTCACCGCCCGAACGCCCGAAGACGTAAAGCTGGCGCTGCGACTTGATCTGGACGTCGGCGACTTCCTCGTTGGCGACAAACACGTCGGTCATATTGCCGGGCACCTGCAGGAGCTCGCCCTTGCCGATCGACAGGACGATTTCCTGCGACGGCCTGACGACCTGCTGCGCGGTGGCCGTGGCTGCCGGCATGGTCGCAATCGGCGCGACCGCAACGGCGGCAAGCAGCAGCTTGGCTTTGAGGTTCAGTTTCATTCTGCGGCCCCCCTCGGGTTTGCCAGAGTTCGCTTTGTTAGAAAGCGGACGGATCGGATTGGTCGTGCCCACGTTCATTTCCCTCAGTTACCCGCGACCGAGCCGATGACCTGGCCGGTGCGGCGGATGCCGTTCGCTTGCGGACGGAGGATGCCGCCGCTCACAGCCTGCGGGCTCACCGGGGTTTCTTCGGTGGCCTTGCCGCGGGTAACCCGAACGCTCGGGCCCTTGTAGACCGGCTCGCTGTTGACTTGGGCCGAGACGCCGGGCGAGGGCGGGGTGTATTCCTCCTGACGACGCTCGCTTTCCTGCGGCGGCACGGTCTTGCGCTGGAAGCGCGAGACATCGCCGCCGGTCGCGAAGGTCGTGCCCTTGTCGATCGGACGGGCCATCGCGGCCTTGAGCAGCTTTTCTTCCTGCTCGGGCGTGGCGTTGTCGGGGATGGCGATATCGCCGGCCGCAATCGCCCGCTCGAGTTCGCCGTCATTGTCAGCCAGCGAGCGCAGCGCGAGGCTGAGCGTGCCGATGGTCTGGGCAACCGCGACCTTCTCGGCGATCTTCGGCGTGACTTCGAGCGTGACGGTGCTGAACGCAGTCACGACGGTCTTGCCGTTCTCGTCGTTGGTGGTCTCGGTGGTCTGGTCGGTGGCGAGCACACGCAGGTTGCGGATCACCGTTTCGGCAGCGCGCAGCGACTGGCCGCTAGCGCCTTCGACGGTCTGGGTCAGCACCAGGTCGATGCGGTCACCCGGGAAGATAAAGCCCCCCACACCGGTCATCGCCGACACCGGCACCGTAACAGCGCGCATGCCCGGGCCAAGCGCCGCAGCAAGGAAGCCGCGGTCACCCCGAGCCACAATCGAGCCTTGCGTGACCGGCTCACCAGCGGTGATCGGGAAACGCACGACCGTGCCGAGCAGGTCTTCCATATTGGCTTCGCCGTCGATGAAGTAAGCATCCTTCACCAGCTCGTTGGGCCAGGGCTGGAAGCCCAGAGCGTCAGCGGTGATGATTGTGCCCGCGGTCAGGGCGCGCTTGGCCACCAGCACCCGAGGGCCGGTAGGTTGGGCAGCTACAGCTGGAGGCGCACCGCCTCCAACGAAGAGTGTCCGAGCAGCAAAGGCAGTTCCGATCGCGATGATCAGAGCGCCGATCAGCAGAACCAGTTTCTTCCTATCCATGGCTGAAATAGCCCCCTCGTAATCGCCCCAGGTTGGTTAGCGGGCAGGTATGGTTTCGAGGCGTAAGCCCCGAATGGTTAAAGTCAGGTTCACGCCGGACCTGCCGCCATGGCCGCAGCCGGCAAAAGATTGAAATAAAGCACCCACAGGCCGCCGAATGCGATTGCGACGCCATAGGGGATCGCCAGACGGTCGCGCTGGCGGCGCATGATGTGATAGATGCCCATCACGATGCTCAGCACACCGCCGGCGAGCGCCATCACCATCAAGAGTTGGATAAAGGCGTCCCACGGGACCCACAGCGCCAGCGCGGTCAGCAGCTTCACATCGCCGCCGCCCATCATCTTGATCGCGAACAGGCCGGCCAGCGGCACGAAGGCAGCCAGCGCCACGCCCAGCTGCAAGGCGACGTCGGGCCACAGCGACAGGCCGCTCGACCACCAGAAGGCGGGCGCGGCCAGCGCGATCGCCGCATTCAGCCAATTGTCGATCTGACGCCGGCGAAGGTCGGTAAAAGCGGCAAAGGCCAGCGCGATTGCCAAGGCAATCAGCAGCCCGTAGTGAGTGGATGTCGTCAGCATTGTGCCCTCGAAGTTGCATCGCGCAAGGTGCGCAGCGGCCTTCTGGACAGAGTGCTACAGATGTTTGCTTACCAAAAAGTAACCAAGCTGGGAGGCTCCCGATTCACGACCTCAGCGATTTTGCGGTGATCGACCGCCGGGCTATTCCCGCCGCCGCGCGCGAGACCATCTGGCGCGCGGGCGACGGCCATGGCCTGCGGCGGATCGACTGGCCGGGCAGCGGCGATGCAGGCATGCGCGGGTCGATCCTGTTCTTCCCCGGGCGCGGCGACAATTACGAGAAATATCTCGAGACGCTGGAGCAATGGCACCGCGCTGGCTGGCGGGTGACGGCGGCTGACTGGCGCGGGCAGGCCGGCTCCGGACGGCTCGGCAAGGATGCGGTGACCGGCCATATCGAGGATTTCGCGATCTGGATCGATGATCTTGCCGCTTTCTGGGACAGCTGGGTGGCCGAGACGCCGGGGCCGCATGTGCTCGCGGGCCACTCGATGGGCGGGCATCTGGTGCTGCGCGCGCTGGCGGACCGCCGCGTCAACCCCGATGCGATGGTACTCAGCGCGCCGATGATCGGGGTCAACGGCCCGCCGTTGCCGCTGCCGCTGCTGCACGCCGTTGCGAAGGTCATGAATGCGGTTGGCGACCCGACGCGCCCGGCGTGGAAATGGAGCGAGAAGCCGGGCGAACTGCCCGCCGCCCGCGCAAACCTGCTCACCCATGATGCGAACCGCTATGCCGACGAATTGTGGTGGCGCGAGCATCGTCCCGAACTGGTGATGGGGCCGGCGAGCTGGCGCTGGGTCGAGCAGGCCTATGCCTCCTCGCGCGGGCTCGAGGCCTCGGGCGCGCTCGAAGCCATCGCGGTGCCGGTGCTGATTCTCTCGACCAGTGCGGACAAGCTGGTCAGCCACCCCGCCAATCTGCGCGCCGCGCGCCGCCTGCCCAAGGGCGAAATGGTCGCCTTCGGGCCCGAAGCCCACCACGAGATCCTGCGCGAGGTCGATGCTGTGCGCGACAAGGCAATGGCCGCGATTGCGGACTTCCTTGATCGGGTAGCGCCCAAAGGGGCAGCCGCCGCATGATCTACGATTTTGCCGTCATCGGCGCCGGGATGGCCGGTGCGAGCATCGCGGCCGAACTCGCGCCTCATGCGCGGGTGCTGCTGCTCGAGGCCGAGGATGCGCCGGGCTATCACGCCACCGGGCGCTCGGCCGCGTTCTGGGAGGAATGCTATGGCGGCCCGGGCGTGGTGCCGCTGACGCTCGCCTCGGGGCCCTACCTTGCCGAGCACGGCTTTCTTGCTCCGCGCGGCGCGCTCTATGTCGGGCGGGCCGAGGATGCCGGGGCGATGGACGAATTCGTCGCCACTTTTGCAGGCACCGGCGTGACGATCGAGCGGCTGGACCGCGCCGGGCTGGAGCGGCTGGTGCCGCAGATGCGCGGCGACTGGTGCGATGCGATCCACGAGCCGGCCTGCGCCGATATCGACGTGGCGGGGCTGCACCAGCACTATCTGGCCGCCGCGGGCCGCGGCGGGGTGGTACTGGTATGCCGCGCGCAAGTGACGGGCTTGGTGCGCGAAGCGGGCGGCTGGCGGATTGCGACCGCCGCCGGAGCAGAACTCCGCGCCGCGCGGATCATCAATGCCGCTGGCGCCTGGGCCGATACGCTGGCCGGGCTGGCCGGCGTCGCCCCGCTCGGCATCCAGCCCTTGCGCCGCACCGTGGTGCAACTGCGCGTCGATCCCGAGGCTCGGGCGGATCTGCCGCTGGTGCTCGACATCAATGGCGGGTTCTATTTCAAGCCCGATGGCGGGCGCTTGTGGCTCAGCCCGCATGACGAGATCCCGAGCGAACCGGGCGATGTCGCGCCCGAGGAGCTTGATGTCGCGATCGCGATCGACCGGTTCGAGCAGGCGACCGGCTGGCGCATCGCGGCGCTCGAGCGGCGCTGGGCGGGCTTACGCAGCTTCGCGCCCGACCGGCTCCCGGTTTACGGGCCCGATCCGGCGGACGCGGCGTTCTTCTGGTTTGCAGGCCAGGGCGGCTTTGGCATCCAGACCGCGCCCGCTGCCGCGCGGCTCGCCGCCCAGCTGGCACTGGGGCAGGGGCCGGACGCGATGACGCGCGGCCTTGATCCGGCGTGCTATTCGCCGGCGCGTTTCGCCGACGAACGCAAGGCGCGCAGCGCCTAGCAAAGCCTTGCACAATTTGTTGGGTTGCAGGCGAGGGGCTGCGCCGCCGCAGGTGGCTCTTTCAAAAACGCGCCGCCTCAGCGCTGGCCAGCGCATCGCAGCGCTCGTTCTCGGGGTGGCCCGAGTGGCCCTTGACCCATTCCCACGATACCTTGTGCGGATGCGCGGCGGCGATCAACTCGCGCCACAGATCCTCGTTGGCGACGGGCTTCTTTGCCGCATTGAGCCAGCCGCGCTTCTGCCAGCCGAAGATCCATTGGGTCATGCCGTCGATGACATAGCGGCTGTCGGTGTGGACGGTGACAGCGCAGGGTTCGTTGAGCGCCGAGAGGCCGCGCAGGATCGCGGTCATCTCCATCCGGTTATTGGTGGTCGCCGCCTCGCCGCCGGTAAGTTCCTTCTCGTGCGCGCCCATGCGCAGGATCGCGGCCCAGCCGCCTGGCCCCGGATTGCCTTTGCACGCCCCGTCGGTGAAGATGTCGACCTGTTTCATCGCCGGGTCATTGGCGGGTCGTTGCTCATTCATCAAGCAGGCGTGCACCCGTCTTTTCGTAGAATTGCCAGCGTTCCACAAATTGCATCGGGTCCTTGCGTGTGACGAGCGCATCGTCGGGCGTATCGAGCCAGTCCTCGGCGCGGCTGGCGACAAACCTCAGGCACGCGCCCTTGGCCACTTCGGCGAACAGTGCGCGCTCGGCGCTCTCGAGCGGGCGGATGCTTTCGTACCCCTCCACCAGCGCCGCGCCGAGCGCGGGCAGATAGCGGTTATCGCGGTCGAAGCACCACGCGGCGTGGGTCACGGCCAGATCGAGCACCATCGGCCCGGTGCAGGCGAAGTAGAAATCGATCAGCCCCGTGACATGTTCGCCCAGCATCAGCACATTGTCAGGGAACAGATCGGTGTGGGTCTGCGAATGCGGCAGGGCAGCGAGATCGAGCGCGGCGGCCTGATGCGCGGGGGCCAGCATCGCGGGCAGGTCCGCGTGGATCGTCGCCAGTCGCTGCGCTGTGCAAGCATCGAGGATCGCGGCGCTCGCGGCGAAATCCATGCCATTGGCGCGGGTTCGCGGAAAGTCGCGCGCGGCCAGATGCAGCTGCGCGAGCACCGCACCGACGCTGCGCGCTTGTGCTGCGGTGGGGCGGGTGGGGGAGACACCGGGCAGGAACTCGATCAGCGCCCCCGCCTTGCCTTCGACCATCCGGAAGGACGCGCCGCTACGATCATGCATGGTGCGCGGCACCGGGCAGCCCTTGCCGGCAAGGTGATCGAGCAGATCGAGGAAATAGGGCAGATCGGCATAGTCGATCCGCCGCTCATACAGCGTCAGGATAAAACGTGTGCCCGAATGGCGTGCGCCGGTCGTCTCGACCAGCCAGTTGGAATTGGACACGCCCTCGGCAATGCCCTTGACCGAGACCAGCTCGCCGACATCATATTGCGCGATCAGCCGCGCAAGGTCTTCGGCCCCGAGGTGGGTATAGACCGCCAAGGGCGCCTCTCCCGCGCGCTATTCGGTAAGCTGGCGCGGCAGCTTGAACACCATCTTTTCTTCCGCGGCGGTGATGGTCTTCTCGCTGATCAGGCGATAGGCGGCCAGCGCCGCCACCACTTCGCGCACCAGGATTTCCGGCGCCGAGGCACCCGCTGTCAGCCCCAGCGTATTGACCCCGTCGAGCCAGGCGAAATCGATCTCGTCGGCGCGCTGGATCAGCTTGGCCGGCGTGCCTAGCCGTTCGGCGACTTCGACCAGCCGCAGCGCGTTCGATGAATTGGGCGAGCCGATCACCAGCACCAGCTCGCAATCATGCGCCAGTTCCTTGACCGCGGCCTGCCGGTTCGAGGTGGCGTAGCAGATGTCTTCCGCCTTCGGCCCGCTGATATTGGGATAGCGCCATTCCAATGCCTCGATCACCTCGCGCGTGTCATCCACCGACAGCGTGGTCTGGGTGAGGTAGGCGAGATCCTCGTCGGCATCGAAGGGCAGCTTTTCGACGTCCTCGATCGTCTCGACGAGACTCATCTGGCCGGGCTCGACCTGCCCCATGGTGCCGATCACCTCGGGGTGGCCTTCGTGGCCGATGAAGATGATGTGGCGGCCCTTTTCGATCTGGCGTTCGGCCTGCCGGTGCACCTTGCTCACCAGCGGGCAGGTGGCATCGACATAGATCAGCTTGCGCCGCTTGGCCTCAGCCGGGACCGCCTTGGGCACCCCGTGCGCGCTGAACACCACCGGGGCATCGTCGGGCACTTCGTCGAGCTCCTCGACAAAGATCGCGCCCTTGGCCTTCAGCCCTTCGACGACATATTTGTTGTGGACGATCTCGTGCCGCACGTAGACCGGGCTGCCATAGAGATCGAGCGCCTTCTCGACGATCTCGATCGCGCGGTCGACCCCGGCGCAGAAGCCGCGCGGGGCGGCGATCAGCAGGTTGAGCACGGGGCGGCCGGTGACGGCGGCGTCGCCGGAGGCCGGGGCGGAAGCGGGAAAGGGCGCGTTCATGTCTCACCCTCTAGCGCTTTCCGCACGTCCTCGCTAGGGCGTGGATGCGCGTCCCCCTACGCATTTGGGCAGCGCGCTTGGATCCGGTTTTCGAGGACGGCCCTTTGATGATGTTTCGCACCCGTGCCATTCCTGCTGCCGCTTTTGCCTCGCTTGCTGCGCTGGCGGCGCTCGCCGGCTGTGCCAATGAGGGCGAGCTGGTTGTCGATCAGGGCGTCGGCATCTCCTCGGTGCTCACCACCTGCCCGGCGGTCGGCATCCCCGACTATACCGGCGATATCACCACCTTCCTTGCCGGCGAGGACCGCAGCACTGCGAGCCTCGATGTTAGCGCCGCGATCACCAATCTGCGCGCGACCTGCAATGATGGCGAGGAGCAGGTCTACAGCGAGGCCACCTTCGAAGTGCACGCCCGCCGCACCGATGTGCGCGGCGCGCGCACGGTGACGCTGCCCTATTTCGTCACCGTCCTGCAGGGCGGCGGCGCGGTGGTGAGCAAGCGCGTGGGCGAAGTGACGCTGACCTTTGCCGACGGGCAGGAGCGCGCGGTGGCAACCGCCAGGGCCGGTTCCTTCGTCAGCCGCGCCGCGGCCGCCTTGCCCGAGGATATCCGCGAGAAGATCACCAAGCGACGACGCGCCGGCGAAGTCGACGCGGCGCTTGATCCGCTCGCCGATCCCGAAGTGAAGGCCGCGATTGCGCGCACCCGCTTCGAAATGCTGGTCGGCTTTCAGCTGACCGAGGACCAGCTGGCGTATAATGTGAGAAGGTGATGTGTTCCGCAGCCCCTCCGGGCTGCGATATCCTCGCTCATGCGACCTGAAGGTCGCGTCGCTGCGGGCGGGCGCCCAAGCCCTTTGGCGCCCTTGCGACGCCTACGGCGTCGTCTCAGTGCCGCACGCTGCCTTGTGAGGTATTCCTTCACCCCTTCCCGGGCTTGACCCGGGACCCAGCTTCCTATCTTGCACGCGCGATAATGCGCGAACACCGCCCGAGACCACGATGACCGAAACGAAAACTCTCTATGCCGCCTATGCGGCACTAATCGAAACCGTGCTGGACGCGCTGGTGACAGACGGCGTGCTGCCGTCAGGCACCTCCTACGCCAACGTCACGCTCGAGCCGCCGCGCGATGCCTCCCACGGCGATCTTGCCACCAATGCCGCGATGGTGCTGGCCAAGGGTGCGGGCATGAACCCGCGCGCGCTGGCCGAGGCGATCACCGCCAAGCTTGCCGCACACCCCACCATCACCAGCGCCGACATTGCAGGTCCGGGCTTCATCAACCTGCGGCTTGCGTCTGAGGCGTGGCTCGATGAACTCGCCGCCATCTCCGCGCTTGGCGCGGATTATGGCCGCTCCGGAATGGGCGAGAACCGGGTCGTGAATGTCGAGTATGTCTCGGCCAACCCCACCGGGCCGATGCACATGGGCCATTGCCGCGGCGCGGTGGTGGGCGACGCGCTGGGCAGCCTGCTCGAATTTGCCGGCCATCAGGTGACCCGCGAATATTACGTCAACGATGCCGGCGCGCAGGTCGATGTTCTCGCCCGCTCGGTGCACCTGCGTTATCTTGAGGCGCTGGGGCAGAGCATCACCATTCCCGAAGGGCTCTATCCCGGCGACTACCTCGTCGATATCGGCCAGGAGCTCGCCGCCGAATTCGGCGACCAATACGCCGCCGCGCCCGAGAGCGACTGGTTGATCCTGTTCCGCACCCGCGCGGTGGCGGCGATGATGGATATGATCCGCGCCGATCTCGCCACGCTCGGCATCGCGCACGACCTGTTTTCCTCGGAGGCCGAATTGCAGGCTTCGGGCAAGGTTGATGCCGCCGAAGCCTGGCTGCGCGCGCATGATCTGGTTTATGACGGCGTGCTCGAAGCGCCCAAGGGCAAGGCGCCCCCTGAGGATTGGGAGCCGGTCCAGCTGCCGCTGTTCCGTTCCACCAAGTTCGGGGACGATCAGGATCGCCCGATCAAGAAATCGAACGGGGCGTGGACCTATTTCGGCGCGGATCTCGCCTACCACTTCCAGAAGGCGCAAACTGCCGATGCGCTGGTGGATATCTGGGGCGCGGACCATGCCGGCACGGTCAAGCGGATCAAGGCGGCTGTGGCTGCGCTGACCAGCGCCGACGGCGCGGCGCCCAAGCCGTTCGAGGTCAAGTTGGTGCAGATGGTGCAGCTGATGAAGGGCGGCCAGCCGTTCAAGATGTCGAAGCGCGCTGGCAATTTCGTTACGCTGGCAGACGTCGTCGAGATGGTCGGCAAGGACGTGGTGCGTTTCACCATGCTGACCCGCAAGCCCGATGCGCAGATGGACTTCGACTTCGACAAGGTGGTCGAGGCCTCGAAGGATAATCCGGTGTTCTATGTGCAATATGCCCATGCCCGGATCCGCTCGACGCTCAGGAAGGCGGCCGACTTGGGGCTAACCCCGTCGGATGCCGATCTGGCGCGGCTCGGCACCGAGGAGCTGGCGCTGCTCGCCCGCGCCGCGCAATTCCCGCGCGAGATCGAGGCCGCCGCGCGAGCGCGGGAGCCGCACCGCATCGCCTTTTATCTCTACGATCTGGCGGGCGACCTCCATTCCTACTGGAATCTCGGTAATGACCGGCCGGAAAAGCGCTTCATCCTGGAACAAGATGCGGGCCTGACCGCGGCAAGGCTTTTCCTTGCAGGCGCAATCGGGCAAGTGATCCGCAATGGTCTCGGCGTGCTTGGCGTCCAGGCGGTCGAGTCTATGTAGGGCTCTGGGTAGTGGCCGGGGGAAGGGCACCAAAGCCGTGATGATCGATGCCGAATACGAGGAACTGGACGACGGCACCGGCGAGCTTGATCTCGCCGACACCGACAACCTGCCGTGGCTCGAATCCGACGCGGATGACGAGGATGCGGGCGGGCTCGATATCGGGCAGGTCCTCGGCTTTGCCGCAGGGTTGATCCTGCTGCTGGCGGTGGTGGTCGGCGCGGTGTGGTATGTAACCAACCGTTCCGCCGGAGCCGAGGTTGTGGCCGACGGCAGCGTGATCGCCGCGCCCGAAGGCCCGATCAAGACCCGCCCCGACAATCCCGGCGGCAAGGAATTCGCCGGCACCGGCAATGTCGCCCCCGTGGTCGGCGAAGGCGGCACCCGCGAGGCGGTGGTGGCCGAAAAGACGGTCACAGCGCCAACCCCGACCCCTGCACCCAAACCCACGCCCTCGCCCAGCGCTTCGGCGACCGCAACGGCAGCTCCGGCGGCGGTCTCCGGCGTCGGCGTGCAACTGGCCGCCTATGGCACCCGCGCCCGCGCCGAACAGGGGTGGAGCGATCTGTCGCGCCGCACCGATGCGCTCGCCGGGGTCAAGTACCGGGTGGTCGAAGGCAAGGTCGATATCGGCACGGTGTTCCGCCTGCAGGCGGTCGCAGCGAACCGCGCCGAGGCGGACAAGCTGTGCGCCGCGCTGAAAGCCGACGGGCTCGACTGCCAAGTGAAGTAGCGGGCAGGTCAAGTCGAGCCGCTTTTCCCCGTTCCGGATGGTTAGCCCGCTTGCCTGACTCGGGGATGCCTGCAAGGCTGCACCCATGATTCCGGCGATCTTTGGCCTGAGCGGCCCGCATCTCACTGATGACGAGCGCGCCTTCTTCCGCGAGGCTGATCCGGCAGGCTACATCCTGTTCGGGCGCAATTGCGTGGACCCTGCACAGCTGCGCGCCCTGACCGACGATCTCCGCGCGATCCACGGGCGCGATCATCTGCTGGTCTCGATCGATCAAGAAGGCGGGCGGGTGGCACGGCTGCGGCCGCCGCATTGGTCGCCCTATCCCTGCGGCGAAGCCTTTGCGAAGCTCTATGACATAGCACCGGCGAGCGCGATCCAGGCAGCCCGCGACAATGCCACGGCGATGGCTTTGGAGCTGTCGGCGATGGGGATTACAGTCGATTACCACCCGCCGCTCGATCTCCGGCTGCCTGACGCGCATGACGTGATCGGCGACCGCGCCTTCGGCAGCGATCCAGTGCAGGTGGCGGCTTTGGGCAGAGCGATCCTCGAAGGGCTGGCAGCAGGCGGGGTGACGGGGTGCATCAAGCACATGCCCGGCCATGGCCGCACCGATGTCGACACCCACAAGGCGTTGCCAACAGTGACCGCGAGTGCAGTCGAGCTGGAGGACGACCTCGCCCCCTTCTGCACTCTTAATCAGGCGCTTATCGGCATGACCGGGCATCTTGTCTTCACCGCGTGGGATGCCGAAAACCCGGCGACACTCTCGCCCACCATCATCCATGACATCATCCGCGGTGAAATCGGCTTTGACGGTCTGCTGCTGACCGACGACATCGATATGCAAGCGCTCGGCGGCACCATCCCCGAACGCGCCGCCCGCGCCCATGCGGCCGGATGCGATATCATCCTGAATTGCTGGGCGAAAATGGCCGACATGGAGGGCATCTGCAATGTGCTCCCGGCCATATCGGAGGCAACCGCTGTAAGGCTCGACCGCGCGCTGGCGCCCACCCGTATCGCGCCTGCCATCGCGCCCGAGCAGGCCGAACTTCTCGCCAAGCGCGATGCCTTGCTGGCGCTCGCCGGAACGGCGGCATGAGCGACGCTGACATCCCCTTCATGTTCCCGCCCGAATCCGCCAAGCGCGATGCCGACGCGCTCTATCTCGCGATTGATGGCTGGGAAGGGCCGCTCGACCTGCTGCTCGATCTGGCGCGGCGGCAAAAGGTCGATCTCAGGCAAATCTCGATCCTCGCGCTGGTGGACCAGTATCTCGGCTATATCGAGCGTGCTGGCGCGATGAAGCTCGAACTGGCCGCCGATTACCTCGTGATGGCGGCCTGGCTGGCCTATCTCAAATCGGCGCTGCTGCTGCCCAAGGACGAGCAGGAAGACCCGAGCCCCGAAGACTTGGCGCTGCGCCTGCAACTGCGCTTGCAACGCCTCGGCGCGATGCGCGAGGCGGCCGCGCGGCTGATGGGGCGCGACCGGATCGGGCGCGACGTGTTTGTGCGCGGAGCGCCCGAAGGCCTGCGCACCGATCGCAAGACCCTGTGGCGCAGCGATATGTTCGCGCTGATCCAGGCCTATGGGCAGGTGAAAGCGCGCACGGCCCCGCGCATCTATCACGTCGCCAATCGCCCGGTGATGACCTTGGATTCGGCGCTCGAGCGGGTTTCGGCGATGCTCGGGGTGACGCTCGAATGGATGGAAATCCGCGATTTTCTCCCGCCCCACGCCTCGCCCGAACTCAAGCGCTCGGCGCTGGCCTCGTCCTTTGTCGCCGCGCTCGAACTGGCGAAGCGCGGCACGGCGGAGATTGATCAGGCGGCGGCGTTTGCCCCCTTGCGCATCCGGCGGTTCAAAGCGGGCGCCGCCCAAGGACTCATTGCGTGAACGAGGGCGGCGTGAACGAAGGCGCGGGGCCCGGCACGCTCGAACGGGCGGTGGAGGCGACACTGTTTGCTGCTGATGAGCCGCTGAGCGTGGAGGCGCTCGCTGCCCATCTCGGCGGGCTTGAGCCGGGCGACGTGCGCGCGGCGCTCGCCGCGCTGGAGGCGCTCTATGCCCAGCGCGGGGTGCATCTGGTCGAGCGGGGCAGTCGCTGGCATTTCGAAACCGCGCCCGATCTTGCGCACCTGCTGCGTCGCGAGAAGGAGCAGGTCCGCCGCCTCAGCCGTGCCGCCACCGAGGTGCTGGCGATCATCGCCTATCACGAGCCGGTCAGCCGCGCCGAGATCGAATCGATCCGCGGTGTGCAGACCAGTGCGGGGACGCTCGACGTGCTGATGGAGGCGGGCTGGGTCCGTCTCGCTGGCCGGCGCGAGGTGCCGGGGCGTCCGGTGATCTATGCCACCACGCCCGAGTTCCTCGACCATTTCGGGCTCGAATCGCGCAAGGATCTGCCCGGCATCGACGAATTGCGCGCCGCCGGCCTGCTCGATCCGGTCGACGAGGCGATGGAAGCCGCGATGAGGTTCGAGTCTGACGAAGACGACGATCAGGACGCAAATTTGGCGGACTGACTCGCAATTGACGCGGGCTTGTCTTAAACATGGCGCTATTCGGCGCTGGGCACGGCCCCGGCCATGCGGCATCCCCTCGCCCTCGCCGCCGCAGATCAGGAGTTGAGACAATGGGTTTTGGTTCGCTTTGGCACTGGATCATCGTGCTTGTGATCGTGCTGGTGCTGTTCGGACGCGGCCGCATCTCGGAGATGATGGGCGATTTCGGCAAGGGCATTTCGAGCTTCAAGAAGGGCCTCAACGAGACCGAGGATACGGTCAACAAGGCCGTGCGGCTCGATCCGCCGGCTGCTCCGGCCGAGACCCCCGCAGCCCAGCCTGCTCCGGCCGACAAGACCGACACCACCGGCGCCTGATCCGTCGCTCGCTTGAGGAGGCGGCGCGGCCGCACCTGACATGTTCGATATCGGCGTTGGAGAACTGCTGGTCATCCTGATCGTCGCGGTCATTGTGATCGGACCGAAGGATTTGCCGCTGGCGATGCGCACCGCGGGGCGCTGGATCGGCAAGTTGCGCCGTGTCTCCGCCCATTTCCGCTCCGGCATCGACGCGATGGTGCGCGAGGCCGAGCTGGAGGACATGGAGAAGAAGTGGAAGGCGCAGAACGAGGAAATCATGCGCCGCTCTGCCTCGCTTACCGAAGCCGAAGCCGGCGCGCCGGTGATGACCGGGCCTCCCCCGATCAATACGGCGCCGGTCGAGGCGCCGATCGCCGCGACCGACACGCTGCCACTGCCGCCGCCGGAGCCTATGTCTTCATTCCTGGCCCAGCCTCTGAAAGCCGCCAGCGTCAAGGTCGGCAGCGAGGCGATTGCGCCCGAGGCCGAACCGCTGCGCGAGCCGATGCTTCCCGCAAGGCCGCACACAGGCGAAGACGATGTTTGACGTCAAGGATCTCGACGAGACCCGCGCACCGCTGCTCGATCACCTGATCGAATTGCGCACGCGCGTTATCCGCGCGCTGCTGGCGCTGGGGGTGGGCTTTGGGATCTGCCTCTATTTTGCCGACGAGATCCTCGGTCTACTGATCTTTCCGCTCAAGCAGGCCTTCCCGGAAGGCGAGGGCCAGCTGATCTTCACCAAGCTGCCCGAGGTGTTCTTCGTCGAACTGAAAGTCGCGCTGTTTGCCGGCTTCATGGTGAGCTTTCCGGTGATCGCCAACCAGCTCTGGGCGTTTGTCGCGCCGGGGCTCTATGCGCGCGAGAAGAAGGCGTTTCTGCCGTTCCTGTTCGCCACCCCGGTATTGTTCGGTGCCGGCGCGGCGCTGGCCTATTTCATCGTCATGCCGACCGCGTTCAAATTCTTCCTCGGCTTTGGCGGGGAGGCGGGCGGGTTGAAGGTGCAGGCCTTGCCGAGCGCAGGGGAATATCTGGGCCTCGTGATGCAGTTCATCCTCGCCTTCGGGATCACCTTCCTGCTGCCGGTGCTGCTGCTGCTGCTGCACCGTGCCGGGATCATCACCCGCGCGCAGATGGTGGCGGCGCGGCGCTATGTGATCGTCGGTATCTTCATCATCGCCGCGATTGTGACCCCGCCCGATCCCGGCTCGCAGATCATTCTGGCGATCCCGCTGTGGCTCCTGTTCGAAGCCTCGCTGGTGCTGATGCGGATGCAGGAAGGCGCGGTCGCGGCCGACAAGGCGGCGCGCGAAGCGGAGCAGGCGGCGGCGGCGGAGTAACTACTGCCCGCGCACCTTCACACCACCGATCCACACCTGAATGACCTGCGTGCTGCGGATCTCGTCGGGCGAAGCGAGCAGCGGGTCGCGATCGACCAGCAGGAAATCAGCGCGCTCACCCGGCACCAGCCGCCCGAAACGGCCCTCGGCAAATCCGGCGAAGGCGGCGTCCGAGGTGAATCCGGCCAGCGCCGTCTCGCGGCTGACCGTTTCCTGCGGGAACCAGCCGCCGAAGGGTTCGCCCTTGGCGTCGGTGCGGCTGATCGCGGCGGCGATCCCGGCGAAGGGATCAGCCGGCTCCACCGGCGCGTCCGAGCCGAAGGCCAGCCGCCCGCCGACTGTCATCACCGACCGCCACGGATAGGCGCCATCGAGCCGGTCCGGCCCCAGCCGCGCCTCGGCCATCAGCCGGTCAGAGGTCTGGTGGAGCGGCTGCATCGAGGCGATGATGCCATGCTTGCCCAGCCGCGACAGATCGGCAGGATCGATGATCTGCGCGTGCTCGATCCGCCAGCGCCGGTCACCCTTGTAGCTTTCCGAAAGCTCTTCGATCGCAGCCAGAACTTCGGCATTGGCGGCGTCACCGATGGCGTGCACGGCAC
>Ga0164293_10001022_pt1 | contig 23369 bp, 18 predicted proteins | sample GEODES118metaG_FD_111487 | JGI IMG/M metagenome (GOLD analysis project Ga0164293, IMG submission 111487) | Eutrophic lake water microbial communities from Lake Mendota, Wisconsin, USA - GEODES118 metaG | ecosystem: Environmental > Aquatic > Freshwater > Lake | place: USA: Lake Mendota...
ATCCTGTTGGATTCGGGGCCCCCGGAGAGCTTCGAGGCTTAGCCTGCGATCTCCCGGGTGCCACCGGATCCAAAATGCTTTGGATTACCTGTGGCGTAGGTTGAATATGAGCGTGCAAAGTCGCTCGAAGGACGCCAACCGGCGCTTCGAGTAGTGGTAGCAAGTGCTAGTGCCACTGTGACTGACCTTTCGCTCGTAATCTCATCGTTTTCACCAGAAATGGCGAAACCGACCATGCAAGGGTACGGGGTGGCTATCCCTCGAGGCAACTTAATTACGTCGTGGGCTAAAACCCGCGAAAACAGCCACTAGGCTTCAAAGCTATGTTGGCAAAGATTCGCGATACTGAGATTTTCTTCGAGATTCATGGTTCTGCGCTGGAAGCAGATGGGCCGAGCTTTCGGGAGAAACCGGTCGCATTTGTCTCGCACGGCGGACCAGGTGCTGACCATTCAATTATGCGACCTGGCATGGATCCACTTGGTGAATATGCGCAAGTTATCTTTTGGGATCATCGTGGACAGGGGCGCTCAGCTCGGGGCGATATCAATAAATACACCATTGATGAAAATGTTGAAGATCTTGAAGCGCTCCGTATCCACCTCGGCATAAAGCAGATTGTCAGCGTCGGGACAAGTTATGGCGGAATGGTCGCCATGGCACATGCTGCACGTTACCCAAATTCCGTGGCAAAGCTACTTCTTATCGTCACCGCAGCATATTATGGATTTAACAAAAGAGCGCAAGAAATCATCGCAGCGCGCGGCATTGCCGAAGAGAAGGAGATAACTCGTCAACTCTGGGCTGGAGAACTCACGACTGAAGCTGCGATGCGCGAATATTTCCGGAAAACCTGGCCGCTCTACTCCACTACGTTTGATGAAAGCAAGCGAGCTAAAAGCGAAGAAGCGCTCGCTCGCGCAATTCTCTCTCCCGATGCGCTCAATCGTGCTTTCGCCCCCGGTGGCTTTCTGCTCAGTTATGACCTACGCCCCGAACTACAAAAGATTACTGCGCCTACCCTGATCCTGGCGGGGCGACATGATTGGATTTGCGCGCCAGAGTTCTCCGAAGAAATACATGCACTTATTCCCGGTTCACAATTGAAGATATTCGAAAAGAGTAGCCATTCACTACGGGGCGATGAACCTGAAGAATTTCATAGAACGGTACGAGAATTCATTACTATGTAATCAGACCTATCGAAGTAACCAGGACTATTGAGTTAGTAGGACTATTGATCAATCAGATCTATCAAAAGAAGTGAAAGTATCGAGACTGGAATCAACATGACGAGAGAAAAGGGTGTAAAAGATGGGAAATAACGCGCAGGAAGAGGCAAATAAGGCCGCAGCTGCTACCTTTTTTGAGGAAATTTGGAATCAAAAGAGCGAAGCAGCGATTGACCGACTTGTTGCAGAAGATGCTGCCGGAAATGATCCAAAGTTCGGAGTAGGGCGAGAGAGTTTTAAGGTCCAGTGGCGGAAATGGCATGTGGGCTTCTCAGATTTACATTTCCACGTCGAAGAGATAATTGCCGAAGGCGAGCGCGTTGTTACGAGATGGCGCTTGACCGGCACACACGATGGTGATTTCCTTGGCCATGCGCCTACTGGACGGAAGGTTGATGTCGATGGAGTAAGCATCGACACCATTAGAGATGGAATTGTGGTCTCGGGTTTTGACGCGTGGGATGCGTTGGGCTTTCGACAGCAACTTGGTTTTATTCCTGAGGATCCGCAGTAGCGCAAAAAAATGAGAACGATTATTCAGAGTTGAGCGCTGGCAAGAGACTTAAGAAGCGTGACGAATCGCTCCCGGCGTACGAGAGATTAAGACTTTCTTTTGCTCGCGTCACTGCGACGTAGAACAACCGCCGCTCTTCATCCATGAGTTTCTCTGATTCAAGCGCATAGCTAATCGGCAAGACTCCTTCACGCAGACGTGGCACGAATACATGGCTCCACTCGAGTCCTTTGGCAGAGTGAATAGAACTCAACACCACTGCATTGCCCTCGGGTTCAACATTGCTCCTCTCACGTTCATCAAACTCATTGATCAAATCTCGAAGTGATGCATTCTCAACCTTCTCTGCGAACTCATAGACGAAACCGAGTAATCGCAAGCGAGGATCGTCGATAGGTGCGCGATCGGAAATCCATCCAACTGATGAGAGGACAGCGCGCACCTGATCCACCAATGGAATATCTCCGGTGTCGCTCCCCGCGGCAATTGAGGCGCCACGAATAAGCCGTATCGCCTCTTTGATTTTTCCATCGTAAAAGAAAGGGCGCTGCCCTTGGGATTGGCCAGCAATAGTGATTGGAACTCCCGCCGAAGTGAGTATTTCTGCAAAAACGTTCAATTGGTCATTGCGCCTAAAGAGCAACGCAATTTCTCGAGGAGTAACCCCCGAGTTGAGCAGCTCCTGCACGCGGTGCACAATCTTTTCGTTCTCGGCAAATTCACTCGCATGCGACGACAAGCGCACATTATGCGCCCCCGTGCCGCGCACCGACGATAACTCTCGATCTGCGACTTTATTCGCTACATGCACAATTTGAGCGGTTGATCGATAGTTCTGATTTAATCGGAAAATCTGCGCATCGGGATATTTCTTGGTAAAGCCAAGGAGATACTCATGTGTGGATCCTGCAAACGAGAAGATTGATTGATCTGGGTCTCCAACTACGCAGACCTCTTTTCTATTTCCCAGCCACAGGTCGAGCAATCTCTGTTGTAGCGGCGAAATATCTTGATACTCATCAACTGTGAAGTGTCGATACTGCGCTCGGACTCGGTCAATGACTGAGGTCTGTTCTTCAAGTATTCCCACGAGCAATAGGAGAATATCCTCGAAATCTAATTGGCCTTGTTCTTGCTTTAGTGAGTCATAAGCTCGATAAAGTTCAGCAATATCTGTGTGGGTAAAACCTGGAAGTGCAACACGAGATTGCTCTTGTGCGATCCGAGCATAGTCTTCAGGTGCAACTTCTCTGCCTTTGGCCCACTCGATTTCAGTCGCGAAATCGCGCTGTGCAGCGTTACCTTTGCTTCGTCCGATGCTACTTAGCGCAGCGCTAATCAGATCACTTTTATTGGAAATAATTCGAAATGGCTTCCCGCCAATTGCTTCATTCCAAAAGAATTGGAGTTGCCGCCAGGCAGCGCTATGAAAGGTGTGGGCTTGGACGCCGGAAAAACCCAACATCGCAAGGCGCAATCGCAATTCTGAGGCGGCTTTTGCGGTGTAGGTCAGCGCGAGCGTACGCGATGGTTCGGCAACTGCATTGTCAATTGCGTGTGCTATGCGATGGGTGATTGTGCGGGTCTTTCCGGTACCCGCCCCGGCGATGATGACGACTGGGCCATGAATAGCGCTCGCTGCAGCACGTTGCTCATCATCGAGGCCAGCTAGAAATTTCTCACTCACTATTAATTAGCGCCATGCTTCCGGGAAATCTATAGAACCGCCATACCACGCTTCAATCATTCGTCGAGCGATACTAATTCCTGGAGGGATTAACAACTCTCCGCTTTTTAAATCAGCTGTGAATGTTTCCCGGCTATACCAACGTAAATCTTCAATCTCCTCACCGTCAGCGCGAGCATCTTCAGGATTCTCCACCACTCCTGTGAATGCCAACATGATCGAGGCAGGAAATGGCCATGCTTGTGAACCAAGATACTCAATGTCAGAGATGCGTACTCCTGCCTCTTCTAATACTTCGCGCTTGACGCACGCCTCAAGAGACTCGCCTGGCTCAAGAAATCCAGCGAAGTTCGAATATCGTTTCGCCGGCCAGACCTTTTGTCGGCCAAGCAAAACTCGATCATCTTTATCTCGCACGAGAACAATCACTGCGCTATCAGTTCGCGGATAGTGCTCGCTCTCATCGGTGCGACACTTACGTACTGAACCAGCGAGCGCGCTGTACGTGTGTGCACCGCAACGGGCGCAATGGGTATGGGTGTCGTGCCAGTTCGCGAGCGCTACTGCGTGCACCGCTGCACCAATTTCAATCTCCGTCGCTACTAAACCAGCTTCGCGCAGCGTCTGTAGATTCTCAGTAATGGCTGCATCCTCTGCGAAAGGGGCGTTAATCGCGAAGTAACCGGTTCCGGATTCATCGAGGCCAAGAAAGTAACGCTCTCCCTCTGGCGCCGATGCTGGATCCAACCAATGGAGCGAGTCTGTGAAGAGAAACTTCCCTTTGTGAACTTGAAATACCTTGCCAGTTGAGAATAAAGAGTCGAGCGCGCCCTCATCGGTACGCAGATGCGCTGCGCGATCAAGGTGGGCGCGGGCAAGCGAGAGATTCATTAGCACAAGGCTCATAAGTGGCGAGCCTATCCAATTTAGCTCTACGGTTCACAGGTGAAGATCGCCACGTGGAACATCCTCCATGGCATGGCTGTTCCCGAGGGAGTCATCCATAACGAACGCCTTGTGCAGGCCGCACGCGCGCTCGATGTTGATGTTCTGGCGCTTCAGGAGGTCGATTTCTTTCAAGAGCGTTCGCAGTTCGCAGATCAATGTGCGCTTATCGCAGATGGTCTGGCTGCACCGCACATTTCGCGCGGTATCGCACTTCGCGGCACCCCGGGTGAGAAGTGGGAGAAATTCGATGGCCACTCTTCTGTGGCAGAACACCTCACGAAGGCAAGCGGCTCTTATTATGGAAATGGCATCGTCTCGCGCATTCCCATTGTCACCGAATTTCGACTTGAGTTAGGGCGATCCAAAGTTGGAGCGCCGCTCGCGATTCCGCAAACTCCCCAAGGTGCAAGTAAGCCGAAAATCAAATTGATTTATATCCATGATGAGCCACGAGTTGCGCACGCCGTTCACTTGGCGAACGGCATCACCATAATTAATACTCACCTATCGTTTGTACCGGGAATGAATGTTGTGCAACTACGAAAGATTCATCACTGGGCGAAAGCCCTTCCAGGAAAGAAGATTCTCTTAGGTGACTTCAATTTGCCAGGGAAATTACCAGCGAAGATTATGAAATGGCGCGGTGCAGCAGAACAATTCACCTACCCCTCATGGGGAGCCAAAGTGCAATTTGATCATATTCTTTTGGGTGATTCGGAGATTGCCGTAAAGCGGGAGCTGGAGTTTGTCCGAGGTGTGGTTTCAGTGAGTGATCATCTGCCACTAGGAATTGAGATTTCGGATTAGCTTTTAATTCTTTCTACCGGTACACGATTTATGAGCGCGAGTAATCCGTCATAATCCAACAGATCACTTGGTCGCACTGTTTCCTCTGAAGAGACATAATGGAACGCTGCCCGAACCTTTTCGAGAGAAATACCTTCAATTTCAGCAAATGCGAGACGATAAACTGCGAGTTGGATTGCTGCATTGGCTAATTCATCCCCACTTTTTGCTGATCCGGTCTTCCAATCAACAACATCGAAGGTGCCATCGCCATTTTTATAGACCGCATCCATTCGACCGCGCAAGATCGTGCCATCGATACTCCGTTCAAAGGGAATTTCCACTCGGTATGGCTGACGAGATGCCCACTGGCTCCGCAGCCATTTCTCTTTGAGCTTCTCAAGTGCGCTGTCATCAAGTGCGCCATCATCTGCTGCGCCTGGAAGTTCATCATCGCCAATAAGGGGAATTGACAAGGCAAATCGCTCTTCAAGCCAGGTGTGAAATGCAGTGCCGCGGCGCGCGATTGGATCAGGCTTAAAGGGAAGTGGACGACGTAACCGCGCAGCAAACTCTTCCGGAGATTGCGCAAAGGCCATCAAACCAGAGACCGAAAGATGCGCCGGAAGATATACCCGCTCGCCTTCCTTACGTTCGGAGATTTCACGAATCACCAGTTCCGCCGCAGCACGATATGTAGTTAGCGCACTTACGCGCTCGAGTGCGGAGTTCAATTCCTTAATTGATTCGGGAGCGCTCAGCGCTTTAATGCCCTCAGATACTTTGGCGAAACTCTCGCGCGCATCTCCTAGTGGATCAGTTGGCCAAAGTTCTTGGCGAACATCATCAAGTTTTGGATTTTGGGCATCAGCGGCGGGTTTTTCATCAAGACTTCCAAAGAACTCACCACGATTAGCCTCTATATGTCCTGCGATTGTCATGAAGTATTCACTTGGTTCATGAGGTTCTTTTGCATCACGCCACCATGAGGTTGTTGCAATCAAGTGATACTTAGCACGCGTAACAGCCACATATGCCAAGCGCCGTTCTTCATCGCTCTTTCGATTATTACAAATGTCAGTAAATCCCTTGACTATATTTGCTACTTCTTGCGCACTGTTTGTCTGGCTTACATCAAAGTGTGGTAGTCGCGTTTTATCGGCACGGAGCGCAAAGGGAAGAACAGATTTGTTCTTCAACCAATTCTCACCGCTCTGCTCAGAGGGAAAATTACCCTCGGCCAACCCTGGAACTACTACTAAATCCCACTCGCCACCCTTTGCGCTATGGACCGTGAGAATCTGTACAACGTCTTTTCGCACTTCGACGCCAGCTGCGCGCAAGCCACGCTCTTCACTTTCAGCGACCGTTAGCCAGGCGAGGAAGGAGCGCAGCGATCCACCTTGAGCATAGAAGTTTGCTGCCTCGTCGAGGAACTTATCGAGATAGCGGCGTTGGTGGGCAGTTATCTCGACATCTACACCAAGGGTCAATTCGCGTTCAACGTGATAAATCAAATCTGGAATTGGCAGATGGGTCAGGCTACGCAATCTCTTCAGGACCTTGGCAAGCGCGGTCAACCGAGATAACCCTTCGCTACTAAAGAGCGCCCGTTCTTCGCTGGTGAAACCATCAATTTCGTTAAGGGTTTCGATGATTGATGATCGAGTAAGTTCATCTTCTTCGCCGCTGCCGCCCTCAATGACGCGATCAACGAGGTTAATTCGTTTACCACCATTTGCTGCAAAACCCCTTTTTTTTGCAACTTTTGCGAGAGCCGACATATCACGAATACCGATTCGCCAGAAGCCACCACTCATTAATTTCACAAGCGAGCTGCCTGCTTCTGGATTGGTGATGACAGTAAGTGCGGCACGAATTTCGGCGACTTCAGGGACGTGAATCAATCCATCGATACCCACTACTTCGACAGGAATTCCGCGCGCACGCAGCGCCATTTCGATTTCCGCAATCTGCTTCTTCTTTCGAACTAAAATTGCAGTCGATTCCACGTATCGAATCGTTGCATCGCTCTTTGCCTGCAGTTTTAATTCTGGGATCTTCGCCCGAGCTTCGCTGCTCCAATATGGTGCGATGGCTTCTGCAATACCCTCCGCCTCGTCGCGACTCGAGATATAGATTCCGCCCGAAAGCACGCCTTGAACGGCCGTTGGTTTGGCAGTAAGTATCGGGGTATCAACACCTTGGTCTCGAAGCGGTGCAGAAATCTCATTGGCAAGGTTGAGAATGGCGATATCGTTCCGCCAACTCTTTGAGAGCGTGAATAACTTCGCAGGCGCGTTATCTATACCTGGAAAATCAAGCGGAAAAGCCCCAATAGTGTCGCTCGAAGCGCTGCGCCAGGCATAGATTGCTTGATGCGGATCCCCTACAGCTGTAATCGGGTGGCCACCACCAAATAATCCTTGCATCAAACGTAATTGCGATGACGAGGTATCTTGATATTCATCAAGTAGAACTAGGTGGAATTTTGCGCGTTCAATCTCTCCTACTTCAGGAAATGTTGTGGCGACCTGCGCTGCCACTGCCATTTGGTCATCAAAGGTAAATTGGGCACGCTCGTGTCGAAATCGCATGACCTCTTTGATGATTGGAATCAATTGCGCGCGGGCATATTGGACTATCTCGGCATCCCTCGTGTGAGCGAGCTTTGCGCTATTCCTGTATGGCGTCTTGTTCGAGATTACTTCAGTGAACTTCAGCGCCTCTTCGAGTAGGGCCTCAGGTTCGACATCGTTCTCTTGGAGTTGCGAGACAAGTCGCATCACATTGTCGACGACAGTACTTAGCGCATCAGAGACTTGGCTCATATCTCCGTCGTACTCTCGGACTATTCGCTCAACTTGCTGCCACGCCGCCGCTTCGCCCAACATTTGTTCGGGTGGTTCGATACCGAGGCGGAGCGCATGTTCTTGGGCAACGCGATGGGCATAGGAGTCATAGGTCGAGATTGTTGGTTCGCCGGCGGTCGTTAAAGACGAGAGTTTTCCGCTCCGAACTGCCGCTTGGAATTCTGGCGATTTCTCCAATGTTTTGAGGCTTTTTCGTACCTTAATAGCAAGATCGTTTGCGGACTTACGAGTAAAGGTCAGACCTAATACTCGGTCGGGCTGGACCAACCCATTGGCGATGAGATAAATCAACCGCGTGCTCATCGTCTCAGTTTTTCCAGAACCTGCACCCGCGATAACGACTGCGGGGCGAGTGTGATCCGAGGTGATGATTAATTCTTGCTCTTCGGTTGGTGGATGCTGTCCAAGGATGGTGGCAATCGCCTGAGGGGTGAAGAGAATCTCGCTCATCGCAGCGACCGCCCTTCTGGACGGACTGGACAACTTGCGCGCAGCGCGCAAAATTCGCAGAGCTTGTTATCGATGGCGAGAAATTGAGATGCAGCGACAGTTTCGCCATCTCTTTCGATTACTTCTCGAACTGCAGCACCTGCCATTGGAGGTTGTGGCCGCACCGCTCCCTCTTTATTCACTGATGGGTAGAAGAGCTCAGCGCCTGCAGAGCTCTTACTTTCAGTGAGATCAGCGAAGGCACCTTCACTAATCGCCAATTGATAGACGGCAAGTTGCGGATGTTCTTTCGCCTCTGGTTTTGAGATTGCGGTTTTGCTGGTCTTCAAATCTACGACATACAGCTCGCCATCGGCGGTAATTTCGAGGCGATCGACCGACCCAGAAAGCGTGATTTTTCCTATGGAAATGGTGAATTCTTTCTCGACGGCGAGGAGATCCCGTCCTGATCCGTTGTGATAGGCAACGACTTTTTCGAGCATCTCGAGGGCGCGATCGAGCTCTGCCTTACCTGACCAGCCACTGCCTAAATCGAGTTGATCGCTAAGTTGGCGCCAGAGCGATTCCATCTCGGATTGGAGTGATGCGAGCGTCGCACCATCTTTTAACTTTGCAGCTAGAGCATGGAAGGTTGTTCCGATGATCTGGGCGGTTGAGTCTGAATCGCGCCCACCTGTGAACTCAAACGCCCATTTGAGTGGACATTTATGGAGCGTATCGAGCGAGCTTGGCGAGAGTCGGATTGTTTCGGATTCGCCAAATAACGGAGCGCTGGTGGAGATCTCTTTTGCGCCATACCAAGTATCAGGATTCGCTACCCGTATCCCGGATTGGTGCAAGTGCGCAAGGATGGCAATCGCTTCCCGAGATTGTGCATCGTCACTTCCTTCTGCCACTTTACGAAGCGTTGCAACTAAGCGAGCGGGAGTGAGATAAAACTCGCGCTGCGCTGCCGTCGATTGAGCCTCATCTATTCCGAGTATTTCGGCTACCTCGTTGAAGAATTGCGAAGGACGAGCCTCTTCACCTGCCGTCGCTGTAATGATGAGCGCGGTGCGGGCACGCGTGATTGCGCTGTAAAAAAGCCTTCTTTCATCGTCTTTAAGCGCAGAGAGCGCTGCAAGTTGATATTCCCGCGACGTTCGATCGGCCGCGCTTGCTGCCCGTTGGGATTCGACTAGACGCTCACTTCCAAGGAGTGAACCACGAGGGGTGAGGTTGGGCCAGATGCCCTCTTCTACACCTGCGACCGCAACCACAGACCATTGCCGACCCTTTGCTGCATGGGTAGTGAGGATGCTGACGACATCAGGGCGTTGTGCACGCGCAGCGATGGTGTCGCTGGCAATGGATTCGTAGATCAATTGTTTGATAAATGCATCGCCGGTATTTCCTGGTCGTTGATCGGCGTAACGAGCTGCTGCTTCAAAGAGCGCAAGGACTCCATCGAGATCTCGATCGGCGCTTTCATCGCCTTCGATTGCATCGCGCTGCCAACTTTGCGCCAGGGGCGCTCCTGCATCATCTTTTGCGCTACTCCAGAGGGCCCAAAGGACATCTTCGCTGGTTGCTCCCGGGCGAACTGCTTTTCTGCCGCTGGCGATGAGATCAGAGATTCGCTTTATTGGTGCAAATTCGCTCCAGTCCAATTCTGCGATCGAGCTAGTGAGATATTCCCGAATGATTTGATGCGATGTCCTGGTATCTCCGGCTGGCCGCGCGTTGATCAACGTGGCTCGGATTCGCTTGAGGGTGAGGAAATCAGCCCCGCCATAGCGCGAGAGCAGTAGCTCGTCTATCAGTGAATTTGGCAGGAGTTCTTCGGCTCGCTCGGTTGTGAGCGATTTATTGGCGAGCGAAAAAGCCAGTGCAGCAAGGGTTATTAGCGGGGCAACTGCAGGCTGTTTATTGAGCGGCAAGCTCTGGATCTCTTCTCGAACCGGGATATTGAGTGAGGCGAATACCCGCCGGAGCGTGGTTGCGCGCGTGGAGGGCGAGCGAATAATGACGGCCATTTCGCCATAAGGGATTCCCTCGTGCAGGTGTTTACGTTGAAAGTTCTGTGCGATAAAACGTGCTTCATCATGGATGCTCTCGCATTGCGCAAGCGTGATGTCATTTTCTTCAGATGCTGGTGTAGCTGAAGTTCGAACCCGATGTGCGTTCATGCGCGAGAAGGTGAATCCCTGTGCGATTGAGATAGCGAGCTCTGTTATTTCTTTGGTTGCGCGATAGTCACGGGTTAACGTGATCTGTGTTGCTGGATTTCCATAGGAATCGAGATAGCTATCGATGATTGTTGGAATACTTTCGGGGTCGGCGCCGCGGAAGCGCCCGATTGCACTATCTGGATCAACGTAGAGGGTTAACTCGTCAGAATAAAGGATTTTAAGGAGTTTTCGGTGAGCCAGATCGCTCTCGTGGAATTCGTCAACAAGAATGACTTTATTGCGCGAGCGGATATCTTCGCGAAATTCTTGATCGTTCTCTAGCGCAATTGTGGCTTGGTAGATCAATTCGCTGGAATCAAATGCGTTCTCGTGATCTAACCCAGAGAGCTCTCGATAATTCGCAAAGAAATTACTCGCCGCTTCCCAGAGTGGAAATTTCTCACTCTTACTCAAGGCGAAGAGTTCTTGCGGGGTTATGCCGTGCTCAGTTGCGCGGGAGATGAGATCGCGAAGTTCGCGTGCAAAAGCTCCAGTATGCGACGCGTTGATCGCCTGTGCGGGCCAGCGATAAAGGTTCGCATCGGAGGCCCCGGCAAGGAGCTCGCGGATGAAGTAATCCTGCTCTGGCCCTGAGAAAAGCCGGGGTGGAGCCTTCCCCTCTCGAGCGCGGTGGAGGCGAAGAATTGCAAAAGCCAGGGCTGGAAATGTCTTCACTAGCGAGCCTGAATTGGAGCGTTCGGAACCTGAAAATATCTGGTCATTTAACTCGCTAGCGCGATGGCGGTCGTAAGTGAGGACCAGAATCTGATCTGGATTTATCCCCTCTGCCAGGTAGCTGCGGACCTTAGCCACCAATGTGGCGCTCTTTCCGACCCCCGGCCCACCAAGTACAACAAGCGGTGCGCCACGATGAGTTATCACTGCCTTCTGCTCATCATCGAATTCAATCGATTGAGCAGGGGCAGCGCGAAGAAGTGTGAGCTGTGGATTGCGCTGCGATTGCACGATATCTAGGTAATCCTGCGACTTTAATCCTGCGCCATAAATGTTTGGTCCACGATATTCATAATGAAATCGTTCCACTCATTTTCACCCACGCCAGTTGGGTTGTAGTCATTAACTATCTTGCCCAACGTATAGGCCTGGATAAATGTAGCGAGCGCTTTCGCATTTACATCTGCGCGAAAAAGACCCTTATTTTTTACCTCTTCTGTGACATCGGCAATTGAGTCAGTAAGGCGCTCGGTCTCTACTCCCATCTGCTTTGCCATCCGTGGGTTGGCAAAAGATGCGGCGAGCGCCTCTGCGCGCTCAGCACGTGCACTTTTCCGTTCATCTGATTGTGTGACTACAGTGAGATTGCGTAACGCTTTGCGAAGCTCATCTTTTGTGCGCGCTTTCGCGACATAAGTCGTCAAATAATCAATCGATGCATCAATCCATTTTGAATAGCGGAAAATTTGCGCAGTCTCAACAAGTTGCTGGAGATCCTCGAAGTGGTGGTACATCGAACCCTTAGAGACACCTGAGGTGTCGAGCACCTCATCGGTAAGCACTTCTGACGGTTTCTTGGATTCCAACATCGCTGCCACCGTCTCTACGAGCAGGCGCTTGGTGGGGTGGAATGCAGAAAGCATGGACAAAAGGTACCGGCCGGAGGTGACTTTTAGAGTGACGTCGGCTTGAAAGGCTGAGCTGAGGGCTCGTCCCCTTACTCGCCGTCGATCTGCTCGTTCCGCTTCTTTACCTTTGATGTAGCGCGGGCCCGTTCGTTCTGATCAAGAAGCACCTTGCGAATTCGAACGGTCTTTGGCGTAACCTCAACACACTCATCTTCGCGACAGAATTCCAAAGCTTGCTCTAAGTTCAGATGTTTTGGCGGAATCAAACGTTCAGCATCATCAGAGCCCGATGCGCGCATGTTCGTGAGCTTCTTTTCGCGGACTGCATTGACATCCATATCTTCGTTACGCGCATTCTCGCCGACGACCATGCCCTCATACACTTCAGAACCTGGCTCGACGAAGATTGTGCCGCGCTCTTGCAACGATGAAAGTGCGTATGAGGTGACCATTCCGCGACGATCTGCGACGAGTGAACCTGTTGGGCGAGTAAGAATCTCACCATGCCATGGTTCATATCCATCGAAAACGTGGTGGAGTAAACCAGTGCCACGAGTCTCAGTGAGAAATTCAGTTCGGAAACCAATTAAACCTCGCGATGGCACTCGATAATCCATTCGAATCCATCCAGTTCCATGGTTAGTCATCTGCGCCATTCGACCTTTGCGACTTGCCATCAACTGCGTGATGATGCCAAGAAAATCCTCTGGAACATCGATAGTGAGCGATTCCATCGGTTCGTTGAGCTTGCCATCAATCATTCTGGTAACAACCTGAGGCTTACCGACAGTTAATTCAAAACCTTCACGGCGCATGATTTCTACGAGGACAGCAAGTTGTAGTTCGCCACGTCCTTGAACTTCCCAGGTATCGGGGCGCTCGGTTTGAAGTAAACGGAGCGAAACATTGCCAATTAACTCAGCATCAAGCCGGTTCTTAACCAATCGCGCAGTGAGCTTCTTACCCTCTTGGCCAGCAAGGGGTGCGGTATTAATACCTATCGTCATCGAGATAGAGGGCTCATCAACAGTGATTAATGGCAGCGCAACTGGATTTTCAGGATCGGCGAGAGTCTCACCAATAGTGATCGTTTCAAAACCTGCAACGGCGATGATGTCACCAGGCCCTGCGCTCTCAACTGACTGACGCTCTAACCCATCATTCATCAAGAGTTCGACAACCTTGGCGCGCTCAACGCTGCCATCAACCTTTATCCAAGAAACTTGTTGTCCCTTACGGATTGTTCCTTGGTGCACACGACAGATTGCAAGGCGGCCGAGGTATGGCGAAGCATCGAGGTTTGTGACCTGCGCTTGAAGCGGTGCACCTTCGGTATATGTCGGAGCAGGAATTGCAGAATAAATAGTCTCAAAGAGCACATCGAGATTGCTCTCCTTTGGCATCCCACCATTCTCTGGACGTTCCAAGCTTGCTCGTCCTGCTTTTGCGCTTGCATAGACAATAGGAAACTCAATCTGCTTCTCATCTGCATCGAGATCGAGGAAGAGTTCATACGCCTCATCAACGACCTCAGCGATACGTGAGTCTGGGCGGTCTACCTTGTTAATAACGAGAATTACCGGCAGATTTTTTGAGAGCGCTTTGCGCAATACGAAACGAGTCTGCGGCAGTGGGCCTTCAGAGGCATCGACTAGAAGTAATACACCATTGACCATTTCAAGACCGCGCTCAACCTCGCCGCCGAAATCTGCGTGGCCGGGAGTATCAATGATGTTGATTGTTCGATCTCCACGCTTGATTGCGGTGTTCTTTGCGAGAATTGTGATTCCCTTTTCGCGCTCTAAGTCCATCGAGTCCATGACTCGATCGTCACCTTCACTCTTCTCTTTATGCGCAGCAAAAGCGCCCGATTGCCAGAGCATGGCATCGACCAGGGTTGTTTTGCCGTGGTCGACGTGGGCGATGATGGCGATATTCCGCAGATCATCACGTTTATTGAGATTGGTCAAAAGTCACTCATTTCGTCGGGGTCTAGAGTAGGTTCCAAGCAGCAGGTTTGTCGAATCGCCACGTAATAATGAGGATGAGTTACTTGGGAAAGCGCGAGGTGAATATCACGATGAAAGTTGGTTTTATCGGAGGCGGTCTCGATTCCGCAATTGGAAGTGCGCATTTTGCTGCCATCAACATCGATCGTAAATATTCACTTGCTGCCGGAATGTTTAGTATCGATGAAAGTATCAATTTCAGCTCTGGAGAATTTTATGGCGTCGACAAAAATCGCGTGTATGCAAACATCTCAGATTTCTTGAGCGCAGAGCAGAACAATTTGGATGCGGTGCTAGTGCTCTCACCTACGCCGCTTCACTTTGAACACATCAATCACATCTTCGACGCAGGAATTCCCGTTATCTCAGAGAAAGCGCTCTGCACCAACAGTAAAGATGCAGAGGTATTAGCGCGACGAGCAACTAGCGAGAACAAGTTTCTCTCGGTGACATTCACATACACGGGCTATCCGATGGTGCGCGAAATCAAACGAATGATTAGCGATGGCATACTTGGCGATGTTCTCTCCGTACATGTTGAGATGCCGCAAGAAAGCTTCATCCGTTCCAGCGCCAGCGGTACAAAGCCGCAGCCACAAGCGTGGCGGCAACTCGATTATGAGATTCCTAGCGTCACGCTCGATTTGGGTTCTCACGTAGTAAATCTGCTCGAATTCATAACCGGCAATCAGGTAGCGCGCGTGTCTGGAATTGCTAGCCATGCAGGAGATGTTTCTGCGCTTGTCGATAATGTGTTGGCTATTGGTGAGCTCCACAATGGAACGCCAATCTCGTTGAACTGGAATAAAGTCTCACTTGGAAAACGAAATGGCCTTGCATGCACGATTTATGGAAGTAACGGATCGATTTCATGGGAACAAGAAAATCCCGAGTACCTTCGGTATGGCGCGAAAGATGGCGCAATCCAGATTATCGATCGGAGCCATGCGATGGTAAAGGTTGCGGCAGAGCGTCGATATCAGCGCTTTAAAGTGGGCCATCCTGCTGGATATATCGAAGCCTTCGCCAATCTCTATCACGATATTGCAGAAGACCTAACGAGCTTTAAGGCTGGTCGAAAGTTTGACAATCCTTACACTCATAGCGCAGCAGATTCTGCAGATGGATTACGTGTTTTGGAGGCGCTGCATGAGAGCGCTGCCAAAAAAGAATGGATTGAAATCAGACGTTAAAGCGGAACTCCACGACATCGCCATCGTGCATGACGTAATCCTTGCCTTCCATTCGCACTTTTCCTTTTGTACGCGCTTCGGCGAGCGATCCCGTTGCGACTAAATCATCGAATGAGACAACTTCTGCCTTGATAAAACCTTTTTGGAAATCGGTGTGAATTACGCCCGCCGCAGCAGGTGCCGTATCACCTTGATGAATAGTCCATGCCCGCGCCTCTTTTGGCCCGGCCGTTAAGTAGGTCTGTAACCCTAAAGTTTTAAAGCCAACTCGAGAAAGCGTGCGCAGCCCAGGCTCACTTAAGCCAATTGATTCAAGTAACTCCATTGCATCGGCTTCATCGAGCTCAGCTAAATCTGCTTCCGTTTTTGCATCGAGAAATATCGCTTCCGCTGGTGCAACTTGCGCTCTAAGTTTCTTTTTCAACTCATCATCGCCAAGTTCCGCCGCATCAACATTGAAGACGTAGATAAAAGGTTTCGCAGTCAATAAGTGGAGATCTTTCAAAAGTGTTTTATCAAGAGAGGTCGCAGAGATGAGCTTTCCCTCTTTCAATGCAGCTTCTGCCGCTTTGATCTCTGCTATCTCAGCTGCCTTTTCTTTCTGCTGCTTGGCTTCTTTTTCGAGTCGCGGCAGGGCTTTCTCAATAGTCTGTAAGTCGGCGAGCGCTAATTCGGTGTTAATGGTGTCAATATCAGAGAGTGGATCAACTTTTCCATCGACGTGTACGACATCGCCATCGTTAAAGACGCGAACAACTTGGCAGATTGCATCTGCCTCGCGGATATTTGCAAGAAACTTATTGCCAAGGCCTGCACCTTCGGATGCGCCCTTGACGATGCCGGCGATATCAACGAAGGAGACCGATGCGGGAATGATTTGTTCTGATCCGAAAATCTTTGCCAACACGGCAAGGCGGTCATCTGGGACGCCAACTACGCCCACATTGGGTTCGATGGTTGCGAAGGGATAGTTAGCCGCCAGGACCTGATTCTTGGTCAGGGCGTTAAATAGGGTCGACTTGCCCACGTTGGGCAGTCCGACGATTCCGATAGAGAGGCTCACGAGGAGTAGAGCCTACGGGGCTTTGTCACCCCTGCCTGACACGATTGCCCCATGAACCTCTCCTCCTCCAATTCAATGGTGGCGTTGGCCATCGGCGCGGTCATAGGCCTACTCCTCGGGGTCGCGATCACATACCTATTAATGCGGCGCGAGAGCGAGATCTACCGGGGCCAACTCGAAGCGCAGAGCGAAGCAAGTGGCGCCTCCCGCGAGGCAAGTGCGCGTCTTGATGAGCTCCTACGCTCGGTCAATCTGAGCATGGCGCAACTGACGGAGAAGACGCACTCGGCAGAGCTCAAGCGGGCAGAGGTAGAGGCGCAGATTAAAGAGCAGATCAAAAATATGGGTGAGAAAAATGAACGACTCGTCCTCGAAACAGCAAAGCTCGCTGGAGCGTTATCAAAAGCGCAGAGCCGTGGTCAGATGGGTGAGGCGCAACTGGAATTAATTCTTGAGAACTCTGGATTGATTGAGGGAGTCAACTACGAACGGCAAGAGCATCGCGTCAACGATGGTGAGATTTCCAAACCCGATATCACAATCAAAATGCCCGGTGGTACCGAAATATTTGTTGACTCGAAGTTTCCCTTCGATCGCTTCTGGGACGGAATTGGCGCCGACGATCCTGCAGCGCGAGCAACAATGATGGCAGCGCATGCAAAGGATCTGCTTAGCCACATTAATGCCCTGGCAAAACGTGGGTATCAAAACGGAAGTAGCTCACCAGATTTTGTCGTGCTCTTTGCCCCCTTCGAATCGATTCTCAACGAAGCGCTCGATGCCGACCCGCTCCTACTTCAGAAATCTTTCGCAAAGAGCGTCGTTATCGCCACTCCCACAACGATGCTTGCCCTGCTTCGCACCATCGCATATGGCTACAAGCGCCATGATCTTGCACGTAACGCGGATGAAATCCGCGAACTCGCAGGCGAACTACTTAAGCGAGTAGGAAAAGTTCATGAACGAATCGAAAACTTGGGCGAGCGAATCAAAGGTGCAGAGCGCGCCTTTAATGAACTCGTTGCATCGGCAGAGAATCATCTTCTTGTTCCCGCTCGGAAGATGGGAAAGCTCGGTGCACCAACAGGTAAAGAGCTATCTGCTCCTGCTCCCATTGAGAGTGAGATTCGCACAATTCGCGCTACCAGCGCCACTGGGGAAATAGGCTCAGAGGGCTCAGACGGGGCTGAATTAGACTTCACAGAGAAGAACGAGCGATGAGAGATAACGTGAGCGGGGTGAGCAAGACGCGATGAGTACGAGCGATAAACCGAACGCAATTGAGATTAATGGCCGGCCGATCATCCAAGGTCGCGGTCTAACCTCTCCTGGCATCGTGGTTCTCTACGTATTGGGGCTACTTTTTGTACAGACCCTTGAAAATTTCATCTCAGGTCAACCTGGGCGAATTACCGGAATCGTCTTACTCGCGCTCTTCTTTGGCGCAGTTAAATTAGGTCGACGTGGAACGCTCTTTACCGCAGTTGTGACACCACCGCTTGCGCTGAGCGCAACGCTGCTCGTAGCAACGGTAATTAGCAAGGGATTTGGAGTTACTGGTCTACTTGTGGGGATCGTCTCGAACCTCGCGCGCCTTGCTCCCTGGCTCTTACTCACTGCGCTCGTAAGCTGGAGCTACTTCTTTATTACCGAACGACGTCAGCTCACTTCAAGCCGGCAGCCTTCAAATCTTTCCTAAGTTCTGGCGGCATCGAAAAGAGCAAGTGCTCTTCAGCCTTTGTAACAACCTCAACATCTTTATACCCGTACTCACTTAACTTTGCCAATAACTCTTCAACCAAAATCTCTGGCACCGATGCGCCACTTGTGACGCCAACTGTCTGCACTCCTTCGAGCCACTCCACTTTCATTTCATGTGCGTAATCGATGAGGTATGACGCTTTCGCTCCTGTTTCAAGCGCGACTTCAACGAGACGGACTGAATTCGAAGAGTTGCGGGAGCCTACGACTAGAACCAAATCGCTCTGTGGCGCAATCTCTTTTACAGCTAACTGTCGGTTCTGCGTGGCATAACAAATATCATCGCTCGGTGGATCATTTAATAGTGGAAATTTCTCTTTCAAAGCTTTCACTGTGCTTAGCGTTTCATCAACGCTGAGCGTTGTTTGTGAGAGCCAGATCAACTTATTTGGATCTTTGATTTCCAACTTTTCAATGTCTTCTGCCTTATCAATCAATTGCACATGATTAGGCGCTTCACCAGCGGTGCCTTCGACCTCTTCATGTCCTTCATGACCAATTAATAGAATCTGATAATCCTCGGCCGCAAAACGTCGCGCTTCTTGGTGAACTTTTGTCACTAGCGGACAGGTGGCATCGATGGTCTTGAGATTTCGTTCCTTCGCGCTCTCGTGGACTGCAGGAGAGACACCGTGTGCAGAGAAGATAACTGTTGCACCCTCCGGCACTTCATCTGTCTCGTCGACGAAAATCGCGCCGCGCTTCTCTAAAGTTTCGACTACATGCTTGTTATGGACAATCTGCTTCCGAACGTAGACCGGGGCGCCATAAAGATCCAGAGCTTTCTGAACGGTAACCACGGCGCGATCAACTCCTGCGCAATAGCCACGCGGGGCTGCAAGGAGTACGCGCTTATTGGGAAGAGCGGGAGCAGTCGACACAGCCCTAGCCTAATCTCTTCCGAGCCATCGCGCGCTTGGGGCAAGGGCATGCGATTACGCTTACATCATGATCGACAGTAGCTCTGAGGAACCGCTTCCGGTTCGAGTCGTCTCGGAATCTATCGGTGAATATGTCGGCAGATTAGGGCCCGTCTGGGTAGAGGGCGAAGTCGCAGAAATCACAAGGCGCCCAGGTTCGCAGATGGCATTCCTCCGTTTAAAAGATACCAGCGTAGATATGTCGCTGCAGGTGACCTGTCACAAATCCATTCTTGAAGCAATTGATCCCCTTCCGGAGAACGCGCGAATTGTCGCGTATGCAAAAGTTAATTGGTACGCAGTGCGCGGCACGCTCTCGCTCATGGCTCGCGAGATCAGACAAGTTGGCCTCGGCGAACTTTTAGCCAGATTAGAGCAATTGAAAAATTTGCTTGCGGCGGAGGGATTATTTGCCACAGATCGAAAACGCGACTTGCCATTTTTGCCGCGAAAAATTGGTTTGATTTGTGGCAGAGCGAGCGCTGCCGAAAAAGATGTAGTTGAGAATGTTGAACGTCGCTGGCCAGGGATGCGCTTTGAGATTCGCGAAGTGGCCGTACAAGGTAATACTGCAGTTGTCGAAGTGTCACGAGCGCTCATTGAACTCGAGGCGATTGACGATGTAGATGTCATCATTGTGACTCGAGGTGGTGGTTCTTTTGAAGATCTCCTGCCGTTCTCAGATGAATCACTTATTCGATTAGTTGCATCACTGACTACTCCGATTGTCAGCGCAATCGGACATGAACAAGATGCGCCGCTACTTGATCTTGTTGCCGACTTACGCGCATCAACGCCGACCGATGCTGCTAAACGAGTGGTACCAAGCCTCATTGAAGAGCAAGAGCATATTGCGCAATTGACCAATCGCCTTGAGAAGCGAATGCGCTCAATGATTGAACTCGAGATTTCCAAAGTTACGTCTCTGGTCACGAGGCCAGTTATGAAAGATCCCCTAACGATAGTTACCGCGAAGGTAGATGAAATTAAAGTTCTTAGAAGTGATGGGAAGAAGGCTCTCACAGCCCTTCTGCGGGAAGAGAAAATCGAGGTACGTGAAATAAAAGCGCGAATTGCAGCGCTCTCGCCGCTTTCGACGTTAAAACGTGGATATGCCGTGGTGCAAAAGCGAGGAAAAGTACTCCTCGATGCCAAAGATGTGTCGCTAGCAGATGAACTACAGGTGGTGCTTGCTAAGGGTGAATTAACCGTTGCGGTAACGAGCCAAAAAGCAGTCACTAACAATAAAGCGAAGGGGTAACTATGGCCGAAAAGAAGAAGCCAACGTATGAGCAGGCTCGTGACGAGCTTGCGAAGATTGTTGCCAAGCTCGAAGCTGGTGGCGCCTCCCTCGAGGATTCGATTGCGCTCTGGGAGCGTGGTGAAGAGCTCGCAAAAATCTGTAACCAATGGCTTGATTCAGCGAAAGAGCGGCTGGATAAGGGAACCAAATGAGATGTGCGCCATAAGCACAACTAATTAGAGGAGCGTATTCTTTTCTATTATGAACCCCATGAATCCAGATTTCGCCTACGAAGACCTCCTTCCACTTGGCCACGATGAGACCGAATACCGCTTCATCACGAAAGAGGGCGTCACAACAAGCCAGGCAGCTGGACGAACATTTATCACGGTGACTCAAGATGCGCTTCGGAAGCTAACCGAAGAGGCGGTACATGACATTCAGCATTATTTGCGAACATCACACTTGCAGCAATTGCGGAACATCATCGACGATCCAGATGCTTCGCCAAATGATCGATTTGTTGCTCTTGATTTACTAAAGAACGCGAATATCGCAGCAGGTGGAATTCTGCCAATGTGCCAAGACACGGGAACGATGTTGGTGATGGGCAAGCGCGGCCAACATGTTCTCACTGAAGGTCGCGACGAAGCTGGAATCGCACATGGCATTTATGACGCTTACACTCGATTGAATTTGCGTTACAGTCAAATGGCGCCGATAACGATGTGGGAAGAAAAGAACACTGGCACCAACTTACCTGCGCAAATCGAAATTGCAGTGGATACCAAACATGATGATCAATACCAACTGCTTTACATTGCAAAAGGTGGTGGCAGCGCAAACAAGAGCTTCCTCTATCAAGAGACTCGAGCAATCCTCAACCCACAATCTTTATTGAAGTGGCTTGAAGAAAAGTTAGTCTCACTCGGCACATCTGCTTGCCCGCCATATCACCTTGCGATTGTCATTGGCGGAACAAGTGCAGAGCACACCTTGAAGACAGCCAAGCTTGCAAGTACTCGCTATCTTGATTCGCTTCCACTCCGCGGTGATGTCGCCACTGCCCATGGCTTTAGGGATATCGAATTAGAAGCACAAGTCCTCGAACTCACCCGCAATATCGGCATTGGCGCTCAATTTGGTGGCAAGTATTTCTGTCACGACGTTCGAGTTATTCGCCTGCCCCGCCATGGTGCATCGCTACCAATCGCTATTGCAGTTTCGTGCTCTGCAGATCGACAAGCTCTTGCAAAGATCACTGCGGAAGGCATATTCCTCGAGAAGTTAGAGCGCGACCCAGCTCACTTTCTTCCAGATACCACCGCCACTGCGCTCCACGATGAAGTTGTATCGGTGGATCTCAATCGTCCAATGGATGAGATCCGCGCCCAACTCTCTAAATACCCAGTAAAGACTCGTCTTTCCCTTACCGGTACCTTGATAGTCGCCCGAGATCTTGCCCATGCCAAAATCAAAGAGCGTTTAGATAAAGGTGAAGAACTGCCTGAATACTTGAAGAAATATGCGGTTTATTACGCCGGTCCGTCGAAAACTCCCGATGGATACGTCTCGGGTTCATTTGGACCGACCACTGCTGGTCGAATGGATTCATATGTTGAGCAATTTCAACAAGCTGGCGGCTCTTTCATCATGTTGGCAAAAGGCAATCGCTCTGCTGCCGTCACAAATTCGTGTAAGAAATTCGGTGGTTTCTACTTAGGATCTATCGGTGGCCCAGCTGCTCGACTTGCCCAAGATTGCATCAAAAAAGTAGAGGTATTTGATTATGCAGATCTTGGTATGGAAGCGGTCTGGAAGATTGATGTTGAGGATTTCCCTGCGTTTATTGTGGTCGACGATAAAGGAAACGACTTCTTTGCAGAGCGCGAGAAGTTAGTAACGCTCGGAAAGAAGCCGAATTAAAATTAGTTAGTAATTTACTAAGTTAGTAAGTTTCTTAATACATCTTGATGCGATAGAAAGTATTGAGCGCTTTACACGGCGTGCCGTATCGCACATCGATGTATTTCAATCCCCACAAAATCTGCGTGACGGGATTTTTGCGCCAGTCACTACCAATCGATTCATATTTTGTTGCTGGGTACGCTTGTGGAATTCCATGTGCACCAGTGCGCTTGTTATGCGAGGTGTACGTCCACTGACTCTCTTTGATCCACAACTTATCGAGGCACTTCCACTGGGCGCCGCTCCACCCGTAATTCTCTTTGGCGAGCAACTCACCGACATACCGAGCGCCATTTCGGGTCTTTGCCTTTTGCACCAAGAATGCGGTCCGTGCCACCGAGGAGAGGTTGAGCGCGGTGAGTTTGCCGGAGGTTAAGACTTCAGTCGCCACGACAAGTCGGGCTTCAACGATTGGTTCTGTTGGGGCCAGTTGGCTCGGGGTGACAACGGCCAACGAGCTCTCACCCGTCGGTGCGGGTAGCGGAGTGTTGACCTCGGTGCCGTGGGCTCGAGCAGGTATGAGCGCAAGGATGAGGGCGAGCGCGAGCGCCGCTCGAGCACTCAGATTGATCGACCTGTCCACCATCTGCATGACCCCACCTGCCTTTCCCATCTCCGCCGAACGAGCACCTGTGCTCGCCCCGAATCTCTCTCCACACGCCGACCGATCCAGCCCAAATAGGCTGGCAGAGGGGTGGGGGGAGGCTTCAAGGATGCCAAAGGAGTGGGGGTCTTGGCTAAACCAAACCCCATTTTCTCCCTGAGAATTTTGACCTGTGGATAACGTTTTCCCAGGTCAGAGGGGTAAAGAAAATATTTGTGGGATTACCCACCCCGATCTCGTCACAATTGTGAGCCAGCCGCAACCAAAAAAGCGCTGGTCAGGGTCGGACGACCGACTCAATCGAAAGGTCCTCTGGTGGGTGCAA
>Ga0164293_10001023_pt1 | contig 23367 bp, 19 predicted proteins | sample GEODES118metaG_FD_111487 | JGI IMG/M metagenome (GOLD analysis project Ga0164293, IMG submission 111487) | Eutrophic lake water microbial communities from Lake Mendota, Wisconsin, USA - GEODES118 metaG | ecosystem: Environmental > Aquatic > Freshwater > Lake | place: USA: Lake Mendota...
CTCGCTTGGTCATGGTTTTATCGATGGCAATGCTCGAAGCCATCACACCCGATCCTGTGTAGGGGATGCCTAACAATTCAAGCGCACCTTGCACAGTGCCATCTTCGCCAAATCGGCCGTGCAGCGCGATAAAGCAACGTTGAAAACCTTCTTTTTGGAGCTCGAGCAAATTGCGCTCGGCAGGATCAAAAGCGTGTGCATCAATACCTTGCGATTGCAAAGCATTCAGCACCCCTTGGCCTGACATGAAAGAAATTTCGCGCTCTGCCGATTGGCCGCCCATGAGAACGGCTACTTTGCCAAAGTTGTAAGAGGCTGTGCTCATGCAGCACCTCCCATTTTTTGAACTTGAGCAGGCACTGCCCCAATCGTGCCGGCACCCATGCAAATGACAATGTCACCGTCTTTTGCATTCTCAAAAATAGCCTGCGCCATCGCCTCAATTTTGTCGATAAAAACGGGTTCAATTTTGCCAGCCACACGAAGTGCGCGAGACAAAGACCGACCATCTGCCGCCACGATAGGAGCCTCACCTGCCGCATAAACTTCTGACAACAAAACAGTGTCTGCACCTTGGCTGATGACGCTTACAAAATCTTCAAAACAATCGCGTGTTCGGCTGTAGCGATGCGGCTGAAATGCCAACACCAAACGGCGGCCAGGGAATGCGCCGCGCGCAGCTGCCAGCGTGGCTGCCATTTCAACCGGATGGTGGCCGTAGTCGTCAATCAAAGTAAAGCTGCCCGCTTGCTTCAAGAGCTTGACTTCACCATAGCGCTGGAAGCGTCGGCCAACTCCCTTGAAGTGAGTCAAAGCGCGTTGCACGGCAGCATCATCAACACCCAACTCCACAGCGACCGATATTGCAGCCAAAGCATTCAGAACATTGTGCAGACCCGGCAAGTTCAGAACAATGGGCAGATCTGGTAAGACCACGCCATTGCGACGCTGCACCGTAAAATGCATTTTCCCATTGTCTGCTCTCACTTCAATGGCTCTAATTTGTGCGCCCTCTTCAAGCCCGTAGGTGGTCACGGGGCGAGCCAACTGATCAACAATGCTTTTCACACCCGGGTCGTCTGAACACACAATGGCTGTGCCATAAAACGGCATGCGGTGAAGAAATTCAACGAAGGCTGACTTCAACTTTTCAAAGTCATGACCATAGGTTTCCATGTGATCGGCATCAATGTTGGTCACGACCGACATCACAGGCAACAAATTCAAGAACGAGGCATCTGATTCATCGGCCTCCACCACGATGTAGTCACCCGTACCCAACTTGGCATTGGTGCCTGCACTGTTCAATCGACCGCCAATGACGAAGGTCGGATCTAGGCCCGCTTCAGCCAATACGCTGGCCACCAAACTCGTGGTTGTGGTTTTACCGTGTGTACCCGCAATGGCAATACCCTGCTTCATGCGCATCAACTCCGCAAGCATGACTGCGCGCGGCACCACCGGAATATGGCGTGATCTAGCGACCAAAACTTCGGGGTTATCGGCTTTCACGGCGGTAGAGGTAACCACGGCATCGGCACTCTTAACGTTGTCGGCACTGTGCCCCACATGCGTTTGAATGCCCAATGCCGCCAAGCGCCTGAGGGTGCTGCTGTCAGACAAGTCCGAGCCTGAAATGGTGTAACCCAAATTGAACAAGACTTCGGCAATGCCGCTCATGCCGGCACCGCCAACGCCAATGAAGTGAATGTGACGAATGGCGTGTTTCATGCGGCCAATACCTCGCAAGCAGCCACCACTTCGCGCGTGGCTTCGGTCTTTTTGAGAGCCCATGCTTTTTCTGCACAGGCCAACAATTCTTCACGTGTGATGCTGCCAATGCGCTCTGCCAACGCCTCTGCAGTGAGCTGCGCTTGAGGCATCAGCCAGCCACCGCCTTGAGCTACCAAAAAATTCGCATTGGTGGTTTGATGATCGTCCACAGCGGAGGGGAATGGCACATAAATGGCAGCTGCGCCAATGGCCGCAATTTCGGTCACGGTGCTGGCACCCGATCGGCAGATAATCAGATCGGCCTCGGCAAAAGCTTGTGCAGTGTCTTCAATGAAGGGTGTTAGTTCGGCCCGCACGCCTGCTTGGGCGTAGTTCGATTTGAGCGCATCAATTTGTTTGGCACCACTTTGATGGACCACAACAGGACGCTTGTGCTCTGGCAGCAAAGCCAATGCCCTGGGCACCAAGTCGTTCAAAGCTTGCGCACCCAAACTGCCGCCTACCACCCACAATTTCAGAGGCCCTGTGCGGCCTGCAAAACGCTGTGCAGGTGCAGGCTTGTTCAAAAAATCTTGGCGCAAAGGATTGCCCACCCAAATGGCATTTTTCAAGACATTCGGAAATGCGCTGTAAATGCGGTCTGCCACGCCTGCTAAAACTTTGTTAGCCAGGCCAGCCACTGAATTTTGCTCGTGCAGCACCAATGGCTTACCCAAAAGAACAGCCATCATGCCGCCCGGAAATGTGATGTAGCCACCCAAGCCCACCACAACATCCGGCTTCACGCGTCGAAGCACTTGGATGCTTTGCCAAAATGCTTTGAGCAAACGCAGAGGCAAGAAAATCAAACTGGTCAAACCCTTGCCGCGAACGCCGCCAAACGCCACAGGCTCAAACGGGAAGCCACGCTCTGGCACCCATTGACTTTCCATGTTGCCTGGCACACCCAGCCAATGCACACGCCATCCTGCATCTCGCAAAGATTCAGCCACGGCCAAACCTGGAAAAATGTGCCCACCTGTACCGCCCGCCATGATCAATGCGCAGTGACTCATGCTCGTCCCCCTCGCATCATTTGTTTGTTCTCGGCATCAATTCGAAGCACGATGGCAATGGCTATCAGGTTCATCAAAATTGCAGACCCGCCATAACTCATGAGCGGCAAGGTCAATCCTTTGGTGGGCAATGCGCCCAAGTTAACGCCCATGTTGATGAAGGATTGGAAACCAATCCAAATGCCAACACCCTGTGCCGCCAAACCTGCGAAGGTTCGATCCAGAGCCAAGGCTTGACGGCCTATGACCATGATGCGGCGGCTGAGCCACAAGAACAAGCCAATCACGGCAACCACGCCCACCAGACCAAACTCTTCGCCGATCACAGCCAACAAGAAGTCGGTATGAGCTTCCGGTAGCCAATGCAGTTTCTCAACACTGCCGCCTAAACCTACGCCAAAAATCTCGCCACGGCCGATGGCAATCAAAGAGTGCGACAACTGATAGCCTTTGCCCAAGGTGTGCGTGGGGTCCCAAGGATCGAGGTACGCAAAAATACGCTCACGGCGCCAGGGTGATGCGGCAATCATCATGGCAAAGGCAAATATCAAGATGGCCAAAATCAAGAAGAACATGCGGGCATTCACACCCCCTAAAAACAAGATGCCCATGGCAATGATGGCAATCACCAAGAAAGCACCCATGTCAGGTTCAGCCAACAAGAAGATACCGGCCAGAGCCACTGCTGCGCCCATCGGCAGAACGGCGCGGAAGAAGCGTTCTTTCACTTCCATCTTGCGCACCATGTAGTCGGATGCGTAAATGATGACGGCCAACTTGGCGAACTCTGAAGGTTGAAAATTGATCACGCCCAGAGAAATCCATCGGCGTGCACCATTCACGCCTTTGCCAATAAAAGGAATGAGAACCAATGCCAAAAGAACCAAAGCAAATATGAACAAGGGCCTTGCGTTTTTCTCCCAAGTTTCCAAAGGCACTTGGAAGGCCAAAAGCGCAACACCAAATCCAATTGAAATGGAAATGATGTGACGCACCAAGAAATGCGTTTGAGAATATCTTGCAAATTTGGGGTTATCTGGCATGGCAATGCTGGCTGAATACACCATGACCATGCCCCACATCAACAACGCCACCACCACCCATACCAGGGTCTGATCGATGTTTTGAATCTTGCCTTGGGCTGGACCACCTCTGGCATAGTCGTAGCTGCCTAAGTTAACTGGCAAAACGCCTTCTGATGCACCTTGAAGTTGGCCTGCGCCACCCGAGCGACTTAGCACGCCATTGCCCCAAGCCAACATCCGAGACCACATCTCGTTCATTGCGCAGCCTCCATGGATTGGCCAGCTGCTTCTGCAATTTCAGCCACTGCTTGACAGAAAACTTGTGCCCGATGCGGGTAGTCACGGAACATGTCAAAGCTGGCACATGCAGGCGATAACAAAACGGCATCGCCCGCTTGTGCAATGTCCTTGGCAGCTTTCACTGCTTCAGGCAAGGTGCTTGCATCGATCAAAGGAACGCCACAGGCTTTTATTTCTTCGCGAATCAGCGTTGCATCGCGTCCGATCAGAACCACAGCACGCGCATATCTGGCCACCGGTTCAGCCAAAGGCGAAAAGTCTTGACCTTTGCCATCGCCGCCCAAAATGACCACCACACGTCTTTCGGCGCCTAAGCCCAGCAATGCAGCCACAGTTGCGCCTACGTTAGTGCCCTTGCTGTCATCAAAATATTCAACTTCATTCACGATGGCCACCGGCTCCACCCGGTGCGGTTCGCCTTTGTATTCGCGCAAACCAAACAACATGGATGCCAAGCTGGCACCTGTGCTAGTGGCCAAGGCCAAAGCAGCCAGGGCATTGACAGCATTGTGGCGACCCCGAATGCGCAGCGCATCGGCTGGCATCAAACGTTGAATGTGAATTTCCTCAACTTCGCCTTTGCGCAAGCGGCGCGTCTCATCGGCTTCAAGGGCACGCACCAACCAAGTCATGCCGTTGACAGTTTCCAAGCCAAAGTCACCGGGGCGTTGAGGCATTTCAGCACCATAGGTGACATGTGCTCGAACTACAGGCTTTTGCAATTTGGCACGAACAGGTTCAGGCAACATTGCCATCACGCGTGCGTCATCGCGGTTCAAAATCATGAGGCTGTTTGCACCAAATATTTTCTCTTTGGCTGCGGCGTAAGCGGCCATGTTGCCGTGCCAATCTAAATGGTCTTGAGTGATGTTCAAAACTGTGGCGGCACTGGGCTCAAAAGGGCCTGCGCTGTCAAGTTGGAAACTTGACAACTCCAACACCCAAACTTCTGGCAACTCTGTGGCCATCGACAAGCGCAAGGTGTCTAGCAAAGTCGGGCCAATGTTGCCTGCCACCTTCACAGTTTTGCCAGCTCGTTCAATCAGCTGACCTGTAAGGGCCGTGACCGTTGTTTTACCGTTGGTCCCCGTAATGGCCAAGACTTGCGGTGCATAGTCTCTTGTTGCCTTTAAATTTTCCAAGGCTTGTACAAACAAACTCAACTCGCCGCCTACCCACAGGCCCATGGCTTTAGCCGCTTCAATCACGGGCAATGTTTCGATGGGCGAAAGTCCTGGGCTGGTAAAGACAGCGCGCACGGAAGTGCCTTCAATCAAATTGGCTACAAAGGGACCCGACTTGAATTGAACTTCGGGCAATTCACTTTTTAGAACCTGCAAATTGGCGGGAGATTCGCGCGTATCCGCAACAGTAAGCTCAGCACCCATCTGCGCGCACCAGCGTGTCATGGCCAACCCAGAGCTTCCCAGCCCTAGGATCAAAATGTGTTGGCCTTGAAGGTATTTCATCTTTATCTCAGCTTCAAAGTCGACAGGCCCACCAAGCACAACAGCATGGTGATGATCCAAAAACGCACAACCACTTGGGTTTCTTTCCAGCCACTCTTTTCAAAATGGTGGTGCAAAGGGGCCATCTTCAAAATTCTGCGACCTTCGCCATATTTCTTCTTGGTGTATTTGAAATAGGAAACTTGCGCCATGACCGACAAGGCTTCCACCACAAAAATACCGCCCATGATGGCCAGCACAATTTCTTGTCGCACAATGACAGCAATGGTTCCCAGTGCAGCGCCTAAAGCCAGAGCGCCCACATCGCCCATGAACACTTGCGCCGGGTGTGTGTTGAACCACAAGAAAGCCAAACCGGCACCTGCCATGGCGGCGCAGAAGATCAGCAACTCACCTGTGCCTGGAATGTAGGGCAGGAACAAATATTTGGCGTACACCGAACTACCGGTCACATAGGCAAACACGCCCAGAGCAGAGCCCACCATGACCACCGGCATGATGGCCAAGCCATCGAGTCCATCGGTCAGGTTCACCGCATTGCTAGATCCCACAATGACCAAGTAAGTGAGGACCACGAAACCAAACACGCCCAGGGGGTAACTCACCTCTTTAAAGAACGGCACCATCAAGCCTGCTTTCGGCGGCAAATTCACATCAAATCCTGAAATAGCCCATTTCATGAACAAGTCGAGCACACGCAGATTGGAGCTTTCCGAAATACTGAAAACCAAATAGAAGGCTGCCAACAAACCAATCACGGATTGCCAAAAATACTTTTCACGAGAACGCATGCCTTCGGGATCTTTGTTCACCACCTTGCGCCAGTCATCTACCCAGCCAATGGCGCCAAAGCCCAGGGTCACAATGAGCACAATCCAGACAAAGCGATTGGACAGGTCAAACCACAACAAGGTGCTGATGGCAATTGACAACAAGATCAGCACACCGCCCATCGTGGGTGTGCCGCTTTTGGCCATGTGCGTCTCCATGCCATACCCCCGAATCGGTTGGCCTATTTTGAGAGCCGTCAATTTACGGATCACTGCAGGGCCTGCTATAAGGCCAATGAGCAGAGAAGTCAAAGCGGCCATCACTGCGCGGAAAGTGATGTATTGAAATACACGCAAGAAGCCCCAATCAGGGGATAAGCTTTGCAACCATTGCGCCAAATTAAGCAGCATGGATTGACTCTCTTTCTGAGGCCTGAGCTTGCTCAAACCTGTGTCGCAAGGCATCTACGACGCGTTCCATTTTCATAAACCGAGATCCTTTGACAAGCACACTGTTGTAGGTCGATATCTGAGCCAACACGGCATGTTGCAAGTTGTCCATGTCTGAGAAGTGATGCGCACCTTCAAAAGCTTGACTGCTGTGCACGCACAAATCGCCCAGAGTGAACAAAGCCTCAATGCCCGAAGCTTTGGCGAAGGCCCCCACCTCTTGGTGAAACTCAGGACCTTGTTGACCCACTTCACCCATGTCGCCCAAAACCAATAAACGCGGCGCAGGCAACTCAGCCAAAACATCAATAGCGGCCCGAACAGAGTCGGGGTTGGCGTTGTAGGTGTCGTCCACCATCGTGAAGCTGTGGTTCTCAATTTGCCACTCGGAAGATTTGGAACGTCCTTTAACAGGCTCAAAATTCTCAAGCCCTTTCACAATGGCAACCAGACTCATGCCAGCAGCCAATGCACAGGCTGTAGCCGCCAAAGCATTCAAAATATTGTGTCGACCTGCAATGTTCAAACGACAAGCCAAAGCTGCATGGGCTGTTGTCAATTGAAACGACCAGGCACCATTGACCCAGGCAATGTCGTGCGCCTGAACATCACCTTGTGTGAAGCCAAACGTCAGAACACGACGAGCGCCTGACAACTTCTTCCAAAGTTCGGTGTACTTATCTTGCGCAGGAAACACCGCGATGCCATCGGCAGGCAAGTGTCGAATCACTTCACCATTTTCGAGGGCCACAGCTTCTACCGTGGCCATGAATTCTTGGTGCTCGCGCTGCGCGTTGTTCACCAAACCAATGCTGGGCTGCGCATAACGGGCCAATGTGTCAATTTCACCCGGATGGTTCATGCCCAACTCCACCACCGCACGGCGATGCTCTGGGCGCAAATTGAACAAAGTCAGTGGTACGCCAATTTCATTGTTCAAGTTGCCTTGGGTCGACAAGGATGGGCATGAGGCATCTGCCTTTAACACTGAAGCAATCATTTGCGTAACAGTGGTTTTGCCATTGCTGCCTGTTACACCAATCAGCTGCAGATTGAATTGACGTCGCCATTGCGTGGCCAAGTCACCCAATGCGGTACGTGCGTTAGGCACGCAGTAGGCAGGCACTGACACGTCTTTCAGGTATTGAAGGTGCTCACCTTTCAGCGGGTCTTGCGCTTCAAACAAAACGGCCACAGCGCCCTGCAATTGAGCTTGCGCCAAGAAAGCTGTGCCATCAAATGTTTCACCCTTTAGGGCAATAAACAAATCACCTGCGACCACACTGCGGCTGTCAGTGCGCACAGCTTTGATCACGGTGTGGCTTGTAAGCGCCGCAGCCGAGGTGCCCGAAACAGCTGCAGCTTGCGGCAACCATGTTTGAAGCTGCGTCAGCGTCATGTTCATGGATGAGCTCCCATCTGCTTCACCCCATTGGCACGTTTGACCAATGCCTCGTGTGCGTGCAAGCGATCGTCGAAGGGGTACTTGACCCCTGCAATTTCTTGGGTGTCCTCATGGCCTTTGCCTGCAATCAAAATCACATCATGCTGACCTGCTTGCATGATGGTTTGAAAAATAGCTTTGGCACGGTCAAGCTCTTGATGTGCTTTGTCGGGTGCTTGCAAGCCTTGGCGCATGTCCTGCACAATTTGCTCAGGCAATTCACTGCGCGGGTTGTCACTGGTGAGCACCAAATGGTGGGCCACAGATTCAGCCGCCGCAGCCATCAAGGGGCGCTTGCTGGCATCTCGATCGCCACCACATCCCAAGACACACCAAAGTTGCGAGCCCAGAGCCTCCGCCAGCGGTTTCAGTGCCAACAAGGTTTGTGTCACGGCATCGGGGGTGTGCGCATAGTCCACCACCGTCAAAGGCAATTCGAGCCCCTCGACGCCAGCGACTTTTTCCATACGGCCCGGTACCGCTTTGAGTTGCGCACAAATTTGAACGATTTGAACCAAGTCGTATTTCAAGGCGCGCAAGGCAGCGATGACACCGAGCATGTTGTCAACGTTGTAATCCCCCATCAATGAAGTTTGGAGGTGAACACTTTCTTGGCCCTCGATCACATCGAAGGCCAAACCTGTTAAGTTCCTTGTCAAATGACGTACTTGCAACCGAGCATCTTGTCCTTGACTAGAACAAGTCCAAAGGTCCAAGGCTTGAGTGCTGGTATCTGTCAATGCTCTCTGCGACAGATCGGCTGCCAACTTTGCACCTTGCACATCATCGACGTTGATGACCGCTATCTCAAGTTCAGGCCATGCAAAGAGTGCCTGCTTGGCTTGCCAATAAGCCAACATTGAACCGTGATAGTCCAAATGATCTTGTGTGAAATTGGTCAACATGGCCAATTGAATGCGCGTGCCGGCCAATCGCTGCTCGGCAAGCCCGATGGAGCTGGCTTCAATGGCACAGTGGGAGATGCCTGCGGCCACAAATTTTCTAAATTGCGCTTGCAATAAAACGGGGTCTGGCGTGGTCATGCCTGTCGACATTAAATGGGGTGGCTGCCCCACACCCAGCGTACCCACAATGGCACAACGGGGCGCTAATGCCTCACCCTCAGCATTGAGCTTCATGGCATTGAGTGCCTGAGCCAACCACCAAGTCGCAGACGTTTTGCCATTGGTGCCTGTGACCGCCAACACCTTCAATGCTTGGCTGGGTTGCTCGTAATAAGCGTCTGCAATCCAGCCCGTATCTGCTTTCAAACCGGTATAGGCCGCCACTTGAGTGGGCACTTTATTTGCCGCGGCTTGCCAGGCCGATTGCCATTGCGAGCAGTCTTCTGCCTCTACCAAACAAGCTGCAGCACCTTGCTCAAATGCCGATGCGACATAAGCTCGACCGTCGGTGGCCATGCCTGGCCAAGCAATGAAGCCATCGCCTTTTTGAATGGCGCGACTGTCGGTACACAAAACGCCAGTGACGTGTTGGCGCAACCATTCTGCGGCTTGAGTTGGGCTGTGCAGGGTTTGCATCAGAACGACTCCTCCACAGCGTTGGCCACAATTTGTGGCTTGACACTCATATCGGGTTGCACACCCATCAAGCGCAAACTTTGCTGTACGGTTTGACTGAAAACGGGCGCGGCCACATCACCGCCGTAATAACGGCCGTTAGAAGGTTCATCAATCATGACGGCCACTACAATGCGTGGTTTTTCAATGGGTGCCATGCCCACAAACACGCCGCGGTATTTTTTGCCAGCGTAGCCCTTGCCCTCTTGCTTGTGAGCCGTGCCAGTTTTACCGCCCACCGAATAGCCCATGGTTTGCGCTTTTTGGGCTGTACCGCCAGGGCCTGCTGCCAAGTTCAGCATGTGGCGAACGGCCTGTGCGTTTTCTGGACTGATCACAGGCACTCCCGCTGGAATTTGACCGCTCTTGATCAGGGTGGCAGGCAAGGATTTACCGTCACTGGCAAAAATGGTGTACGCCCGTGCCATTTGAAACAAACTGGTCGAGACACCATAGCCATAACTCATGGTGGCTTGCTCAATAGGACGCCAAGTTTTGGCAGCCCGCAAGCGGCCGCTGACCACACCTGGAAATGGCAATTGAGGTTTCTGGCCTAAACCCACCGCTGTGAACATTTCCCACATTTCACGGGGCTGCAATTGCATGGCAATTTTCACTGTACCCACGTTGCTCGATTTTTGAATCACCTCATTGACAGTGAGGGCGCCGTAAGGGTGCGAATCGGTGATCGTTGAACCCGTGATGTTGATGCTGCCGGGCGCCGTTTGAATGATGGTTTCAGGCTTGATGATGCCTTTTTCCAATGCAACTGCAATGGCAAAAGGCTTCATCGTGGAACCAGGCTCAAAGCTGTCGGTGAGTGCACGATTGCGCAATTGCTCGCCACTCAAATTGACACGCTTGTCAGGTGAGTAGCTAGGGTAGTTGGCCAACGCCAAGATTTCACCCGTTTGCGCATCTAGCACCACCACACTGCCTGCTTTGGCTTTGTTTTCTAAAACCGCTTCGCGCAATTTTTGATAAGCATAAAACTGTACCTTGCTATCGATGCTCAATTGCAAATCTTCGCCATCAACAGGCGGCGTCATTTGTCCAACATCTTCCACCACACGACCCAAGCGATCCTTGATGACTCTTCTTGCCCCAGGTTTGCCAGAGAGTTGGTCTTGGAAAATCAACTCGATGCCTTCTTGACCTTTGTCCTCAACATTGGTGAAACCAACAATGTGCGCTGCCGATTCACCCTCGGGATACAACCGTTTGTATTCTTTGATGGTGTAGATGCCCTTGATGTTCAAAGCCAAAATTTGCTTCACCACAGGCTCATCCATTTGACGACGAAGCCATACAAAAGTTTTGTCTTCGTTCTCTAATTTCTTAGCCAACTCTGTGGGCGACATTTCAAGCAACTTACCCAACCGACGCAAACCTTCTGGCGATCTGTCAATCTCTTCTGGATTAGCCCACACACTGGGCGCTGGCACACTGGAAGCCAAGATCAAACCATTGCGATCCAAAATGCGGCCGCGATTGGCAGGCAAGGTCAGGGTTCTGGCAAAGCGTACTTCGCCTTGACGTTTGTAAAAGGCATTTTCAAAGACCTGAACATACGAAGCCCGAACCGCCAAGCCCACAAAGGCCAAGGCCATGGCGGCCACAATGAGTTTGCTGCGCCAAACTGGCGTTTTGCTGGCCAACAAAGGGCTTGAGGAAAGCTGAACACTGCGGCTCATGGCTTGGCCTCGGTCGATTTTTCAGACTTTTTAGCAGCCACTTTTTGTGAGCTTGCCTGCAAATCAGAAGGCGGCTTCACATACTGGGTAATGCCGGGTGTCACCAAACGCATTTGCAATTGTTGCTTGGCAATTTGCTCAATGCGCAGCGGCGATGCTTGCGAACGACGCTCTACTTGCAAACGCTCGTGCTCTAACTCAAGACGCGTAGCCTCTTTCATGGCGGCTTCCAAAATCATGAACGAGCGACGCGCTTCGTAATGACTGTGGACCAAAAACATGGCCGACAAAATGATGGCGATGACCAAGAACAAATTCATGCGCGTCATGCCAGCACCGCCGTTCTTTCGGCCACGCGCATGATGGCGCTGCGTGAACGCGGATTGCCAGCCACCTCGGCATCACTGGGTCGAATTCGCTCCAGAGACTTCAGCCTCATGGGCTGCGGCACTGCGAAAGGTGCGCGGCGGTCATAGACCTCTTTGGAATGCTTCGCAATGAATTGCTTCACGATGCGATCTTCCAACGAGTGAAAACTAATCACCACCAAGCGGCCACCGGGTTGCAACACTTGAAGACTGGCTTCTAACGCTTGTTCAAGCTCCTCAAGCTCGGCGTTGATGAAAATCCGAAGAGCCTGAAATGTCCGCGTTGCAGGGTCCTTGCCCGGCTCGCGGGTTTTGACCGTACTAGCCACGATCCCGGCCAAATCGGCGGTGGATGAAATTGGGCCCCGCTCTTGTCGGCGAGCCACAATCGCCTTTGCAATCGGAAAAGCAAACCGTTCTTCGCCATAGTCACGCACCACCTCCGTGATTTGATCCACGCTGGCAGAGGCCAGCCACTCGGCCACACTCTGACCGCGCGTGGTGTCCATGCGCATGTCTAAGGGGCCATCGAAACGAAAAGAAAAACCCCTGTCGGGGTTGTCAATTTGGGGGGAGCTGATGCCCAGGTCCATCAACACGCCTGCAATGCTGCCAGCGGGCAGTTCACCCAGATGCCTGAACCCTTCGTGCCGAATTGAAAAACGCGCATCCCTGATTTGCGCTGCCTCTGTGATGGCCTCGACATCTTTGTCAAATGCGATGAGTTGCGCACCCTCTGGCAAGCGCGACAAAATCAAGCGTGAATGACCGCCTCGACCAAAGGTGGCATCGACATAGGTATTTTTTGGGGCGCCTTCGCCTGCACTGTCTAACAATGCATCGACTGCTTCAGTGAGCAAGACGGTGGTGTGTTGCCAATGGGTCGTCACACAGGCCTCAGAACGAAAAGTCCTTGAAGACATCGGGCATGTCACCCTGCATGGCTTTCGCTTCTTGCGTGTCGTAGGCTGTTTTGTCCCACAACTCAAAATGATTGCCCATGCCCAGCAAGATGGTGTCTTTGGCAATGCCCGCTGCTGCTCGCAACTCAGGCGAGATCAAGACACGGCCCGTGCCGTCCATGTCCACGTCCATGGCATTGCCCAAGAAGATTCGCTTCCACCACTGAGCTTCCATGGGCAACTGTGCAATGCGCTCACGAAAGCGTTCCCACTCCGTACGCGGGAACATCATCAAGCAGCCATGGGGGTGTTTGGTAATGGTGAGTTGGCCACCCGCAGTGGCACTCAAAACCTCGCGGTGACGCGTTGGCACCGACAGGCGACCCTTGGCGTCCAAACTCAACGAAGATGCACCTTGAAACACTTAATTCTCGATTCCTGATGACGAAATAAGCAATTCGGGAGCTTTTCCCACTTAATTGCACTTTTTTGCACTGTATCAGGTATTCACGCACTCACAAGGGGGTTTTCAAGTTTTTTTCAATGAAATCAAGGGCTTAGAGGATACTTCGCAAGGGAATCTGACTGGAAAAATCGTTGAAAATTAGGTACTTAGAACTTTGTCTGCAAGTAACTTCTGAGACATTTGAAGAATCAAAAAATAATTCAAAATTTTTGAAAAAATTTAAACGACGGAGCAATTGTTGTTTGAATGCGAAAAAAAGGCTCCTGGTGGAGCCTTTTCTGAGTCGTCAGCGACCTCAATTCAATCCCCAAACATTTTTTGTTTGAGTTCGCGTCGCTGCTGCGCTTCCAATGACAAATTGGCAGTTGGACGCGCCAACAAACGGCCCACACCAATGGGTTCACCCGTTTCGTCGCAATAACCATAATCGCCTGAATCAATGCGCTGAATGGATTGCTCAATTTTCTTCAGCAACTTACGCTCACGGTCACGCGTGCGCAATTCAAGAGCGTGCTCTTCTTCAATGGTGGCGCGGTCTGCGGGATCGGGCACCACCACCGTGTCTTCGCGCAAATGCTCGGTGGTTTCACCCGCATTGGCCAAGATGCCTTGCTTGAGGATCACCAATTTGATTCTGAAATATGCCATTTGCGCATCGTTCATGTAGTCCTTATCGGACATGGCCATGATTTCAGCATCGCTCAGTTGGTCAGGTTTTTTGGTTTTCCAATTGTTCGCCAACTTGGCATCTTTTTTAACGGCCACGAAAGGCGGGGGTGTCAGAGCTTGTGTGGGCATGTTTTGTAAGTAACTGGCTTTTGCAGCCGTAGAAGCCACCGATTGAGCCATCGATGGCACAGTAATTTGAGCGAGACGGGCAGAGGGGCGTACCGCACGCGCGGGGACATCGCCTGAAACGACAGGTGCCACCACTGGGGCATCAACAGGCGCTGATTTTTCGGCTTTAGCAGGCTTGGCTGGCTTTTCAGCTTTGGCAGGCTTAGCGACTTTTTCCGCCTTCAAAGGTGCTGCTGGTTTGGCTGCTGGTTTGGCCGCGGCTTTTGGGGTTGCTTTGGGGGCGGCTTTCGCTGCCACTTTGACCGCAACTTTGGCTGCAACTTTCACGGTCGCTTTGGCAACTGGCTTTGGCGCAGATTTGGCAACGGGTTTGGCAGCAGGCTTTGCCTTTGACACCGGCTTAGCAGGTGCTTTGCTGACAGGTTTGCTCGCGGGCTTAGTAGCCGCTTTGGTCACAGGTTTGGCTGCAGGTTTAGAGGCCGGCTTAGACGCCGTTTTTTTCACGACGGGTTTAGCTTTGGCTACAGTTTTGGAGACAGTTGTTTTGACCGCTTTGGCAGGCGCTGATTTGCCTTGCTTCTTTTCAGGTGCGGCCGGTTTGGCTTTAGCTTTGGTTTTCACTTTAGCTTGCATGCTGGTTTTTTTCACTGCGGTTTTTGAGCTCGTTTTAAGGGGCTTTTTCACGTCCTGTCTCCTAGCCGTGGCGGCTTACGCGTCCTTCAAGGACACCAGCCATTTGCAAATGAATTGTGGTCTTCGGCTCATTTGCGTCAAAACCCATATTCTCGACCTTTAGGGTGCATCGGAGCTCCAATTAAGGGACCCCGTCAGGGCGCAGATTGTAGCGACTGAACAGCCTTAAAACGCTTTCTGTAAAACTAAACCAAACATTGCTTCAAACCTTGCAACAAAATGTCTTTGGGCAAGTCGATGCCAATGAACACCATTTTGCTAACTTTGACCTCATTTTCAGCCCAGACAGGACCCAAATCGCTTCCCATCAGTTGATGGACGCCCTGGAAAATGACCTTTCTTTCGGTGCCATTCATGTTCAACACACCCTTGTAACGAAGCATGCGAGGTCCATACACGTTCACGATGGCGCCCAAAAAATCCTCCAATTTGGCCGGATCGAAGGGTTTTTCTGATTTGAATACAAAACTCTTCACATCATCGTCAAAGTGATGGTGATGGCCATGCCCCTCGCTTTGGTGCGAAGGGTGATCGCAATGCTCGCCATGCGCGTGATCATGGTGATCATGCGCCTTCTCATGATCATGCGCGTGATCATGATCGTGGCCGCAATGCTCATCGTGCACATGCGGCGCCTCTTCCTTCAAAAAGTCAGGGTCAATGTCCAACTTGGCATTCAAGTTAAACCCCCTCAAATCAAACACCTCGGCCAAAGACACCTCGCCAAAGTGCACCACCTTTTGCGGTGCCCGGGGATTCATGTGAGTCAAACGGTGCTGCAACGCCTCCAACTCAGGCTTAGACACCAAATCGGCCTTGCTGATGAAAATCTGATCCGCAAACCCCACTTGACGACGCGCTTCCTGACGATCATTCAACTGCTGCGCTGCATGCTTGGCATCCACCAGCGTCAAAATCGAATCAAGTAAAAAACTTTCGGCAATTTCATCGTCCATGAAAAACGTTTGCGCCACAGGCCCCGGATCGGCCAAGCCAGTGGTCTCAATCACCACTCGGTCAAAGTTGAGTTCACCCTTGCGCTTTTGCTCTGCCAAAGTTTGAAGCGTGGTACGCAAATCTTCGCGAATGGTGCAGCAAATACAGCCATTGCTCATCTGAATAATTTGCTCATTGGTGTCCGACACCAAAATATCGCTGTCAATATTCTCCTCACCAAACTCATTTTCAATGATGGCAATTTTCTGTCCATGAGCTTCCGTCAGCACGCGCTTAAGCAAGGTGGTTTTACCGGAACCCAAAAACCCAGTCAGGATGGTTGCAGGAATCAAAGCCATGGAAATACTCCAAAAGAGAGAACACAGTCGTCTAGAAAGGAGTGAAGTGTACCCACCCCAGAGAAAATTATTCTGGGTAAGGATGACTTGTGCGGGCAACGATTTCTGGTACTCCAGTATGAGGCGCCCGCACAAGGCATCCTTGCCCAGCGAGCGAAGGGGAGTTAATGTTTCTTCACCACCACCAACCCCTTCAAATACTCCCCTTCCGGAAAATAAACCGTCATAGGATGATCAGGCGCCCCTTGCAGCCTCTCACTGATATACCCATCCACCCCGGCATCCGTCCCCGCCGAAGCCACAATCTTGTGAAACAAATCAGCACTGATTCCACCAGAACAAGAGTAAGTAAACAACTCCCCACCCGGCGCCAACAACTTAAAAGCCAAGCGATTAATGTCCTTGTAAGCCCGCGCAGCTCGCTCAGCATGCGCCGCTGTAGGCGCAAACTTTGGCGGGTCTAACACAATGGCATCAAACTGCCGCCCCTGCTCAATGAAAACACGCAACGAAGCATTCACATCGGCATCCATGAAAGTCGTGCATGACACATCAAACCCATTGAGCAACACATTGGCCTTTGCTTTCTCAAGCGCAGGCCCCGAAGAATCAATCGACGTTACATGCGCTGCACCACCCGCCAGTGCCGCCACCGTAAAGCCACCGGTATAGCAATAACAATTGAGCACATTTTGAAACTTCCGAAACAGCGTGTGCTGGAAAAAACGGAAACGACTGTCGCGCTGGTCCAAATAAAAACCTGTTTTATGACCTTCAGCAATGTTGAGTGACAGCTGCCAACCATGCTCTTGCAACACGATCTCGGTTGCCCCCTCACCTCGCAGCCAGCCTGTGACTTCTGGCAAACCTTCAAGGGCACGAACATTGGCATCAGAGCGCTCGTAAAGTTTGCGAAGGCCAGTGGCCTTGAGCAAAGCATCAGCCATCAAGTCTTTGAAACGCTCAGTGCCACAAGACGTAAATTGCGCCACCAAGGTATCGCCATAACGGTCCACCACCAAGCCTGGCAAACCATCCGATTCACCATGTACCAAGCGCATGCCATTGCTTTGAATGTCAAACAAACTTCGTGCTTGAATTGATTTTTGAATGAGGCCTTGAATGAATTCGGCGTCTATGCGCTGCGCCTCGTTGAAACTCCAAACACGCGCCCGAATGCGCGATGTAGGACTGAACGCAGCCCAAGCTAAAAACACACCCTCACTAGACTCAACGCGTACCGTCTCACCAGCATCGGCACTGCCCTTGGCAATGGCCGATTCAAAAATCCACGGATGTTGGCGTTGCAAAGAGCGTTCTTTACCCGCTTTGAGTTGAATCGTTTTCATACCGCCATTGTCCCACTTGATTATTTTTTCTCTTTGCTGCCAGCGGCCCTTTTGGCCCTTGGGTGTGCCGCGTCATAGGCTTTGGACAAATGCTGAAAATCAAGTCGTGTGTAAACCTGTGTGGTACTGATGTTGGCGTGTCCCAACAACTCTTGCACAGCGCGCAAGTCGCTGCTGGACTGAAGCAAATGGCTGGCAAACGAATGCCTCAACATGTGCGGATGCACTGGCGTTGCCATGCCAGCCAACAAACTGCGCCGCTTGAGCCGTTGCCACACCGACTGCGCCGTTAAACGCGTGCCATGCCGCCCCGGAAAAAGCGCCAGCGCAGCGTCTGACAAGCCCGGCACCGATTGGGTCATCATGCCCAGCGCCTGACTTCGCATGGGCAACCAAAGCTCAAGCGCCTTCAAAGCGGCTTGCCCCAAAGGCACTGTTCTGCGTTTGCCACCCTTGCCTTGCACCATGACCTCGGCGCTTTGCAAATCGATCCAACCACGGCCTTTTTTGGCAGCTTCTGTGCTGGCCGCAACGTCTAAGCCCGTAAGCTCGGCCACACGCAAGCCACAACCGTAAAGCAGTTCCACCATGGCCACATCGCGAGCTTCTAGCCATGGATCATCGGCTTCTTCAGAGTGTTCGGCCAGCTGCACCGCTTCGTCTACGCCCAAGGCTTTGGGCAAGGGCTTTGAAACTTTGGGCGCACGCACACCCTCAACAGGATTGTGAGCAATGAGGTTTTCGCGCGCCAGCCAATGGTAAAAACCGCGCCAGCCAGACAAGATCAAGGCAATGCCGCGACCCGAGCGGCCACCACTGTGCATTTGCACCACCCACCTGCGCATGTGCGTGGTTTGCACCTGCGCCAAATCAACGTTGGCAGCCAGCGCCAATTCAGAAAGTTTCTGCAGATCTAAGGCATAAAGCGTCGAGGTTCTTTCGGCCAGGCGTTTCTCAAAACGCACATGGTCGAGGTAACGAGCGACGCGCTCGTCCATGTTGAAGCCTTAGCCCTTTGAGGGCAGCAAGGCCGAAAGCGCCGCGCTGCAGAGCTCGCCCAAGTGCTCCAGAAAATCGGTGCCCATCCCACTGTGAAAACGCTGTGCATCGGGTGATGCCAACACCAATAAACCAAATGGCGTCTGATCTTTTGACAAGCGCAAAGGCAACAAGGCCACAGAGGCTGCCTGTGCTGGCTCTTGTAGCCATTGAGTCGCTTCAATGCCAGCGCCTGCTCCTACAAAAGGAGAGACATAACTGCTTGCAGCTTGTTTGACTTCGGCAGTCACAACTTGGGCATAAGGCGCATCCTTAAACACATCGGCCACACCCCACAAACGCACCGCCACTTGAGGCACTTGAAAGCGAATTTCAATGTTTTTCAATGCAGAAGGCACTCTTTCAGAGGCGGGAGTTTGCAACAACTCACAAGCCCACTTCTGCAGCTTTTCGGTGATGATCATGTTCTCATTGCCATGGCGAATCATGTCCATGATGCGCATCTCAAGCGCGCGAATTTTGTCGCGCAGCATTTGCGCCTGACGCTCTTGCAAACTCACCGAACGGTGGTTGTCCGGACTCAGCAAGTGAACCGACGACAACAACTGCGCATGCCGCTGAAAAAAGTCAGGCGTGTTGGCCAAGAAATCAGCGATGTCGTCTTCCGTAATGGGATTCATCGGATTGATGGAGGTAGGAGTCATGCCTGTCTTTCTAATCAAGGTAATTCGGGAACATCAATTTCGCCATCAAACACCGAAGTGGCAGGCCCCGTCATCCAAACGGATTGAGACACATCGTTCAAAGCAGCGCCTTGCCATTCAATGCTGAGCACGCCGCCGTGCGTTTGGACATCGACTTTGGGGTTGAGCAAGCCCATGCGAATACCCGCCACCACGGCAGCACAAGCGCCGGTGCCGCAAGCCAAAGTTTCGCCTGCGCCACGTTCAAACACGCGCAAACGGATGGCATCGCGGCTGAGCACTTGCATGAAACCTGCATTGACGCGATTTGGAAAGGCCGTGTGGTTTTCAATCAATGGACCATGCGTGAGCACTGCTGCCATGTCGATGTTGTCCACCACTTGAACGGCATGAGGATTGCCCATCGACACCACCGCCACATCGGCGAAGTCAGGTTTGCCTGTGCTGGCATCATTGATGTTCAAAGGCAAACGCCATACTTCGCAGCCATTGACCAAGCTGTGTTGAAGCCCTGCCCGATTGAATGGCACCTTCGGTAAATCCAAGGTGGGAGCACCCATGTTGACAGTCACGCGACCATCGGCATTCATCTGCAATTCAATTTCGCCTTGCTGCACCTTGACGCGAACGCGGTCTTGGGTGGTCAGGCCTTTGTCGCGCACGTATCGAACAAAACAACGTGCACCGTTGCCGCAATGCTCGACTTCGCCGCCGTCGGCATTGTGAATGATGTATTCAAAATCAAGAGAGGCGTTAGGCGCTGGACGTACCGTCAGAATTTGATCAGCCCCCACGCCAAAGTGACGGTCTGCCAAGAAACGGTATTGGGCCCTCGACAAGTGATGGCGCTCGCGAGTTTCATCGAGCACCACAAAGTCGTTGCCAGCCCCTTGCATTTTTGTAAACCGAATTAGCATGGCCGAATTATCCTCCGTTCGGGCCTAGGTTGGCGCAAGGCCTGATAATCGGCGCATGGTCAGACCTCAACAACTTTTGCATCCCCAGCGAGAACCCGTCCTGCCACGGCCCGCCGCCACTGTGCTGTTGCTGCGCGACAGCCCTCAAGGCATTGAAGTGCTCATGACACGGCGCTCGCTGACAGCCAGTTTTGCACCTGGCGCTTATGTTTTTCCGGGCGGCGGCATTGACGCACTCGATGCTGCGTCGCATGCGCATGCTTTGCGCCGCACTACCCAAAGCGACCTGCACCTCACTCAAGCCATCGCTGCCATTCGCGAAAGCTTCGAAGAACTGGGCATCTTGCTGGCCTATCGGGCCGATCAAAGCATGGCCACCGCCCAAGACATCGCATTGCTCGACCGAAGCCAGCCCTTTGCAGCGCAATGTGCCGCTTTGGGCATGAAACTGGCTGCCGAACAAGTCTATGTGCTGGCCCACTGGATCACCGACCGCGATTTGCCAAAGCGCTTTGATGTGCCCTTCTTGGTGGCCCGTATGCCTGAGGGTCAAACACCCGTGGCCGATGAGTCCGAGCAGTTCGAACCGGTGTGGGTGCGCCCTGACGAGGCGCTCAAGCGGCACGAGGCTGGTGACTTTTTCATCGTCTATCCCACCATTCGCACTTTGCAACGCCTCAAACCTTTTGCCAATGTGCAAGCGGTGCTCGATGCCTGCGCCGTCAATGACGAACCTCTATGGACCAGTTGCCCGCGTGCGGGTTGGTTGGCTGGCAAAGAAGAGCGGTACATGGAGCACGAGTCGCCCTATGGCGAATTGGCGCTCACCAGCCCCGATGGTCAAATCGTGCACCACCTAGATTGGCAATCTCAACTCCCAGTAGCGCTGCTTAAAAACGTACATCGCCTCACCGCGCCCAACCCTGGCATCATGACAGGCCCTGGCACCAATACCTACTGGGTAGGCGACCCACACAGTGGCTATATCGTGATTGACCCGGGCCCTGCAGACCCAGATCACATTGAGAGAATTTGGCGTGCCACCGGTGGTCAAATTCGCATGATTGTGTGCACCCACTCACACCCAGATCACTCACCTGGTGCCAAGCCTTTGCAATCTCTCTGCAAAGAACAAGCCGGTGGCGTGCCTCCTATTTTGGGCTTGTCATCTGCCAGCACCGCTAACGCACAAAGCCAATTCAAGCCCGATCGCGAACTAGCCCATGGCGAAATTTTGAAGGTCGGCGAGCACAGCTTGAAAGTACTGCACACACCAGGGCATGCGGCCAATCATTTATGTCTGGCACTTTTGGAAGATGGCTTGTTGTTCTCTGGCGATCATGTTTTGAACGGCAGCACCACAGTGGTCAATCCGCCCGACGGCAACATGAACGATTACCTTGATTCGTTGGACTTATTGGCCCATGAATGCCAAACAAACCCGCTTGAGTTCATCATGCCTGCGCACGGCTATGTGTTGGGATTTGCCGCGCAAGCGATTGCCCAACTTAAAGCCCATCGTTTAAAGCGCGAAGCCAAAGTGATCGATGCCATGCGCGCCTTGCCACATGGCACTTTAGAAGATTGGGTAGCGCATGCCTACGCCGACGTGCCAGAACGCTTGTGGCCTGTAGCCGCGCGTTCCCTGCAAGCCCACGTGGACCGCATTCAGTCAATGCCGCCCGGCAACAACTGACATGCCATGACACCTTCAAAAACAGGCCAAGAAACCGAAGGCATTCGCTTATCCAAGCGCGTGGCCGATATTTTGAAATGCTCACGCAGCGAAGCCGAGCAAGTGATTGTGGGCGGTTGGGTCAAAGTCAACGAAGTGGTGGTGGACGATCCAGCTCACCGTGTCAATCATGAAAACATCGAGGTTCACAGCACCGCTCAACGCGGCAAAGTGCCCCTGCTCACTGTCATCTTGCACAAGACTGCAGGGCAAAGTTGCCTGCCCAAAAGCCATCACACCATCTGGAAAAACTTAACGCCCGAGCTACGCTCCAAGCAAGACCGCTCTGGCATCAGCCTTACGCCTAGACTTCAAAAAATCTTGCAATGCGCCGTTGCTTTGGAGGATGCTGCCACGGGTTTGGTGGTCTTGACGGAAGACCCCAGCATGCTGCGCAAACTTCAAGACGAACGCAGCCCCTGTGAACATGAAATGCTGGCGGAAGTGCAAGGTTCGGTCAGCCCCGACCAATTGCGCGACATGTGCCCCATGGGGCTTAAAACCAGCATCAGCAGCGAAAACCCCGAAAAAACGGGTTTGCGCATGGCTTTCAAGGGGTACCAGCCGGGGTATGCAGCGGGTGTCATTGAAAACACAGGCCTGCGGCTGATGGGGCTCAAAAGGGTGCGAATGGGCCGAGTTTTAATGGCCCCTTTGGCGCCTGGCCAATGGCGCGCCCTGATGCCCTATGAAAGATTTTAAAAAAATGATGACTTTTGGCTCATTTTTGCCACATTATTGACATTCAAGCCCTTGAAATTCATCGGGGCATCCTCAATTGTTCACGTAAGTTTGAGAAAATGTTACAAAGTTTGATTACTCGCCTGTGCTGAAAGGAAACCACCATGCGTTTGAGCACCAAAAGTCGTTTTGCCGTCACGGCCATGATCGATGTCGCCTTGCGCGAAGATCGAGGCCCTGTTTCGCTCTCGGCCATCAGCGAACGTCACCAAATTTCACTCTCCTATTTGGAGCAACTGTTCAGCAAACTGCGCCAACACCAATTGGTTGAAAGCACACGTGGTCCTGGCGGTGGTTATTCTTTGGCTCGCAGTGCCGAAAAAATCACCATGGCCGACATTGTGAGCGCTGTTGACTTTTCAGCCGAATCAGAAGAAGCCGCCAATACCGACGGCAGTACCTGGATGAGCAGTGAGTTGTGGGCCAGCCTGAACGAGAAAATGCTGGCACATCTGCAATCTATCAGCTTGCGTCAGTTGGTTTCAGAGCAACGCGCCAAAGGCGTGACCGTTGAGCCTGCACCTTCTGTGGTCAAGCGCGGCGTATTTGCCAAGCCCAAAAGCCAACCCCTCAAAATGAATGTGCCCAACTCGGTGTTTGCGTTGGCTGCCAGTTTGGTGCCCACACGATAATTCAACACGCTAACAAGCGTTTGATCTCACCAACAAAACGCGCTCTAGGGCGCGTTTTTTCATGCCTGTTGCAGAGACCTAAAAAGTGTGAAGCCTGCCGATAAGCCGGATTCTGTGCATTGAGGTTGCCCTCAATGTGACCGCCATTACTCTGGGCCGAGGGTTGCCCACTCGGCTCGATGCTACCTACCCGCACACTCTCCGGAACCAGATCAACGTGTGCCTATTTGGTATTGCTGCGCGTAGA
>Ga0164293_10001024_pt1 | contig 23363 bp, 23 predicted proteins | sample GEODES118metaG_FD_111487 | JGI IMG/M metagenome (GOLD analysis project Ga0164293, IMG submission 111487) | Eutrophic lake water microbial communities from Lake Mendota, Wisconsin, USA - GEODES118 metaG | ecosystem: Environmental > Aquatic > Freshwater > Lake | place: USA: Lake Mendota...
ACGCCTCCGTTGTTTACACGTCCATGCTGCTTCCGGCAGCGTAAACTTCAACAACTCTGTACTTAACTTCCATATTGCAAATATTAAACCATTTTTTTGTGCATTGCAAGAATATTTAAAATCTCCTATGAAAATGATGCAATTTTGTTGTTTTTGTGCATCGCAACAACATGTAACAACCGGCTTTTGGCCCCGATCTAGATTCGATATGCAGTTGTTGTCATCACCTGGGAAACGGTCCGCATCACAGCCTTGACCGGCGCCGCTAAGCTAGAGGCTCCATGATCTTCTGCCGTTTTGCGGTGTTTGATCTCGTCTTCTTTCATTTGCCGGACGATCGCGCGCGACCGCTCATCGTGGACGGGCAGGCGCTCAAGGTGGCTATCCAAGTGCGCCTCCACCTGACGCTCTGTTTCTGCCATAAACCCTAAATTGTGCGCGACGCCCGATCGACCCGCCAGAGCACCGAGAACAAACGACCCCGCATACCAAAGGGGGTTCAGAACACTTGGGCGAGCATTCAATTCCGCTAAGCGCTGCCCACACCACGCTAAGTGATCCACCTCTTCCGCAGCTGCGTCGAGCAATAGTTCTGTACAAGCTGGATCCTTACACACCACCGACTGACCACGATAAAGCGCCTGCGCACATATTTCGCCCACATGATTGACGCGCATGAGTCCCGCGGCATGCATCTTTTGGGTCGCATCTAACGCCTGCGCATCTGGCGCCAGGACATTCGCCGGGTTTGGACGCTTAGCTCCGACCGCACCCGACAGCACCTGCAGGGCCATATCCGCCTCCGCGATCAAGGCGTCGAACAGGCCATGACGACGCACAAATCCCGAAGCAAACTTCGGTACAGAATCCTGCATGACTGACTCCTAGTTAGATTTACAAGCATTCTAGCCCGCCCTATCTTGCAGAAAACCTGATCCTTTCTAGGCCCGAAAGGATTATCATTCTTGCTTCATCGCTAAGGATTCGATATGGAAGTCAACATTGACTGGGGCGGACCGCAAGGTATGCTGTTCGTTGCAAAAACGGGAACCGGACACATTGCGGCCATGGATGGTGCGCCTGAAGGTGGGGGTCACAACCTAGCCCCGCGCCCAATGGAGCTGCTGCTCGTCGGAACAGGCGGCTGCACCGCTTACGATGTCGTACTCATCCTGAAACGCGGTCGCCACGCCATCACTGGCTGTTCGGTCAAGCTGCAAGCGGAACGTGCCGAGGTCGATCCCAAGGTTTTCACAAAAATCCATTTTGTCTTTACAGTCACGGGCGACAACCTTCCTCGGGCCGCTGTTGAGCGCGCTATTGCCTTATCCCACGAAAAATATTGCTCTGCCTCTGCCATGCTTGCGCACACCGCGGCCATCACTTGGTCCGCCGAAATCGTCCAGTCTGGCTCTGCTGCGCAGCCAGCCGCTTAATCGGATGACTCTGTCAACATGATGAACCAGTACGAAACCTTCATGCGCCACGTCTACACCACGGGCGTCAACAAAACAGATCGCACAGGCACAGGCACGCGCTCGGTCTTTGGCTATCAAATGCGTTTCGATCTCTCCAAAGGTTTCCCGCTCGTCACAACAAAAAAACTACATACCCGTAGTATTTTTGTGGAACTGCTCTGGTTTCTAAGAGGCGACTCGAATGTACGGTGGCTGCAAGAAAATGGCTGCACCATTTGGGACGAATGGGCAGGCCCGACGGGCGATCTAGGCCCAGTCTACGGTGTGCAGTGGCGCTCGTGGCCTACCCCCGATGGGCAACATATTGATCAAATTTCACAAGTACTCGAGCAAATCAGAAAAACGCCCGATTCACGAAGACTGATTGTTTCTGCATGGAATGTGGGTGAAATCAAAAATATGGCACTTCCGCCCTGTCATGCTTTTTTTCAGTTTTATGTTGCTGAGGGCAAGCTGTCTTGCCAGCTATATCAGCGCAGTGCTGATATTTTTCTTGGCGTCCCCTTCAATATCGCAAGCTATGCCTTGCTGACACACATGGTGGCACAACAGTGCGGACTTGAAGTCGGTGATTTTGTTTGGACCGGCGGCGATTGCCACATCTACACCAATCACTTTGAACAGGTCGAGCTACAACTTTCTCGCGAACCTAACGCATACCCACAACTTGTGATTCAACGCAAACCGGAATCTCTGTTCGATTACCGTTACGACGACTTCGTCATTGAGAATTACAACCACCACCCGCACATCAAAGCTCCCGTGGCGGTGTAGCGTTGAGACCGAGCACAATATGCCCCTGAGCCTGATTGTCGCCTACGCTGAAAATCGTACGATTGGCCGTGAAAACACGCTGCCGTGGAAGCTAGCGGGTGATCTCGCTCACTTTAAGCGAACGACACTTGGCCATCCCATCATCATGGGGCGCAAAACTTGGGACTCCTTAGGTCGTCCGCTGGCGGGTCGTCGCAATATCGTGATCAGTCGAGATGGCTCCAAAGCGGCGCAGGGTGCGGAGTTCGTCACCAGCCTTGCTGAAGCCCTAAAACGGCTATCGCCGAATGAGCATGCCTATATCATCGGGGGCGCGCAAATCTACCAACAGGCACTCCCCCTCGTCGACCATGTGGTCGCTACCGAAGTCAAAGCTGTTGTGGAGGGCGATGCATTTTTCGCAGCGCTCGACACTTCCCAGTGGAAAGAGGTCTCACGCGTCAGCCAACCACCCGAGAATGGCCTAGCCTACGATATTGTGCAGTACGATCGTCGCGCAGTCCCCCTCAATTAATACAACCCGCACTACGGACGCCATCGTCATGAAGAAAAAACAAATCGGTGCAGCGGGCCTCGTCGCCGCCGTAGCGTTTGTATATGCTGGGTTAAGCTGGCAGGCTGGAATGCATATTGAAGGGCAGTCCAAAGCTGCCGCGCAATCAATCAATGTCTCTTTAGCCCGCAGCTGGTCAGAGCAAGTCCAGCTCTCCCTGCGCAGCTATGAGCGGGGCATATTTTCGAGCCGAGCAGTCTACGCACTGACGCTCACAAACCAGAGCAAGCAGGCTGAGCACCGTGAAATTCTCTGGTCGAATCAAATACAACACGGTCCATTGCCTTGGTCTCGCTTGCAAACTGGAGACCTGTCTATCTCGGGTGCAGTGATTCAAACCACTGTACTGAAGAACCCAACAACCCAAGCCTTGTTCGATGCCACAGGTGGGCGGTCACCGGTAACGGGCACAACGCTCATTTCTCGAGAGGGGATTGCAACGCTTCGGTGGACGATCCTTCCGTTTGACTACACCCAAGACTCGTTGCGCGTAAAACTTGGCACCGCCGAACTTTCTGCGCGGATCGGACCAAGCTTTAGTTTTTTCAAAAGCAATAGTAGCCTCGATGGTGTCACACTCAGCGATGGCAAGTTAGCGTTTGAGGTCAAGGGTCTGCAACTAACGACCGATACACAAGCGACGAAAGCTGGAGTTCAAACAGGCACACGTGACCTCCGTATTGGCACTCTGTCCTGGGCTTCACTCGACGCTTCAAGTCTTGGTTTGCAAAAATTTTCCTTGTACACCGACCTACGTGAAGCGAATGGATTGCTCGGCGGCATCACGACCGCTGAAGCAAGCACGCTCAAGCTGAACGAAAAAGTATGGGGAGAATTTAACGTCTCGCTTGGCTATGAGAAGCTGAACGGAAGTGCCCTGCGTTCTCTGTTGGACTTCCAAGACGGCTATTTGCTTCGCAAATTTCTAGGCCTAGCCCCTAGCGAGTCAGCAGCAGCGGCTGACACCAAGAAGCTCTGGCAGCACATTGCGGTTTTAAGCAAAACAAGTCCAACGTTGAGCTTAAGCCCGCTTAGCTGGAAGAATACCCAAGGTCGCAGCCAACTCGCCCTTTCTTTTACCTTAAATCCCTCGGAACCTAACTCCGGAGGCATTGGTTTACAGGGCACGCCTCTCAAAGAGCTTGATGCGACACTTAGCCTCTCAACACCTATGCTGAATGCGGTCTATGCACAAGCGCTTCAAACGCCTGGGGCAAACACAACTCAGGTCAAAAACAAAGCAGAACAAGAAGTCCGCAAACTGCTTGAGCAGGCCTCTCAACTGAAGCTCGGTCGAGCACAAAATAACAAACTTGTTGCGCATTTGAATATTCAGGACGGAGACTTTAGATTAAACGGCCAACGCGCACCAAGCGAACCACTCATGAAGTGGCTCCGGACGACACTGCCGAGCGGCTTGTTAGCAGAGCGCTCTTCTCCTGTTCAAGCGTCTCCAGACGAGAACGTGTCAATTAAACATTTAGATCCCGCCGTACTGACTGGCCTGCTCAGCGCTTCCGATTTCACTTACGACGAGATTAAGGATAAGGACGGTGATCGTGTACTCAAGATTGGCACCGCTGAAACTGGTGCTGAAAAGATTGAGTTCATCTTTGTCGGCTGCGGCGATGACCGTACTTGCGAAGATGTACTCATGCGAGCCACCTTCCCAAGAAATCTCCAAGTCGCGCTCAATGCGATCAATGAGTGGAACCAACGTAACCGTTGGGCGCGCGCTTTCCTGAACGATGCAGAACAAGCCGTGCTAGAAATGGATATCAGCGCCTATGGGGGCATTGAACGCGACGCACTGGAAGCAATGGTCGACAATTTCTTCAAATTGCTTCGAGAATTTTCTAAAAACCTATCGGCCGAAAGAAAGTAACGCAGCGCTTCAACGGAAATACGATGACAAAAAATCACCCGCTTATGAGCGGGTGATTTTTTGACTGTCACCACAAAGCCTTCAAGCATAGGCTTCGACTGGGAGGCAAGCGCAAACCAGATTACGGTCGCCCCATGCATTATCGACCCGCCCAACCGGCGGCCAATACTTGGCATCCCGCAGACTAGCAACCGGATAGGCGGCTTGCTGACGGGGGTAATCGTGATGCCATTCCTCTGCCAGTAACATCTTGGCGGTGTGCGGTGCGTTCTTCAACACGTTGTCACCGCGATCTCTTTCGCCACGCTCAATTTGTGCAATCTCCGCACGGATTGAAATCATGGCGTCCACAAAGCGATCAAGCTCGGCCAAGCCCTCAGACTCTGTTGGCTCGACCATCAGCGTACCGGCCACTGGAAAGCTCATGGTGGGGGCATGAAACCCATAGTCCATCAAACGCTTGGCGATATCTTCGGCCGTGACGCCCGAGGACTCTTTGATGTCGTGTATGTCCAAGATGCACTCATGCGCCACTCGTCCATTACGACCTGTGTACAGCACGGGATAGTGCCCTGCAAGCTTACGTGCAACGTAGTTTGCGCTCAGGATCGCGACCTCCGTAGCACGACGCAAGCCTTCGGCGCCCATTAAAGAAATGTAGACAAACGGGATGGGTAAGATACTGGCCGAGCCAAACGGTGCAGCTGAAACAGGCCCTACAGCGGCACCTTGAGCCATCGTACCTTTCTCGCTCACTACACCAGGCAGGAAGGGCGCGAGATGGCTTTTCACACCGACAGGTCCCACACCTGGTCCGCCCCCGCCATGCGGGATGCAGAAGGTTTTGTGTAGATTCAAATGCGACACATCCGACCCAAACTTACCGGGTTGTGCCACGCCAACCATCGCGTTCATGTTCGCGCCGTCCATATACACCTGACCGCCGGCGTCGTGAATCATGTCGCAAATATTAGTGATCGACTCTTCAAACACGCCGTGCGTCGATGGATACGTCACCATCAAAGCAGCCAAGCGATCACCCACTTTCGCGATCTTTGCCTTCAGGTCGTCAAGATCGACGTTACCGTCAGAGTCCGAAGCGACCACGACCACTTCCATACCTACCATGTTGGCCGAAGCAGGATTGGTTCCGTGCGCGGAGGATGGGATCAAACAGACATCGCGCTGATGTTGACCATTTGCACGGTGGTATGCCCGAATGGCGAGCAGGCCTGCATATTCGCCTTGCGCTCCAGAGTTGGGTTGAAGGCTAATCGCATCGTACCCCGTGATCTCGCAGAGGTCCTTGGACAAGCGCTCAATCATCTGATCGTAACCTTTGGTCTGGTCCGCGGGAGCAAACGGGTGAATCAACGCAAACTCAGGCCAAGTGACGGGGATCATTTCTACGGTTGCGTTGAGCTTCATCGTGCAAGAACCCAACGGGATCATGGTGCGATCCAAGGCGAGGTCTTTGTCGGACAGTTTGCGCAAGTATCGCAACATATCCGTCTCAGATTGGATGCTAGAGAACACAGGATGGCTGAGGATCGCACTCTTTCGCTGTAACGCTGTTGGGACTCCAGGCAAGCCCACAACAGAGGCTGCGAGTGACGGTGCTGTTTTGGCGGCAACCGAAGCGAACAACCCTACTAGCTGCGCGAGATCGTCGCTCGTGACCGTCTCATCGAGTGAAATGCTCAGCTGCACTGCGCTAACGTGGCGTAGATTAATTCTTGCCAGCCGAGCCGCAGCCAGAATTTTGTCTGTCTGCACACCGGTTTCTAACAACAACGTATCGAAGTAAGTTGTGTTCGCGACATTAACACCCAAGCTAACAAGCGCCTGTCGCAACAGCGAGGTGGCCTGGTTCACACGTGTAGCAATGGCCACAACACCCCGTGGACCGTGCCACAGCGCATACATGCTCGCCATGACCGCCAACAGAACCTGCGCCGTGCAAATATTAGAAGTCGCTTTTTCACGGCGGATATGTTGCTCGCGCGTTTGCAAGGCAAGACGCAACGCAGGGTCTCCTTGGGCATCTTTCGAAATACCAACGAGACGACCTGGCATGTTGCGTTTGAAAGCATCTTTACAGGCCATAAAACCCGCATGCGGACCACCAAAGCCAAAGGGAACGCCAAACCGTTGTGCGGAACCGATTGCAATGTCAGCACCCCAGTGGCCAGGGGGCTCAAGTAGCGCCAAGGCAAGCAAGTCCGTCGCGCAGGCAACCACTCCACCTTGTGCATGCACTTGCTCAGTCAGTGCACGATAGTCAGAGACAGCCCCCAATGAATGTGGGTACTGCACCAGCAGTCCAAAACAGGCCGGAACTCCCTTGCTTTCGTCTCCGACAACGACGTCAATGTCTAAACCGTCTGCGCGAGTGCGAATCACCTCAATCGTTTGTGGATGACAGTGCTGTGAAACAAAAAATACCTTGCTCTCAACATGCGACGCACGTCGCGCCAAGGTCATCGCTTCTGCCGCGGCTGTGCCCTCGTCAAGCAACGACGCGTTGGCAATATCCAATCCTGTCAGGTCTGCAACCATCGTCTGATAGTTCAGAATCGCTTCTAAGCGCCCTTGAGAGATTTCAGGTTGATAAGGCGTATACGCCGTGTACCAAGCGGGGTTCTCAAGAATATTGCGCAAAACAACATTCGGGGTGTGCGTGCCGTAATAGCCTTGCCCAATGTAATTACGAAAAACCTGATTCTGCCCTGCAATTTTCTTCATCTCGGCCAACACATCAGCCTCTGCGCGCGGTGCCGGCAAATCGAGCTCTCGCGACATGCGGATGTTTGCAGGTACGACCTCTTGCATCAAAGACTCGATGCTCGGCGCACCTACGGCAGCCAGCATCGTCTGCTGATCTTGGTCGCCCGGGCCAATATGGCGTGGAATAAATTCGTGTGAAGTATTGAATACGTTAGACATGATGGGCGCCTTAGCTCGCGTCAGCAACAGCCTGATAACCGGCGGCGTCGAGCAGACCCTCGACATCAGCCGCGTTATTGGCTTTCAGTTTAAAAATCCAAGTGTTGTAAGGACTTGCGTTGATCGTTTCAGGTGCATCATTCAGTGCCTCGTTAAAAGCCACCACTTCGCCAGATACTGGGGCATAAATGTCAGAGGCTGCCTTGACGGACTCTACGACACCAGCCGTCGCACCCGCCGCCAGCTTAGCGCCCACGCGCACATCGCCTACGAAAACCAAATCACCCAACTGCTCCTGCGCCGGACCTGTAATACCAACAAGCATGACGTCACCGTCTGCCTTAATCCATTCGTGTGTACTGGCGTATTTGCGATCGCTAGGAATGCTCATAAAAATCTCCTGAAAATTTCGTGTATGTGAATGATGATAGGAATACTGAATGCGTTAAATCAAGGATGCGCAACCGGCTGCCCGTTCCGTACAAATGGCAGCTTGCACACTTGCGCAGGCACCCATTTACCTCGGATATCGATCTCCACAGCATCGCCCGCAGCAATGCCTTGAGGCAATCTCGCAAAACCAATGGAGTAACCCAGGGTCGGGGACATCGTGCCACTCGTGACTTCACCAAGTCCTTTGGCTGTGCGCACCGTCATGTGAGCACGCATCACGCCGCGATCTAAAAGCTTCAGGCCGATGAAGGTGCGGGGATCTGAAAACTGCTTGATGGCCTTACTTCCGATGAAGTGACGGTCTGCATCCTTGGTCGACACAGTCCATGTCAGGCCTGCTTGGTTAGGATGAATCAATTCGTCCATGTCCTGACCGTAGAGATTCATACCCGCTTCTAGTCGTAACGTGTCACGCGCACCCAAGCCACAGGGTTGTACTTGCTGGGCCACCAGATCTTTCCAAAGTAACTCCACCTGATCGGCGGGAACAACAATCTCAAAACCATCTTCGCCGGTATAGCCCGTGCGCGCGACCATCGTGTCGGGTGCTACACGTGCACCAACAAACGCGCCCAACTCCTGCGTGGCGGCTTTCCACTGTGGTCGAGCGGCCCAAACTTTGGCGCGCGCGTTGGGTCCTTGCACGGCAACCATTGCGAGATCTTTGCGCGCCGTAATCGTGACCGCGAGCCTTTCAGCGGCCGCCACACGCTGCATCCAAGCGATATCTTTGTCGGCCGTGCCGGCGTTTACAACAAGACGCCAATCGGTGGGCGAAAAAAAATAGACGATCAAATCATCGATTACCCCGCCCTGCGGATTCAACATACAGGAGTAGAGCGCTTTGCCTGGTTGGGTAAGCTTGGCCACATCATTCGCAATCAATCGCCGCAAAAAAACTGTGGCATCCGCTCCAGCGACATCCACATTCAGCATATGGGAAACATCAAACATCCCAGCATCTCGACGCACGGCATGGTGCTCTTCAATTTGTGAACCATAGTTCACAGGCATATCCCAGCCACCAAAATCAACCATGCGTGCGCCCGCGGCAACATGGGTTGCCGCCAGGGACGTGCGTTTTAAAACAGCAGACATGAAAAAGCTCCAGAACAGAGTTCAAAGGGCGTAACACACAGGCCGCGGCTATTTAAAGCAGCGCAGACGAATGCGACGATACGCCCCTCTGTCCTTTTGCCTGAGAGTTGCCCCGCTTTCACGCGGGTGTGCACCTTCGGCGCCCGTTGTGACCAAGTGCGGTCGCGGGTCTCTCCAGAGTGATGTGCTGATACGCGTGATTCTTGTACGCATCAATGCAAGCTACGGTATGGGGGGCCTGAGCGATTCTGGGCGAATTGCGCCTTCGGCGGCATCTTGCCAGTCTGGGTTGGACGGCAAATACTCTCTCCCGCAACATGCGTTCACAACGGGTTCAGCATACCGCGAAATGGAGGGATGTAACAACTCAGAAGGACTAAGGTCAAACCAGCCCGCGGCCGCAGGCGACCCCTGAAGCCCACGCCCACTGGAAGTTGTATCCACCAAGCCATCCCGTCACGTCGACGACTTCGCCGATGAAATACAAGCCAGGCACTGCCTTTGCCTGCATGGTCCGCTGGTCTAGTTCACGGGTGTCGACGCCCCCGCGCATCACCTCGGCTTTCTTGTAGCCGAGCGTCCCGTTAGGCACCACCGACCAGCTCTTGATCCGAGCAGCCAGCTCCCGCAGGGTGCGGTCAGGCAAATCGGCTATTCGACTGGTCGCTAACTCTCCCAGCCATTGCTCAGAAAGTCTTTTGGGCCAAAAGTTGGCCAATAAGTTGCCCAACTGTTGCCGGCCTCCCGCTTTGGCCTCGATTAAAAGCGCTTCCATATCTGAGTCTGGGGCCAAATCCAAGGCAATCGGCTCACCCGGCTGCCAATAGCTCGAAATCTGCAAAATTCCCGGCCCGGAGAGGCCCTTGTGTGTGAACAAGACGTCTTCCATGAAAGCCGGTGCGTGTCGCCCCGAACCCGTGGAAACAACCGCCTGAAGCGCGAGTCCCGCCAGATCAACCAACGGCCGCCATTGCTCACCATTAAATGTCAGGGGGACTAGTGCAGGGCGTGGCTCAACGACCTTCAGCCCGAATTCACGCGCAAGCTTTAGACCAAAGTCTGTAGCGCCTAATTGAGGGATCGCCAGGCCGCCGGTGGCAATCACCAGGCTGTGACATTTGACTATTCCTTGATCAGTCTGCAATACGAACTCTTGGGTGTGTGGGCTGTCAGTCCGTTTGACCTCGCTCACCGCGCACGGCATCATCCACTGCACACCGGCGTCGACACATTCTTTGCGCAGCAGATCGATGATCTGCTCGCTGCTCTGATCACAAAACAATTGGCCTTTGTGCTTCTCATGCCAAGCGATGCCATGACGATCCACCAAGTCAATGAAGTCTTGGGGAGTGAAACCCGCCAACGCAGATTTGCAAAAATGAGGGTTAGCGGAGATGAAGTGCTCAGCCTTCACCACCCGATTCGTAAAATTACATCGACCGCCACCCGAGATACGAATTTTTTCTGCGAGTTTTTCAGCATGATCGAGCAATACAACGCGCTTGCCGCGTTGGCCCGCAACGGCCGCGCACATCATGCCCGCGGCACCCGCACCGATCACCGCGACATCAAATACCGGCACGCTGCGAACCTAAAGACGCTGTGTACAGAGACACTATTTTTCAATCAAACAATCAACGTAGAAACGCTTCTCACCGTCCGCATCCGCCTCTTCACCCAGCCCGTGAATATAAGTTTCAAAGCCTGGGAATTTTTGATTAAACGAACGCGCAAACTGCAGGTACTGCACAATCGTCTTGTTGAACCGCTCGCCAGGAATCAGTAAAGGAATACCGGGCGGATAGGGGGTCAACAACACGCCCGTTACTCGCCCCTCGAGTTGATCAATCGAAACACGCTCGACCTCACGGTGGGCCATCCTCGCAAAGGCATCGGAAGGCTTAAGTGCGGGAACCATGTCGCTCAAATACATCTCTGTCGTTAAGCGCGCGACGTCGTGTTTTTTGTATTCGGCATGAATCATTTGACATAAATCTCGCAAACCCATGCGCTCATAGTGGCGATGGCCTTTGCAGAAATCTGGCAAGATCCTCCACATAGGCTGATTGCGATCATAGTCATCTTTGAACTGCTGTAATGCAGTTAAAAGCGTGTTCCATCGTCCCTTGGTGATTCCGATCGTAAACATAATGAAGAACGAATACAGACCCGTCTTCTCAACGACCACGCCATGTTCAGTTAGAAAGCGCGACACGAGGGCTGCCGGTATCCCGGTCTCGCCAAAGGTGCCATCCATGTTCAACCCAGGGGTGACGAGCGTCGCCTTAATCGGGTCCAGCATGTTGAAGCCGTCAGCCAAATCACCGAAACCATGCCAATGATCATTGGACTGCAATATCCAATCTGACTGCTCTCCCACACCGTGCGCGACGAGATAATCGGGGCCCCAGACCGTGAACCACCAATCGTCGTCACCAAACTCTAGATCGACCTTGCGCATCGCACGTCGGAAATCGAGAGCCTCGCGAATACTTTCTTCGACCAACGCGGTACCACCTGGGGCTTCCATCATCGCAGCCGCCACATCGCAAGAAGCAATGATGGCGTACTGGGGCGAGGTCGACGTATGCATTAAGTAGGCTTCATTGAAAATGTTGCGATCGAGTTTCCGTGTCTCGGACTCTTGCACAATAATTTGTGATGCCTGCGAAATACCGGCTAATAGCTTATGCGTGGAGTGCGTCGCAAACACCATCGCCTTCGGGCTACGTGGACGATTGGGCCCAATCGCATGCATATCCTGATAAAACCGGTGGAAAGCCGCATGCGGCAACCATGCCTCGTCAAAGTGCAGGGTATCGACCATATTGCCAAGTTTGGCCTTGATCATTTCAACGTTGTAAATCACACCATCGTAAGTGCTTTGCGTTAAGGTCAAAATACGCGGTTTTTTATCCTTGACCTTGCGTGCGAATGGATTCGCATCAATCTTCTTCTGAATATTCTCTGGCTCAAATTCAGCCAGGGGGATGGGACCAATAATGCCCATGTGATTACGCGTGGGACGCAGAAAAACGGGGATCGCACCCGTCATGGTAATCGCGTGCAAAATCGATTTATGGCAATTGCGATCGACCACCACAATATCGTCGGCCGCAACGTTCGCATGCCAAACAACCTTGTTTGAGGTCGATGTGCCGTTCGTCACAAAATAGCAATGATCCGCGTGGAAGATGCGTGCCGCATTCAGTTCAGATTCTGCAATCGGCCCCGTATGATCTAGTAGCTGACCAAGCTCATCCACGGCATTACAAACGTCAGCACGCAGCATGTTTTCACCAAAGAATTGGTGAAACATTTGACCGACCGGGCTCTTTAAGAATGCCACGCCGCCCGAGTGTCCGGGACAGTGCCACGAATAGGAGCCATCCTGCGCATACTTAACAAGCTCGCGAAAGAAGGGTGGCGCCAAACTATCTATATAGCTGCGCGCCTCACGGATGATGTGACGGGCTACAAACTCAGGCGTGTCTTCAAACATATGAATGAAGCCATGCAACTCGCGCAAAATGTCATTGGGAATGTGCTCGGACGTGCGTGTTTCGCCGTACAGGTAAATGGGAATATCGGCATTACGGAATCGCAATTCGCCGATGAAGGTACGGAGATTTTTGATGGCTCCAGCCACATCTTCCGGAGAATCCACATCAAACTCTTCATCATCGATCGACAAAATAAAAGCACTGGCGCGGCTTTGTTGTTGGGCGAAGGAACTCAAATCGCCGTAGCTCGTCACACCGATGACTTCCATCCCCTCCGCTTCAATTGCGGACGCTAACGCACGGACCCCAAGACCTGAAGCATTCTCAGATCGGTAGTCTTCATCAATAATGAAAATTGGAAAGCGAAATTTCATGCGAACAGCTCCGCAAGTGAACCAACGGTGAATGAGAATCGAGTACTAGGTACGTGGCAACGTGACGCCGCGCTGGCCCTGATACTTGCCGCCACGGTCTTTGTAGGATGTCGAACACACCTCGTCGCTTTCGAAGAAGAGCATTTGCGCACAACCTTCGCCCGCATAAATCTTGGCGGGCAACGGAGTTGTATTTGAGAACTCTAACGTCACATGCCCTTCCCACTCAGGTTCGAGCGGCGTAACGTTCACGATGATTCCACAGCGCGCGTAAGTGCTCTTGCCAAGACAAATGGTCAATACACTGCGAGGAATCCGGAAATACTCAACGGTACGCGCCAAGGCAAATGAGTTCGGTGGAATGATGCAGATATTGCCTTTGAAATCTACGAATGACTTCTCGTCGAAGTTCTTCGGGTCAACGATCGTCGAGTTGATATTGGTAAAGATTTTGAATTCGTCGGCACAGCGCACGTCGTAGCCGTAGCTACTCGTGCCATAGCTGACGATGCGGCCTGACTCGTTCGAGCGAACCTGACCAGGCTCAAAGGGCTCGATCATGCCCTCTGACTGCGCCACGCGGCGGATCCAGTTGTCGCTTTTTATACTCATGACCGAACGCCTCAAAATTGAAAGTCGAGAGCGCGGATTTTACCCCCGTCCTGTTACGGATGGTGAGGGTGAGCCCTAAACGACTAACAATTAGGTTCGCTTGACCGAAATCACCCCAAACTTCTCACTCAGGTCCTTTGGCAGCGTGGCGATTTTTGCAGCTAATTTATCTGCTATTTGACGGTAGATACGTCCTGCATCGCTTTGCGGCTCAGACACCACGGTGGGGCGGCCACCATCGGCGCGCTCACGGATCGCCATCGATAGAGGCAGGCTGCCCAAGCACGGGACGTTGTAATCCTGCGACATGCGCTGGGCACCGCCCTCGCCAAAAATATGCTCGGCATGCCCACACTTGCTGCAGATATGAATCGCCATGTTCTCAACAATGCCTAGCACCGGCACGTTGACCTTTTCAAACATCTTTAGCCCTTTGCGGGCGTCCAAGAGCGCTAGGTCCTGCGGTGTGGTCACAATCACTGCGCCCACCACTGGGACTTTTTGAGAGAGCGTCAACGCGATATCACCCGTACCGGGCGGCATATCGATCACGAGGTAGTCCAAGTCATCCCAATTCGTCGCACGCAACAGCTGTTCAAGCGCTTGGGTCACCATCGGGCCTCGCCAAATTGCGGGCGAGTCTTCGCTCAGCATGAACCCGATGGAATTCGTCTGCAGTCCATGACCAATCACCGGGGTCATGCTCTTACCATCTGAGCTCTCGGGTCGCTGTGACACGCCGAGCAAGATCGGAACGCTTGGTCCATAAATATCAGCGTCGAGCAGACCTACCCGAGCGCCCGCAGCCTTCAGGGCCAAGGCCAGGTTCACGGCGGTCGTGCTTTTTCCGACACCTCCCTTACCCGAGGCCACTGCAATAATGTTGCGCACACCAGGCACACGCTGAACTCCCGCCTGAATCGCATGGGGCACCACGTTGACTGAAACCTGTACGTCAGGATCCGGCACACCCAACCCTTTAAGCGCGCCAACCACCTTCTGCCGGAGCTCTTGGAGGTGCTCAGCGGGAGGGTAGTATCCTAAGACTACCTGAACGCTCGCGCGAACGCCAGCGAGCTGAATCTGTGTATCCTTCACCAAAGCTGAAATAGATTGACCTGTATTGACATCAATCACTTGTTCCAGCGCCGCACGGACATCGACTAGCGTTACACTCATTGCCATTCCTTGGTTACTTTTGTTTTAAACCGGCCAACGCTTAAGAAATGATTGACCTGCTACGCAATGCATTCAGAACAGTACTTTTCATCGTTTTTACGGTGCTAGGGCTTGCCATGGCCTTCATTTTTGCTCTGTCCACGATTTTTGCTATCGCAATCCTGGTCATTGTTGCGCGTGTGCGCGGCAAACCTTTCGAAGTCAGAGAATACTGGAAGACGCGTCAATCGCAACGTAAATCCACGTCCTCCTCAGGTCCTTTCGCCAACAAAGACGTCACCGACGTCGAAGCACGCGATATCCGCTAGGGCAAAGCCAAGCATGTCGCAGGTTGGCCCTACCGTCAGTCTATTCGAACTGTTTCGAGGTTTTGCGACAATTGGCTTGCTGGGATTTGGCGGTGTAGCTGCCATCTCGCGACATATCATTGTAGAAAAAAACAAATGGCTCTCCGAGAAGGAGTACGCCACCATTCTAGGCATGGGTCAGGTGCTTCCTGGCCCGAACGTCGTGAACGCCTCCGTTGTCATAGGGGATCGCTTTCAAGGCGTTAAAGGGTCACTGATCAGTGTGTTGGGGCTCATGGTTCCGCCCATCTGCATCCTGCTGATTTTTGCGAGCCTCTACGACAATTTTTCACACCTTCCGGGCGTAAACGTGGCCCTGATCGGAGGAGCCGCCGCGGCCGCCGGGATGATTATCGGCACGGGTCTCAAAATGGCGCAAAAAATCAAACCTGGTGCGGCCGGTTGGCTCATTATCGTGGCGGTACTGGTCAGTATTTTGATTTTAAAGTGGCCCTTGGTTTATGTGGTGCTTGGTCTGATCCCCTCAGCACTCGCACTGACCTATTGGCTCAGTAAAAAATGATCGATGTAAATGTCCTGTTGCAGCTAGCAAAGACCTTTGCGTCGCTATCGCTTGTTGCCATTGGCGGGGCCAACGCTGTGTTTCCTGCCTTGCGACAGGCTATCGTTGAAAACATGGCCTGGATGGACGATGGCACTTTCCTCCAGTTATTTGCCATCGCACAAATCACCCCTGGCCCTAACGTTGTTGTCGTGAGCCTACTAGGCTGGCAAATCGCGGGGCTTCCAGGCCTATTGGTGGCAACGGTATCAATGGTATTGCCTGCCGCCATCCTCGCGTTTGCTGTGGGGCGGATTGCCAACCAGGTCGCGGGTTCTGCAGGTTTTAAGCTGGCACAAAATGCATTAGTCCCCCTCGCCATCGGCCTACTGATTGCAGGAGGCTTAGACCTGGCCATCGCAGCACCAGGCGGTTGGTTTATCTCGGTGTTAGTCGCAATCAGCGCGCTCAGTGTGATCTACACCAAGGCCAATCCTATTTGGGGCATGGCGGCCAGCACAATTGCTGCCCTGGCCGCCCATTACTCGGGCCTAGTACAACTGCTTTAAAATCGTGGCATTGTCCTTTCACGCCTCGTCCTAAGTTGCCCATGCCTCGCACACTATTCGTCACCACTGCGCTACCGTACGCCAACGGATCTTTCCATATCGGCCACATCATGGAGTACATCCAGGCCGACATCTGGGTCCGAGCGATGCGTATGGCTGGGCACACCGTACATTTTGTTGGAGCAGATGACACCCATGGCGCCCCCATTATGCTCAAGGCCGAGGCCGAGGGCATCACTCCTCAGCAGTTGGTGGCACGAATCGCCGCCGAACGACCACAGTATTTGCGCGGCTTTCACATTGCTTTTGATCATTGGCACTCAACAGACTCGCCAGAGAACGTCGAGCTTTCCCAAGACATCTACCGTAAGCTGCGCGCTGCCAATCTAATTGAAACGCGCGAGATTGAGCAGTTCTTTGACCCAGTCAAAGGCATGTTCTTGCCTGATCGTTACATCAAAGGTGAATGCCCGAAATGCCATGCGAAGGATCAGTATGGGGACTCCTGTGAAGTGTGCGGAGCCGTCTACGCACCGACAGATTTAGTTGACCCCTACTCGACACTTACCAATGCAAGACCTATTCTAAAAAAATCAGATCACTTTTTTTTCAAACTGTCTGATCCACGTTGCGTCGAGTTTTTACAAGAGTGGACGACCGGCGCTAACGCGCAAGGCTCAAAACGCTTACAAGCAGAAGTCTTGGCAAAGACTCGCGAATGGCTTGGCAACGGCGATGAGCAGGCAAACCTCGGCGACTGGGATATTTCACGAGACGCACCCTACTTCGGCATTGAAATTCCGGACGCGCCTGGCAAATACTTTTACGTCTGGCTTGATGCCCCCATTGGTTACCTCGCCTCACTCAAAGCATATTGCGCCAAAGTGAATCTTGATTTCGATGCACTCATTGACCCTGCAAGTGACACAGAACAAGTGCACTTCATTGGCAAAGACATCGTCTATTTTCACGCTCTTTTCTGGCCAGCCACGTTGAATTTTTCTGGTCGTAAAGTGCCCGACCAACTCAATGTGCATGGCTTTATCACCGTGAGCGGTGAAAAAATGTCAAAGAGCCGCGGGACCGGCATTTCGCCTTTGCGCTACCTTGAGCTTGGTATGAACGCCGAATGGATGCGGTACTACATTGCCGCCAAACTCAACGCACGTGTTGAAGACATTGACTTCAACCCCGACGATTTTGTGGCGCGCGTCAACAGTGATCTAGTCGGCAAATACGTCAATATCGCAAGCCGTGCTGCGAACTTCATCAGCAAACACTTTGATGGTGCACTCGGATATTCTGGTGATGCGAATCAGCTCAGCACGCAGTGGCAAACCGCTGCAAACGCCATCCAAGCCGATATCGAGGCTCGTGAATTTGGTCGTGCCATTCGCGAAATCATGGCGCATGCTGACCAGATTAATCAAGCCTTTGATGCTGCCCAGCCTTGGTTGATCGCTAAAACGCTCGCCCAAGCTGACACAATACAACGTGAAGCTCTGCAGCATATTTGCTCGTCTGCCCTAGCGGGATTCAAGGCGCTTTCCGTCATGCTAGCGCCCATTTTGCCTGCACTCTCGGAGCGGGTCGCAACCGAACTCTTCGGCTTAAATCGTAGCTTCGTGTGGTCTGACGCAGGCGTTCTGCCAACGCGTATCAATGCGTTCAAGCATTTAATGCAACGCGTCGAGCCAGCAATGCTTGATGCACTATTTGATGCACCCACCCCAGAAGCTACACCCCAAGCAGCTGCGCTCGTACCTGGCGGCGAGCCAATTGCTGAGATCATCACGATTGATGATTTTGTCAAAATTGATTTGCGTGTTGCCCGAATCGTAAATTGCGAGCATGTTGAAGGATCGACCAAGCTGCTGCGCCTGACACTAGACGTCGGTGAAGGCCGTCATCGCAACGTTTTCTCGGGGATCAAATCCGCCTACGAGCCTGCGCAACTCATTGGCAGACTCACTGCGCTCGTAGCGAATCTCGCGCCACGTAAGATGAAGTTTGGCGTGTCAGAGGGCATGGTGCTTGCCGCAAGCCACGCCGACGACAACGTTGACGCAGGGATCTACCTACTGGACCCGGCCTCTGGTGCGCAGCCCGGGATGCGTATTCGTTAAACCGGTTGGGGACTAAGCGTCGCATCCACACTGCGGCGCTCATCGAAGACAAAGCAGTTGCCTTCATAGCCCACCCCACCCGTTTCCTCAAAGTATTTCAAAATTCCGCCATCGAGCTGGTAGACGTTTTCTACGCCCACATCGCCCATAAAAATCGCTGCCTTCTCGCAGCGAATACCACCCGTACAAAAACTGATCACCGTCTTACCTGCAAGTTCGTCTTTATGGTCAAGCACCGCTTGCGGAAACTCAGTGAACTTTGAAAGGCCCCAATTGATCGCACCTGTAAAGGTACCTGCCTGCACTTCAAAGTCATTGCGCGTATCCAATAAGACAACAGGACGGCCAGCATCATCTTTTCCTTCAGCAATCCATCGTGCGGCAGTCTGCGCGTCAACCGCAGGGGCTCGTCCAGCCTGAGGACGGATCGTCGGATGATTCATCCGAATAATTTCTTTCTTGATTTTGATCAGAAGTTTTTTGAAAGGCACTTCTTGCGAATTACTGTATTTCGCCTCTAGATCTGCAAAGGCGACATCCGTGCGTAACCACGCTAAAAAAACCTCAACCCCTGTTCGCGACCCAGCTAAAAATAAATTAATACCTTCCGGGGTCAGGAGTACAGTGCCCTTGAGCGACAACGCCTGCGCCTGTAACAGCACTTCCGCTTTGCGTTGCTCTAGGTCGGTAAGTCCAACAAACTTATAGGCAGCGATATTAATGATTTGGGTCATGAGACGTATAAAAAGAAATGCTTGAGTGTCTAAAATATATTAAATTGACAAGGAATTTTGTTTATTTTATTCCCAAGGAGAGGATGATGAAGTTTCTCAAAATAATCGCGGTCACTGTTTTAACCATCGCCTCATACCAAGCGCAGGCATGGGAGTATCGCACCCGTACGGATCAAATGCGTGGCACCACGACCCGCTTTGCTGAAACCACCAGCACCAACAAGGTTAACTTTAGCGCGCCCTACGCCGGCGGCTCAACGTTGGATTTAACTGTCCGCGAGCGCTCACAGGATGGCTTAAATATCCTTTTCATTATTAGCAAAGGTCAGTTCAAATGCAGCGGGGGCTGTAAGTTCTTTGCCCGCTTTGACGAAGGTAAGGTGTTCACGATCGCAGCAACGGGTGCCTCAAGTGGCAGCATGGACACTATCTTTGTTGAAGATGAAGCTCCGTTTTTAGCTGAGTTGCGCAAATCTCGACGCCTGATCGTTGAAATGGAGTTTTTTCAAGAAGGCTCAAACCAGTTCATTTTTAACACTGCCAATCTGAAGTGGTAATTATCTGAGCACTTAAAAATACTGGAGCGGGTGATGGGAATCGAACCCACGCTTGAGGCTTGGGAAGCCGCCGTTCTACCATTGAACTACACCCGCTCTGAGACTTGCTGAGAGTCATTATACGAGATGCCTCTCAGCAACCAAGATTCTGGCGACACACACTACAATGTCAGCCATGGAAATCCTGCTCAACGGTCAGCCTAAAACGCTCCCCGACTCAATCTCTCTTGCGACACTCATCGATCAACTTGGCTTTACGGGCAAGAGGATCGCAGTCGAGCGTAACGGCGAAATTGTGCCTAAAAGCACCTACCCAACGGTTCAACTCGCTGCAGCGGATCAGCTAGAAATTGTCGTCGCTGTGGGAGGTGGTTAATGCATCCGCAACATATTCGTAGCTTTGTTAATCGCCGCAGCCACATGACACAAGGGCAGCAGCAAGCCCTAGACACCTACCTAGACAAATGGTCGCTTGCCTATCGCTGCGAATGGCTCGATCTGACTCAAGCCTTTGGACGATCAGCACCCACCATTCTAGAGATTGGTTTTGGCATGGGGGAAACGACTGAACAGATTGCCTTAGCAAGACCACAGGATAATTTTTTGGGCGTTGAGGTTTTCAATGCTGGCGTTGGCGCGTTATTGAAGCGGATCGAGGCCTCCGCGCTTCAGAATATCCGAATCATTCAACATGATGCTGTTGAAGTCCTGCGGGATATGATCGCGCCAAATTCTCTGGCGGGAGTGCACATTTATTTTCCAGACCCCTGGCCAAAAAAACGTCATCACAAAAGACGTTTAATACAACCACCACTGCTCGAGTTATTGTCGAGCCGAATGGCTCCAGGCGCCTACTTGCATTGCGCAACTGACTGGGAACATTACGCACTGCAAATGCTGGAGGTACTTTCTGCAGAACCTAGCCTTGCAAACACTGCTGAAAACTTTGCTCCGCGTCCAGATTTTCGACCACTCACAAAATTTGAAAATCGCGGGATTCGCTTGGGTCATGGCGTATGGGACCTAATCTTTAACAAACGCTAAAGCAAGCGCTGTCTTTGCCTAGCCTATCTTCCAAAACCGCCAAGTTTGCCTAGATTTTTCATGCCGCCCATGGCACGCATCATCTTAGCCATTCCGCCCTTTTTCATTTGCTTCATCATGCCTTGCATCTGCTCGAACTGATTAAGCATACGATTGACTTCCTGGACAGGCACTCCAGCCCCGGTCGCAATCCGGCGTTTACGTGACGCCTTAAGCAACTCAGGTTTCGCACGCTCGAGCGGAGTCATGGAATTCAAAATCCCTTCGGTGCGGCGAAGCTGCTTATCAGCCTGCCCACTTTGCAATTGACCCGCTGCTTGCGCAAACTGCGCGGGAAGCTTTTCTAGCAGCGATCCCATATCACCCATTTTTTTGACCTGAGCGAGCTGATCACGAAAATCATTGAGATCGAACTTGTCGCCCGACTTCATCTTGGCCGCGAGCTTTTGTGCCTCGGCTACGTCGATATTCTTTTGGGCTTGTTCGACCAATGAAACGATGTCGCCCATCCCCAGCACGCGTTGCGCCATGCGCTCTGCGTGGAAAGGCTCAAGACCATCAAGCTTTTCCGACACGCCGACAAACTTGAGGGGCTTGCCTGTAATGTGCCTGACCGACAACGCCGCACCACCGCGTGCATCACCATCTAATTTAGTTAAAACGACACCCGTTAGCGGCAAAGCGTCACCAAATGCACGCGCAGTATTGACAGCGTCTTGGCCCTGCATCGCATCAACAACGAACAGCGTTTCGATAGGATTCAAGACACTATGCAGCATCTTGATTTCTTGCATCATCGCCTCGTCGATACCAAGGCGACCAGCCGTATCGACAATCAGCACATCAAAATGGTGGCGCTTTGCGTAATCGAGGGCTGAGCGGGCAATATCTTCAGGCTTTTGAGACGTATCCGACGCAATCCACTCCACACCGACTTGGGCTGCAACGGTTTTTAATTGCTCAATCGCCGCTGGGCGGTATACATCTGCACTGACGACGGCAACTTTTTTCTTACCCGTCTTGCGCCCATGCTGGACATGGTCTCCCTCAGCGAGCCAACGCGCCAACTTTCCGGTCGTGGTGGTTTTACCCGCACCTTGCAAGCCCGCCATCAAAATTACGGCTGGGGGCTGCATCGCCAAGGACAGTTCACTTGCCTCAAGACCTAAATCACCACCCATTAAGGCTGTGAGCTCTTGGTGCACCACGCCCACCAGCGCTTGCCCAGGCGACAGACTGCCTACAACTTCCTCGCCTAGCGCTTTCTCTTTGACCTTGGCTACAAAATCCCTCACCACTGGCAACGAAACGTCAGCCTCGAGTAGCGCCAACCTCACCTCTCGGAGCATCTCCTGGGTGTTGGTTTCCGTTAAGCGCGCCTCACCGCGAATCGTTTTTACGACACGCGATAGGCGTTGGGTAAGATTTTCAAGCATGGTGGCGGTTTCGCTTTACACTAGACACATGTCTTCCGCTATTGTATTTCACTCTTTAGCCGCGTTTGCCTACGCCGTCTTAGCTTTGGTGCTCTGGCGCTCCCTAGCCTCTGGCAAGCCGGTGATTCAAGTTGGTCGCTCTGCCCGCTTAGGCTTGCTGTCAGCAATCATTTTGCATGCTATCGCCCTTTACTTCGCTATTCTTGAAGACAATCACCTGAAATTGAGCTGGTCCCTTGCCCTTTCTGCCTCTGTTTGGCTCGGTATGATCATCTTCTGGCTAGAAAGTATGATTATCCGGATTGACGGCTTGCAACTCCTTTTATTACCCGCTGGCGCCATCATTTGCCTAGTAGCTGCTTTGTTTCCAAAGGCGCAGTTACTTGCCCATGCAAACGATGCAGGTCTTAGGCTGCATCTGTTGATTGCCTTATGCGCTTACGCACTAGTCACGATCTCAGCGCTGCAAGCCATGATGATGGCCGCGCTTGACCATCGGCTGCATTTTCCTCGCGAATCTAGCCCATCACAAACTAAACTTCGCAATGCGATCGGACGACTTTTAGATGTCCAACCGCCCCTGCTAGCTCAAGAACAACTCCTGTTTCGAGTTATTTGGATCGCTTTTGCTGCACTCACTTTTACTGTCTTGTCGGGATCAATCATTTCACTCCAAATATCGGGAAAATGGTTGCCACTTGACCATAAAACGATTTTCACACTCTTATCTTGGATTACCTTTGGTATCCTGTTGGCAGGGCGCTATGCGCGCGGCTGGCGCGGCCGAATCGCGCTACGCTATACGCTGGTTGGATTTGCCTTTATCGTGCTTGCTTATACAGGTAGCCGTTTTGTGGTTGAAGTGATCTTACAGAGAAACTGAAATGGGAAAAACTTTATTCTGGGTTGTTGCATTTTTAGGTGGCTTGCTTGTCACGCGTGTGCTTGCACAACTAGCCGCAAAGAAAATGCATAACGACTCGCTTCCAAAACAGGCTTCAGCGAAACAAAGAGTAGAGGCTGAGGTGATGGTTCAATGCGCTCATTGCGGCGTCCATCTTCCTGAGTCGGAAGCTATTACCAAAGCCGGCGTAATCTTTTGCAGCCAAGCCCATGCTTCCCTCGGTGCGCGCCCTCAGCGCTAATGCCCAAGCCGAATGTGGCAACTTGATTCGCATGGCTGGCTGCTACCT
>Ga0164293_10001025_pt1 | contig 23361 bp, 12 predicted proteins | sample GEODES118metaG_FD_111487 | JGI IMG/M metagenome (GOLD analysis project Ga0164293, IMG submission 111487) | Eutrophic lake water microbial communities from Lake Mendota, Wisconsin, USA - GEODES118 metaG | ecosystem: Environmental > Aquatic > Freshwater > Lake | place: USA: Lake Mendota...
AAGGTGATAATGCATTTTATGTGAGATTATGACACTTTGTTATGCAGATATTTTCATTCATGTAATGAGATTTACCATTGCATAATTTTATCAGTATAATTCAACGCAGTTAGAGTAGTTGCCTCGGTAACATTTAACGTACCACCAACAGTTGCATTACTGCTCGTTGTTAGTCTGGATGTTGTGGTTGCGCTAGTGATATTCAACGTGCTACTTAACGTGGTTGCATCATTAACTGTCAATGTGCCTCCAACTATTGCAGTATTACCGGCAGTCAACGATGTCATTGTGGTTGCCCCGGTAACAGATAGTGTCTTGTCAATATTCGCATTCCCAGTAATGCCCAAACTACCACCAACGGTTGCATATCCATTAGTTACCATATTGGATGTTATTAGAGGAGCACTAATGTATGCTCCGCTTATAGGTATAGTTGTATCACGGTTATATATTCGCACACTGCCTCGGTTATCTCCGTATATTCCAGTTGTCCCATCGTTATATACTGCCCCAATTGCGACAATTGATCCGTCACTAGATAATGATACAGAGAACCCAGACTGGTCCGCTACAAACTCCCCGTCAATATCTTGACCAAGTTGACGCCAACCCAATTCAGTATTATTTAGGTCGATTTTATAAACTCGTACATGACCTCGGTAATTGCCAGATGTCCCGGTTCCATCATTCTGGTTAGCACCAATGGCAATGATTGACCCGTCACTAGATAATGATAATGACCAACCCGATTGGTTCTTGGTAGCTTCGCCGTCAATATCATTACCTAATTGTGTCCAGCCATTAGGGTTAACCGTTATATTAGACTCATTTCTTTTATATACACGTACACTACCGCAATTATCGTTACCAATACCTGTGGTTCCATCATTAATTGGTTGGCCAACTGCGACGATTAAGCCATCGTTAGATAATGCAACTGAAGAACCTGCCCGCGATTGATCCTGTCCGAGAAGTTCACCGAAAATAGTTGCACCTTGTTGTATCCATCCAAGAAATGGATCCGATAAATTTATCTTATACACCCGTACGCAGCCTTGATTCGTGTTCCCAGGCGGGCTTGTACCGTCATTAAATGGTGCGCCAATGGCTATCGTCGAACCATCACCCGATAATGATACTGAGTAACCAAAATTTTCCGATAAAGCACCGCCATTAATATCGCTCCCTAATTGTGTCCAACCGCCAGATGTATCAGTTAAATTTATTTGATACACTCGTACATGACCATTATCTGACCCGACCGTTCCAGTCCCGTCATTAGTATTCGCACCAATTGCAAGAATATTCCCATTGTTAGATAATGATACAGAAAACCCGGACTGATCTCCTGCAAATTCACCATCAATATCGTTACCCAGTTGTATCCAGCCACCTGATGTATTAGATAAATTTATACGATACACACGTACACTACCGCGGTTATCGGAAGCATTATTAGTGGTTCCATCATTGTATCCCGCGCCAATTGCCATAATTGAACCATCACTTGACAATGATACCGATTGTCCAAACCCGTTAGTCGATTGTTCACCATCAATATCATTACCTAATTTTTTCCAACCGGTAGGTTGAGATGCATCTCGTTGATAAACACGGACATGACCGTGGCCACCATTGACGTTTGTAGTTGTCCCGTCATTCTCGTTAGCACCAATCGCGATAACATTTCCATCTTTAGACAACGCCACCGAATATCCTGACTGGTCACCCGTAGCTTCTCCATCAATATCGGTTCCCAATTGTCCCCATATTATTGATTTATATAGAAATGATGCAGTATTAAATGTATAACCGTTTGCAGTTAAACTACCTGCAATACGAACCGCTGTCCCATTAAGTGAGACATCCCCTGAAAATGTGGATATTCCAGTAACAGCTAAAGTACTATTTATACTTGCATTGCTTGTAGTAGTTAACGTTGACATTGTAGTTGCGCCAAGAACACCCAGTGTACCGCCAATAGTGGTGGCATTATTATTAACAACCGCAAGTCTTGAATTCAAGGAAACATCACCAATAACTGTTAATTTCGAATTCATTTGAACATGTGCAGCAAATGTAGAGTTTCCGGTAACAGCCAATGTGCCACCCATAGTTCCATTACTGCTTGCATTGAGTGTAGACATGGTGGTCGCACCAGCAACAAACAATTTGGAATTCATTGAAACATCCCCTCCTACACTTAATCCAGAATTCATGGAAACGTCCGCAGTAAAAGGCATTGCTCCTGCAACAATCAACCCGCCGCCAATGGTCGTGGCGCCAGTAACGGCCAATGTGCTGTTCATAGTCGTCGCACCGGTTGCAGTCAATGCGCCAGATATCGTCACTGCATTCAACGTCGTGGCGCCTGCGACACGCATCGTTGAATTCATGGAAACATCCCCGCCGACGCGGAGTCTGGCATTTGCAGAAACATCGGTCATAACCATCATCTTCGTGTTTGAAGAAACATCTCCCGCAACTACCAACCTGGAATTCATGGAAATATCAGTTGAAAATATAGGTATACCGGAAATACTCAATGCGCCGCCAATAATTGCATTACTACTAGTGGTAATATTTGTCAATGCAGTTGCACCGGTAACTATCAACGTACCACCAATTGCAGCATTACCTGTAGCGATAATTTCATGAAGGGTCACACCAGTTGTAACTACCAATGCGTTACCTACTGTAGAATTGCCGAGAGTTACAATATTACCTGAGATTAATGGGTCAATATATACTCCTATATTCGGGGATTCTTTATATTGCATAGTTGCACTACCCAAAGTAACGGTGCCTTGCACATAAAGTCCGGCATTCACGGAAACATCTGTCGTAAATAAATTACCAATGCCACCAATAATGGCAGATTGCGGAATACTATTCGACGCATATTTTGCAAACAAATTACCGCAAATATCGATTCTTGGACCGTTGAATGATATGTCGTTTGATAATGTAGTTTTTCCGGTAACAGCTAATGTATTGGCCAGTGTTGTTTCGCCTACAACATTAAGACGCGCATTCAGGGAAACATCGGTGTTGTATACAGTCATATTTCCCCCGCTAACGGCAGACAATGGAATGCTAGAATTGGGGTATCTTGCGTACAAGTTACCACATATATCGATTCTCGAACCAATAAATGATACATCGTTTAAAAAACTAGCGGTGCTCGCAATCGTCAGCATACCCCCAACAGTTGCATTGCTGCTAGCATTCAATGACGATAGTGTGGTTGCCCCTATAGCGATTAGTGTCCCGCCAACCGACGTATTATTGCCGACTGCTAATGATGATAGCGTGGTTACACCAGAAACATTTAAACCCGCATTCATCGAAGCATCCGTGTCTATTATATCTGCGCCGACTCTTATAATCGCATCTGCGGGAATGCTATTATCCGGATAATTTGCATATAAATTTCCACATATATCTATTCTCGAACCATTAAATGATATATCATTCAAAAATGCAGGGGTGCTATTTAAAGTCAACATTCCAGCAACCGTTGTATTTTTTAGAGATGTTGCTCCAACTACCTGCAACGTCGAGTTCATGGAAACATCTCCGGTGACACTTAGTTGTGAATTCATTGACACATTGCCGCCCATGGTAGTTGTACCGGTCCCAACTGCGAATATGCTATTATCGACGATGCGAGTAACATTGTTTAATATAGTTGCACCTGCTACTGTTAATGTGCTATCTAATGTAGTTGCACCACTCACATCCAACGCACCAAGTGTAACTAGATTGGTCAATGCAGTTTCCCCAGTTACCATCATATTCGAATTTATTGAAACATTACCGGCAACATATAAGTTTCCACTATTAAAAGATATGTCTCCAGAATCGACTAATAAATTTCCGTCCATAATAGTTACATCATTACTGCGATGGATAATGTCGCCACTTACATCTAAAAACCCATTAATGTATGTTTGTTCTAAATTATTCGCGTCATTGATAGCTGGCCAAGCCATAGTATATAGATCCACGAGATTATAATATACTTTATACACGGCATTGTGTAAAATATAACGATATTTGTATACGTTTGAATTTGAACGGCAAAATGTCACGTTCAAATTCAAAATAAAAGATGCAAGTTACATGTTAATCTATTCATAGGTCTAAATCAGTTTGTGCTGCATGTGAATATGCCTCACATATATGTCAATTATTGTTACCACTGCGCGATCGGGCCGGCAACATTTACAGATGTCATTGTGGTTGCACCCGTAATACTTAATGTGCCACCAATGATTGCATTACTACTGGCAGTCACAGTTGTTAATGTAGTTGCGCCAGTAATGCTCAATATACCACCAATGGTTGTGGCACCAGTAACTCCAAGTGTACCGCCAATTATTGCATTACTATTCGCAGATAATGTTGTTAATGTAGTTGCCCCGATAACACTTAATGTCGATGCCATTGTCGATTTACTCCATACGGATAGACTACCGTTTATATTAGTATTAGATGTAGTGATCATAGTAGTTTGCATTACATCTGTAGTTGCATATAGCCCACTTGGGTTCAGCCTATAAATGCGAACATGACCGCGATTATCACCAGTTGTTCCAGTTGTTCCATCATTATAGCTCGCGCCAACTGCTAGAGTTAATCCATCGCTAGATATGGCTACTGATTGTCCTGACTGGTCGCCAAATGATTCCCCATCAATATCGGTTCCAACCTGCGTCCAACCAATCGGTGCAACTGTTGTATTAGATACATTTCGTTGAAATACTCGCACATGTCCTCGGTCTATACCAGAAGTTCCAGCTGAACCGTCGCTATAGTTCGAATTAATTGCTATGGTCAGCCCATCACTTGACAATGATACAGAAACACCTGATTGGTCTCCTGCCGCTTCGCCATCAATGTCTCCACCCATTTGTGTCCAGCCAATCGGTACAATCGTCGTGTTAGATATGTCACGTTGATAAACTCTTACATTACCGCGGTTATCACCAAGACTTCCAGTTGTTCCATCACTATAAATCGCACCAAATGCGACGACTAATCCATTGCTTGATAAGGATACCGAATATCCCGAATTGTCTCCTACTGTTTCCCCATCGATATCGCCGCCCAGCTGTGTCCACCCAATAGGCACAATCGTTGTGTTAGATATGTCTCGCTGGTAAACTCGCACATGGCCACGATTATCGGTCGAGTCATTGATTGTTCCATCACTATAAATAGCACCAATTGCCACTATCGACCCATCACTAGATAATGCGACCGAATATCCCGACTGATCACCATCGACTTCTCCATCGATATCCCCGCCCAATTGTGTCCAACCAATCGGAGCAACGTCCGTGTTAGATATGGTTCGTTGATAAATACGTACATGGCCACGGTTATCACCACCACTTCCATCATTTTGGTTTGCACCAATCGCAACGACCGACCCATCACCTGACAAGGATAACGTTTGACCGAAGCCGTCTCCGCTAGATTCACCGTCAATGTCACCGCCTAATTGTGTCCACCCAATAGGAGCAATCGTCGTATTTGATGTATTACGTTGATAGACCTCTACATGCCCTCGATTGCTGCCCGATGTGCCATCATTCCCAGTTGCGCCAATCGCAACAATTGAACCATCGCTAGATAATGAAACGGACATGCCGAACTGGTCGTCATCAAATTCTCCATCAATATCACCGCCCAATTGTGTCCATCCAATTGGAGCAATTGTTGTGTTAGATACATTTCTTTGATAAATACGGACATGTCCTCGATTATTACCAGTTGTACCATCGTTATTAATAGCTCCAATAGCGACGACCGACCCGTCTTTAGATAATGATACTGAATATCCTGAATTATCGGCCGCGGCTTCTCCATCAATATCATTTCCCAAATTTGTCCAATAGAGCGTTTTAGATTGAAAATTCGCAAGAATTGATGGAATAGTTTTAGACCCAAACCCACCAGTAATCGTTACATTCGCTCCATTAAACGATACATCATTTGAAAATGTGGATTTTCCAATAACGGCCAATGTGCCACCAATTGTGGAACCATTATTTATTGTTAGTGTAGACATAGTTGTTGCACCAGTAACATTGAGTGTACTACCAAGATAGACATTGCCCATTACGGTGAGGGTTGAATTCATAGAAACATCTCGGCCTACACTTAATCTGGCATTCATGGAAACATCCGCAGTAATTGTAGTAGCACCAGTAACCGCGAGCGAGCTACCAATATTTGTAGGATTCGCCGCACCTACGGTAGTGAACGTAGTTACATTTGTTTGACCGACAACTGTGAGAGTTGAGTTCATAGAAACATCTCCACCTGTACGTAATTTGGAGTTCATGGAAACATCTTCTATAAATGTTTGCAATCCCGTAAATAGTGAAGAACCACCCACTGTAGTGGCACCGGATACGTTTAATGACGCGACTGACGTCGCTCCTGCAACTACCAATGTTCCTACCGTAGTTGTATTTGATATGGCGGTTACGCCGCCGACTGATAACCCGGAATTCATGGAAACATCCCCCATAAATCTTGCCTTAGAGTTCAATGAAATATCCCCACCGACAAATAATCTGGAATTCATTGAAACATCCCCACCAACGGATAACTTGGAATTCATCGAAACATTCCCTATTAATGTCGGTTTCCCGGTAACCGTCAATGTATTCATGGTTGCAGCCCCGAGAGCAGTTAATGTGGTCATAGTAGTTGCGCCAGTAATCGTTAAATTACCACCAACTGTAGTATTAGTAGCACTCAAACTAGATAATGTTGTTAAACCAGTAACTGACAAACTCCCTGCAATTGAGTTACCGGTTGTTATTAAGCTGGGAGTACATATTGGGTGAGATGGTATTATGGACCGGTTTAAATTATAGACTCGAACATGACCACGATCTGCACCTGATGTTCCATCATTCAGTTGCGCCCCAATCGCGACAGTCGAACCATCACTTGATAATGCTACCGACCAGCCGGATTGGTCATTTGCATTTTCCCCATCAATATCGGTGCCTATTTGTGTCCAGCCGATGGTTGCTGCGGTATCTCGTTTATATACCCGTACACTACCGCGAAGAATACCTGATGTTCCAGCGTTATTGGTTGCGCCAATTGCAACTGTCATTCCATCACTTGATAATGATACCGACCATCCGGACCGGTCACCAGCAGCTTCAGCGTCAATATCGTTCCCTAATTGTGTCCATACATCAGATATATTTTGATAAACCCGAACATGACCGCGTTGATCGTTGATATTGGCAATCGTTCCATCATTTAAATTTGCCCCAATCGCAATGATTGATCCGTCACTAGATAATGCAACCGACTGTCCAGAATTATCACCAGCTGCTTCTCCATCAATATCGCCACCCACTTTTGTCCAGACGTTAGATATATTTTTATAAACGCGTACACTACCGCGTTGATCGTTGATATTGTTAGTCGTTCCATCATTATAAATCGCACCAATTGCAACGACCGACCCATCACCAGATAACGACAACGACTGTCCAGAATTATCACCATCTGCTTCTCCATCAATATCGCCGCCCACTTTTGTCCAGACGTTAGATATATTTTTATAAACGCGTACACTACCGCGGTTATCACCAGATGTTCCGCTTGTTCCATCATTATAAATCGCACCAATTGCAACAACCGACCCATCGTCAGATAACGATACCGTCGAGCCAGATTGGTCGTTGGTAAATTCGCCATCTATATCGCCGCCCACTTTTATCCAGCCAGTCGCTGGATTAGATAAATCAATTTGATAAACACGCACACTGCCGCGGTTATCGGTTAACACGCCACTTGCGCCGTCATTATAAATTGCACCAATCGCGACTATCGAGCCATCACTTGACAATGATACCGACCAACCAGATTGGTCGCCTAGAAGAGCTAAATCTGACCACCCCCCTTGTTCACCATTAATATCCGCGCCCAATTGTGTCCATCCAATCGGGGTAATCGTTGTATTAGACGTATTTCGACGATAAACCCGGACATGCCCGACAGTAGACCCAGCATCGAACGACGTTCCAGAATTACCATATGCACCAATTGCAACAATCGAGCCATCACTTGATAATGCCACCGAATAACCAGAACGGGTATTAGTTTGTTCTCCATCTATATCACCACCTAATTGTAGCCAAGATGTTGTAGGTTGAAGTGTAGCACTTCCCAATGTAATTTGGTTTTTTACTAAAAGATTCCCTGTCATGGAAATATCCGTATTAAGCACATTGCTAACGGTTGTACCTCCTATAATAGCAGCCGCACGTATGCTATTCACGGGATAATTTGCATATAAATTACCGCAAATATCTATTCTCGAACCATTAAATGACACATCATTTGAAAATATGGATTTACCAGTAACAACTAAGGTTGACGACATGGTTGTTGCGCCAGCAACCATCAATCGCGAATTCATAGACGCATCCGTACTAAACACGTTCGGTTTACTGATAGTCCCGTTAATCGCTGATAATGGAATGCTATTCGCTGGATATTGTGCATATAAATTACCGCAAATGTCTATTCTCGAACCATTCAATGATACATCATTTGAAAATGTGGATTTACCAGTAACCACCATTGTACCACCAACAGCTGCATCGTTATTGATTGTCACACTTGATAATGTGGTTGCTCCCGTAACATCGAGCGTACTCCCAATAGATACATTCCCAGTGGCTGTCAACGATGATAAAGTGGTAGCCCCTGCAACGCTGAGGAGTGCATTCATAGAAACATCTGTATCAAATACACTATTAACAGTGAGTGTGCCGTTAATTGCCGACAATGGAATACTATTCGTAGGGTATTGTGCGCGCAAATTACCTAAAATCGTGACATTCGACACAAATGATGCGTCGTTTGTAAACTGGGGGGCTCCAGAAACTCCCAATGAACCACTAATCGTCGTATTTCTCAGTGTGGTTGCTTCAGTAACATTCAACGTCGAATTCAATAACACATTCCCGCCGACAATCAAGTTGGAATTCAGCGAAACATCGCCCCCAAAAGTAGTTGGGCCTGTGCCAACGGTGAATGTTTTATTATTGGCAATGCTGACATTATTGAACGTAGTTGCACCCGCCACTGTTAATGCGCCATTCAATACAGTCGCACCACTAATATCTATATTTCCACTCGCTATTAATTGGTTCGTTGTAGTTGCCCCAGTAACCGACAAATTCGAGTTAGTCGAAACATTGCCCCCTACATATAAGTTTCCGCTATTGATAGACACATCTCCCCCACTAATAAACAACTTGTTTCCGGTTACCGTAAAATCTCCCGTACGATGGATGAAGTCGCCACTTACATCTAGAAACCCTTTAATATATGTTTGCTCTAAATCATTAGCGTCAGGTGTTGCAAACCAAGCCATTATATATATACATCCGCGATATTATAATTTACGATATACCCCAGATCCTCTAAAAAACCGAGCGTAACTCGGCTTAACGAAACTCTGGCAGAACTACTATCTAACCACCCAGTCATTAGCTCTGTGTTTAGTCCTGGATGAAAAATCCCATTAATGTATCGGTTGTTTGCAGAAATAGTTCCTTCGAGTCCTTCTTCCGGATGGACCTTCGCCGTTCCTGCTCCTCCATCGTCTTCAATGGGTATTCCCACAAATGTCTCACTACCATTTGCCAAAAAATAAGACTTATATTCGCGCAATGCATTTACACCGGTATAATAATATTTCGTCGTGTCATTATCGGTATACCTCACTTTTGGGGCTCCCGGTAAATACCAAAAAGTCCCAATACCTAAAATATGTCCAATTTCATGCAATAATACATAATAATAACTTGTCTTACCATCATCGCGTACAGTATTTTTCATTCTGTATAATTGTGACGCATTCATGGTCATCTCCGCTGTAGCTGGCATTGTATTCCCAAAAGTTTTACTATCAATATAATGTACAGATTGAATACCGGCCTCACCCAATGTCCCTGGTTCTAGTGTATCCACAGTAAAACTCACATGAATTGTGTATGCATCTCCAAATCGACTATTTATAGTGATGATTTCATCCCATCGGTTAAACGCGCTTTGAATAATTTCATAATCACGTGGTTCAAACACGTAATCACTTTTATTTGTGATTGTATATGTAAAGATTCCTTTGGTTGACGTATACTCCATACTATTATCCATCCTATTAAGTATTATTGGAATCTATATAAACCCATCATATATAAATTATGTAAAGAATGGATAAGACCGAATTATTAGAAGGGCTGAAGACGTCAATCGAAAAAATGAATAAACATCACCAAATTGAGGTTTTGCGAATTTTATCCAAACATCTATGTAAGTTGAACGAAAATAAGAGCGGGGTATATGTCAACTTAACGTATATAAACGACGATGTCATTGTCGAATTACAAAAATACGTAGCATACACAAAAGAACAAGAAGAAACGCTGACATTAACCGAATATCAAAAGGCGGAATTTAAAACTGCATTGTTTAATGATAAAGAAGATAAAGATAACATCACATTATCATATAGCGAAGCAGGCAGATAATGACTGATATAATTCAACGTAAGCTATTTTTACCCACTACATCGGCTACGTGCGAATCCATTACGGATATCATGGTATTACTAAACCCATATATGCTAACCATTAATAACAAATCTATTTCACAAAAACAGTCTACTGAATCACAAGTGTCGATTTCGGTCGATGTACCAGAAAGTCAGTCAATTGTCGAAGAACCATGTGATAACAAAATAAGAACACTTACGCCAGCTCAGGCTGATTCGTTGTTTTGGTGTATTTACGTTGCAATTCACAAATATGAAGAATATTTAATGATTCACAATAAACATAATATGCTCGAGCTTGAGTGGAAACAAAAATTGTCCAAACAAATAACCGATTGCCCTTCCAAACTGAAACAATCCAATCACAAAGTGACCAAAGCAAATATCCAAGAAATTTTGTCAGATTTTATGACGGCCCCATATAAAACAAACATGCTATGTGTTATTGCAATCACGGTGTATTACAATATTCATATTATTATTATGAATTCCACTAACAATATGCGAATGGAGTTTTTAACAGACATCCTTCCAGCCGATACATATGTTATTTATAAAAATGAAATAAATCATTATAGTATTTGTCCGGAACCTGCATCCGTGGAGGAAATTGCACGTATTCGTAATAGCACTTTTTTAATTGAAAACAACGAAAAACCACTCAAGTCAATTGGTTCTTATAAAGTAGACGAATTGATTCAGTATGCAAAACTGTTCGGGGTGTACAATGACCATGAAAAATATAAGAAAAATGAACTGCATGACATTGTTGGAGAATATGCTGCAAAGTATAACATAACGATATAATAATATAGCCATAATATAATCATATTAGCGATATGTTATAATGGATTCTCCAACTGTCCATTTTTCATCAATATAACAAATTATTCATTGACTGGAAAATTGAAATAATAATATATCTCCTATTTATATACAAATATATTATTATGTCCAGGGAATCTATGAAAAAAATGGATAAACCACAACCACAACATAGGCAAGCGAAGACACAAGCGGAACAAAAGTCCGGTATTGAGCGCATAGTTCAACACTATTTAGAAAGTAATCCGCTCGTACCGAACGCAGGCAAGACCAGTGAGTTGGAACTACGATTTGGTACGAACCCGCGAATTTCAAAGCCTATTTCCAAAATCGACTATGACAATGTGGTGAAACAGCTATATGCTTGTGGGTTTACGCCAGACACCGACGATGGTACCCATATGTTGCGCATACAAAATGAACATACAGATGCTCGAACCGGACAAAAGAAAATATCGAATATGCGTGCTGAAATAATTGGTTTAGATTTGATTCAGGAATATTGTCGCACAAATAGTATACAACGGCTCATTGATATGCCATCTACGATTTTCAATAAAATAAAGTTCACGCAGAAAATGACGGCCACCACCAAGTCCGGCGAAATGATATACAAATTCGATGTAGAGGATTTTAATTTCCGCGTTTCGTATCAAACCGAACAAGATTTTCATATTCAATCACAAAATAGTCGCAAAATAATTGACAAATGGAACGATTCATTGAAAATATTTCGTTCGATGAACCGCGTCCGGTTCAGTCACCCCGAATTACCGATTTTTGCGGATTTGACTATTGTGAAATCGTCAAAGAAAATGAATAAAGTAGAAGTTCCCCAATATACGATACAAGAAGCCGAAGTATTTAATGGGGTGGAACAATATGAGATTGAGTTGGAAGTAGACAACTACGCAGTTGGTCCAGGTAGCGATTATAATACAATGCCAAAATTAATGGTCGCGCTACGAAAATGCATTCGCATTGTGTTAAGTGGAATACAGGGTACAAAATTCCCGATTTCATACAAAGACCGCGATGGAATATTACAGTCTTATATGCATTTGTTGCATGGACCCGCCGACCCAGCAAATCCCACTGACAATAAACGGCGAATCACCTCGTCGAATTTTATTGGCCCTGGTTCGTTCACGCTGCAATTAGAAAATGTGGTCGATAATACTAACTCAAACATGCTTACTCCTAACATTCGCAACAATTATACGGTGACTGATAAGGCAGATGGTGACAGAACACTATTGTATATTCATGGCGATGGACGTATATACTTGATTGACACGAATATGAATGTGATGTTTACCGGGACGAAGACAACTGAGAAAACATTGTTCAATAGTTTGCTGGATGGTGAACATATCAAATATGATAAACACGGTAAATTTATTAATCTGTATGCGGCGTTCGATGTATATTATATCCATGAAAAATCGGTTCGGGAGTATTCATTCTTGCCTGTAGCAACAGAAGATAAAAAAGAACTAGAATCCAGATTACCATTATTACACAAATTTGTGGATTTATTGAACCCGGTTTCGATATTGGACGACCCAGGCTCAGGTGAAGTGAAACCATGCAAGAATAGCAACCCGTGTGATTTCCGCGTGCAGTGCAAAGCATTCTATTATGATACGGATAAAAATACCATATTTGATGGCTGTGCGAAAATATTGTCAAATACACGGGATGGCATTTTTGAGTATAATACTGATGGGTTGATTTTCACACCTGCCAAATTTGCAGTTGGCGGTGCATCCGTTGGCGGAAAGCCGGGTCCAAAAACGAAATCTACATGGGACCATTCATTTAAATGGAAGCCGGCCGAATTCAATACCATCGATTTCTTGGTTACCATTAAAAAGAACAAAATGGGAAAAGACGAAATCAGTCATATTTTTCAAGACGGAAAGAATTTACAGGGTGTTCAATCCGTGTCTCAATACAAAACGTTGGTGTTAAGATGCGGGTTCAGTGAGCGCATGCATGGGTTTTTAAATCCATGTCAAACTATATTGGACGACACTGATGTGAAAATGGACGGCGCGGCCGATGACGAGAATGAATACAAACCGGTTCCATTTTACCCTACCGACCCATACGATAAAAACGCACATTTATGTAATATGATGTTGCAAGACGTAGACGGTCGGTTCTTGATGCAAACCGAAGAAGGCGAGTATTTCGAAGAAAACATGATAGTTGAATTCAAGTATGTGATTACCAACCAAGATGGATGGCGTTGGGTTCCTTTGCGGGTTCGTTATGATAAAACCGCCGAATTATTATCGGGAATAAAGAAAAATTACGGAAACGCATATCATGTTGCAAATAACAACTGGCATTCCATACATAATCCCATTACCGAAGAAATGATAAGCACCGGACAAAATATTCCAGAGCGTGTAGACGAGGTTTATTACAGCAAAACCACGGACGAAACGAGTACGCAGGCACTACGAAACTTTCACAATTTGTATGTAAAATCAAAGTTAATATCTTCGGTGTCAAATCGCGATGACACACTTATCGATTATGCTGTTGGAAAAGCCGGCGATTTATCGAAATGGATTTATGCGAAATTAAAATTCGTCTTTGGAATTGATATTTCAAAGGATAATATTCATAATCAGCTGGATGGTGCATGTGCAAGATATCTAAAAGCAAAAAAGAAATATACACATATGCCTTCCGCTCTATTTGTGCACGGCAATAGTGGTGTAAACATTCGCTCTGGAACCGCATTGTATACGGAAAAAGACAAACAAATTACTAATGCTGTGTTTGGTGCAGGCGCAAAAGACGCAACCATGTTAGGAAAAGGAGTCTATCGCAATTATGGCGTAGCTGAACCTGGATTTCATATCAGTTCATGTCAGTTCGCAATGCATTACTTCTTTGAAAATAGCACCACTCTTCATCATTTCCTGCGCAATTTAACAGAATGTACGCGATTGCAAGGATATTTCATCGGCACATGTTATGATGGGCAAACTGTATTTGATTTACTTCGAAATAAACGAAAAGAAGAAAGCCTTAGCATATTCAAAGGTGAGCGTAAGATATTCGAGTTGACTCGCATGTATGACCAGACCGGATTCCCCGAAGATGATTTGAGTTTGGGATATGCAATTGACGTGTTTCAAGAAAGCATCAATAAAGTATTTCGCGAATATTTGGTGAATTTTAAATATTTCATTAGGTTGATGGAAGATTATGGATTTGTGTTAATAACAAAGGACGAAGCAATAAATATGAATCTTCCAGACAGTAGTGGGCTATTTGGCGAGATGTTTGCACAAATGAGCAAAGAAACCAAAATGCGACCCAATACGAAAGCGGACTACAAAGATGCGATGTATATGTCACCGGAGGAAAAACAAATCTCCTTTATGAATCGATATTTTGTATTTAAAAAAATACGCAATGTGGATGCTAAAAAGATGGGTGACGTGATTACAAAGCAGAAAGAAATCGTCGAAACAAATGGCGAAGAAAATGTGCAAAAAATGGAACAGCGCGACCAACCAATCAATGTTGCACCCGAACAAAAGATAGTTATTAAAAAAACACAAAAAAAGATATTATTGACTAACTTTACGCCAGTACAAGAAGATTCGGCGAGCGTTGCGAATGAACCGCAACCCGAGAAAAAACCAAAACTAAAAATAATCGGTAAGAAATAAGGTGATTGTACAATGTTGGACCATATGTACATATAATTTGAATAACCATATTCATGCATAACCACAAACAATATAAATATTTTATAATAGTTATATTATCAAAACATGTCCTATTATTTATTACCCAAGAACCCTTTTTTAATACATAAATACATTGATTACATAGAATGTGATACCCCACCTAGCGCGGCGATTTCGAACTCTTTATCCACGTATTTATCTGAAATTAAACAGAAAATCGATTATAGGGAAAAGGATTGGGATATATTTAAAAAGTATACGAATCCATATGAATATGTTCATTCAACAGTACCTTATAAAAAGTTAAGTGTTGCAAAAGCAAAGCCATTATCTCGTTCGTTTTTTAAAATGGTTGAAATTATACAAACGTTTCAACTGGCGACAAGTTCCCCACCGATCAACACGTTTCATTTGGCAGAAGGGCCGGGTGGATTTATTGAAGCGATAACCATGTTGCGCAAAAATAAGAACGACATTTACATTGGCATGACTTTAATGGATGAGCATAATGACCCAAATATTCCAGGATGGAAAAAAACGAACACATTTTTAAAACAGAACCCGAATGTTTATATTGAACGTGGAGTAGACGGCACCGGTAATATTTTATCTGCGAAAAACCTGCTTGGTTGCAAAGAATCATATGGTTCGTCTATCGATTTTATTACTGCCGACGGAGGGTTTGATTTTTCGTTCGATTTCAATAGTCAAGAGGTATCCATTGCACAATTGTTATTTGCACAGGTTTGCTATGCAGTAACGATGCAAAAAAAAGGAGGAACATTTGTATTGAAGGTATTCGATTGTTTTATGCAACATACAATGGATATATTGTGCATATTAACCTCATTTTATGACAAAGTATATATAACAAAACCAAACACCAGTCGGTATGCCAACTCGGAAAAGTATATAGTATGTAAGAATTTTTTATTACCAACATGTGAACGTTTTTTCCCATTTATACAGAAAGCGTTTGATAAAATGATACCGCCACCAGGTCTGGCAAACAATATGTATGTGCATCGTTTTTTAAGTGTTCCATTACCACTATGTTTTGTATCCAAACTGGAAGAATACAACGCTATATTGGGACAGCAACAAATAGAAAATATCCATTATACCATATTGTTAATCGATAACAAGCATAACCAAGACAAAATTGATGCATTAATTAAAATGAACGTTCAAAAATGCATGCAGTGGTGTGTAAAACATGAGTTACCTTACAATATAATCACAATGAATCCGAACGTATTTTTGCCAATGTGATAAAATGCGTCGTCGAGTATTGATATATTCATTATTGAATACATCAATTGTTATATATAATCATATTTGTTCGCACCATATGCAATACAATACGACGAGCATGTTAATATTCAGGAATGAAACGTGTGAATAATTCCGCGCGTTTTTCCCACGTACAGGTTGAAATATAAGTCTGTTGGTTGGATAATAACTCTTGATTATAATCACTGTAATAATTCGTTACTAAGTCTACGGTCTTATCTATAAATTGACGCTGATAACTATCGGGTATTTCATTGATTTGGGCAGGATGTGTAATTGAGTAATCTGCTGAATATTTATCATGAAGAACATCAATATTTGGATTGTATAAATTCGCAAATCCATTGGAAGTTTCTGGTATAGCCCCCAATTCAGATGAAATGACATTACACCTATGGGCCATTGCTTCTAATACCGAAGTGCAGCAGGTTTCAGCATATGTGTTGGGGTAAAAGAATATCATTGCAGTTTTTACATGTTCAAATAATACTTTCTGTGGGACTGAACCATAAAATTCAATATTTGGGTCTTGAATTAATAATTCATATATGGATTTATAGTAACGGTCGCAATCATTATGACATGCTTCATTTGCATCTTTTATGGGCAAATATTCGGTTTTGGATTTCGTGATTTCACGGCCAAAACACGAGAATATTTTGAATTTAATATCAGGAATATGTTTTTTTATTACTTGAAATAAATAATACGCAACGATTAACCCTCTGTATGGTGCGCTAAAATATATTAATGTTTTTTCTTTCGGTAGATTTTGCAATTGGTCTAATTTAATAAATGGAGAAATACCATTTGGAAGTGTAACACATTTGTTATGCTGAATTTTAAATTGTTGAATATATCGATTTTTTTGCCAGTTGCTTACAAAAATGTATTTATCAAATGGATAATTAATAACTTCCGGTTTAATAAATACAACCGAAATATCATGGTGCAACCAATTCCATAACTGAATATTTGGATTTATATTGGTAAAAAATGTTCGGTCAAGAGGACACTGTCCTTGAAACACAATGATGTCCGGGCAAATACTCTGTATCAACTCTTCCCTTAAGGGCAAATATTGTAAATGTGGATGGATAATCGTTGTATTCGCAATCTTTGTCATAACAGTCACTGTGTACTTATTAGCCAAGATTTTTGACAAATTATATATAGCTGATTCCGTTCCGCCCAATGGCCGCTCATTAATTGTATTATATCCCCACTCACAGTAGTCTATAAATAGTATTTTTTTTCGAGCCATTTGCGGGGAAACTAACATATTTAACTTAAATATCATTTTTTTGTGATAATCCTGCATTTCTTGCACATCAATCGTATCTCGAACAATTGTATCATATGGAATAATATTTAATTCAGTAAGGTCATAATGTTCCACGTGACGTTTTATAAGTTCGCGCTTATATTTATCATCGATTTCATCATTTCGGCTTTGAATACTGGCGTCATATTGAAGAGATACACTGTTATCATTTATAGCGTTATATAAATACATGTATGAGTCTGATAAATGCGTAATATTAAATTCGGCTGTCTTCGTTTCTTTATAGAGTATAACCGTATACATAAAATCATCAAATACGTACATACGTTCATCATATAATTTTTCATATTTGTCTAATATTTTTCGATTTATACACAATAATCGGCTTGGTGTAAGTAGCAGGTGATTGTAATCCGCATGTATGTTTTTGATATTTCTCGATTCCTTAATAATATAGTTACACGCAATATTATAATTATACTCACAATGTTGTGAATCACTGCTAATTTTTTCGAATGTAGCAGGTGTGCGCATTATTTTTGTATTGCCGGCCAATGTAATAACATCACTGTTGTTTTTTATTTGTACATTATTAATACGTTCGAGTGCGTATGGAAAAAGAAAATCGTCGCCATCTAACATGACTAGATAATCATACCGGTTGTCTGCGTGAAATATAGATAAAACCGAATTGTGACCTTTTCCAGGGTACCCATTTGACTCGGTTCTTATTACTTTTTTTAATTTTGGATAAGAATGATAACTAAATTCACGCATAACTTCTTGGTAAAATAATTCATTCTTTGTATTTACTACAATAAATATTTCATAATCAGTGAAATTCTTTTGGTTAAGAACGCTGTTTAATGATTCCTGAACAAGCCGGATATTACTTGAACATAGAATGCCAACTAGATATTTTACCATGATACAAACAATATGACATATTATTCATATTGTTTCGTTGATTATTTATATTGTGTTTGCAAAACTTGTCACGGAGCATTGTTTCATTTCATCCGAGTATTTGGAAAATGTGGGCGTTTTCTTCATAGGGTATCCCAGTTTGTCCTTTACAGTATAACCATTCGAGGGAACTCCATATGCAAGCGCATTGGCAACAGCCCCGCCAAATGCTGTACGATATGCAGCCGACGAATTCGTGATTGAATTGTACTTTTTACGGGTGATTAAGTCACTTGAATTGACACCACCTTGTTGTGCAAACTGTGGATTGTTTGGTTTGTAATATAATTTCACATATAACGGTTTGATTCCCGGTGAAAAACTGGATATAGCCACTTTATATACATCCGCGGCAGTTGCGTTTGAACTTGGATAAGATGCCGCATTAAATCCAATTGCAGCTTGTAGAATATTGTCTAATATAACAATTTGCGGATATAATCCTGAACCACTAACAGGTACTGCCCAGTTCACTGATGCGCCCAAACCAGTTGGTACTATAAAACTACTTGTGTTGAATGTGTCTTCATCAATACGAAATGATTGCAGTTCAATGACATCATTATTGTTGTTATATGCAATATTTAACGCATAAGAGACGTTATCACTATAATATTCAGGCGTTCGTCCGCTTGAGTTTTTAATGAAATAATGTGAATTATTAAACATAGCCTGTTTAAATACACGGTTTAAATCGTCCAACGTATAGTATCCAGATGGAATTGCAACATTATATGTTGTAGTGTCTGCGATAATCACGGGGGGACTACTTGTATCATATTTGTTTATCCAATTATATCCAAATGACGTATCTTGAGAAATATAATACTTTTTACAATGATTCAGCCCATTTGGCGAATATACATTGGCCGACGATAGACTTGTTCCGGGCTTCGCTGACGAATCCCCCACTCTTATATAATTATACTGGTTTTGCGCAAATGTACGATTGCGGCTTGTTAAATACTGCGATGATGACGTGTAATATGTGTCGTTATTTCTACCTTCGTTAAATTTTCGTTTAATCATTCCGCTACTACGTACACGGTTTCTTGCATTTGCGGCAGGTGATAAAACCACACTACAGTTCTCATATTTTTCGCATGTATTGTTAGGGAATGTATTGTCTAATGTGTTCACTAAATCATTCACAATAGCTGCTTTGGTATTATTGATTGTACCGTTTGGCCGATTGAAAATATCTATTCTCAATGATGAATTAGATGAACATATGTTTGATGTGCTACTCGCAATTTCTCGTCTGTATATCTTTAATGGATTTGCCGCAAATAAGTGGGGGTGCTCTATTATACTAGAACTGAATTGTCCATTTTTTTGGAAGGATGAATGTATTTGGTTAAACGTTCTCCCTTTCCATGGAATAAGTGGTATAGGATTTAGATTTAATAAAGCAGACATAATTATACTATATACTTATAGAATTATTATTTGCAAAAAACCCTAATAAATACAACTACTTATACATTACAGTTATCGAATGAATCTTAATATACCTGCATCCAAATTTATAACACATTATGTGTCATGGCTAGATACAAAAAACAATACCATCATGGATGGAAACTTCACAAAATTATGCTATATTACGCCATATATGACAATGAATGGGCTATATCTACATTTTCCAGTTGAGGCGATAGTAAATGATACTATCGACGATAAAACTCAGCTTAAATTTCATCCACAATCACAATACAATAATCAGTTAATTAAAGAGTTTACTAAGATTGAACACAAAATGTTGGATAATTATATTCAAACCCAGCAAAAACCGCTTAAACAGGTCCATTTACTATCTAAACAACTATTGTCTGGATTCATGAAAGTATACAAGGAAAATAGTTATACAGAATTACATCACTATAATGATTACTGTGTGAAAATCTCGGGTGTTTGGGAAACCCGCGATGAATGCGGGTTAACGTATAAATTATTTGGCGGGGGGCGCATGGCGGCCTCCTAGTCGCATTTGCATTCTAGCTTGCGGTCGTCCAAAAACGGTGTTTCCTTTTCGTAAATCATGGACAGTGTTGTTCGCTGGGTTATTTACAGCCTCTACTTTGAAGTTTGTAATATTAATAAACTTGGTATCCTCATCGATATGATATATAAGTTCATTTATTTTTTGTAAACCGTCAGTTGTATTCATTTTAAACCTCTCATATTCGTTTCGATTGACTACACGTTCTAATCCATCTTTCATTTGCAAAATATTTTTATCCATCATTGGATAGAATTGCGACCGGTCAATGTGCAAACCACAAGACAATACTCGTTGCTGAAACATGTTATCTTCATACCCCCATGCCCATAAATTAGGAAACCCGTTTGATTTTTCATAATCACTACCCTTTATCGATACAATGCCACCCAACGTAAATGTATACCCATAAAAATGCTTCACATTCCCGTGCGTTGTATCATATTTCAAAAAATTTTTAGTATAAGGCATTGTATCTACATCATTGAATATAAAGGTTATGTTTTGGTAGTCATTTGGGTATTTTTGTTTCATTGCTAAAAAACCGATATTTTTCATTGCACCGCGATTGAAATCGCGATTATCACACTGATGTGCGAAGTATATTACGTAATCATCCTTATTTATGTCTTCCAATACATGTTGCATTTGTCGAATAAAAAATGATTTTTGTTGTTCGCGGTCTCTATAAGGCACAATGAAAATCCACTTAGGAACTATTGGTGCAACAACTTCATCAATCGGTTCAATTTCTAATTTGATATTCTCCTCGTACATGTATTATATATTAGTATTGTAAAAATATATGCACATTTGAACACTATAACCCAAAATTATGTGATAAGTTTGTGTAATGGCGATTCATAACCCAATAAATATAAAAAATATTTATTGGTATAATTCAAATTATACACGTGTGTTTTACTAAATACATTTGGTAATTATGCGACCGCCTTGTACTTTTCGCGGATTACCGCAGGAATGAGAGTATCCTTATATGTCTCTAGTTTTTTGAAACACTTATTGATTGTCACCTCGCTAACCCCTGAAATAACCTTGATATCGTGCTTTGTGATACTATTATTACAATTATGCGCTACGAAAAATATAATTCCAGCGGCAATTGCATGTGGTATGTTATCAGTAATCATATGCTGCTGCTCAATCTTCTTTGTAATGAATTTGGCTAGCATTGTTTGCTCTGGATTAAAACTCAACCTGCTACAGTAGCGCTCTATAAATGAACTAGGCAATGTCACGCATAGTTCAGTCTGGCTACATGGGTCTAAATCACGCTCGATATTATGTAGAATATTTACCGCCATGGAACAACCAGTCGTCGCACTCGTTTTATCCAAATTAAATATTTGCGCGATTTCGTGCGATGTACGAGGACATCCATTCAACCTGCATGAAATGTAAATCGATGCTGCTTTTATTCCGTCACGGTTCAATCCTCGAAACATTTTTTGCTCGGATATATCTTTATGGATGGTCATGGCATTGTCGATAAAGATTTTGGGGATTCCTGCATTTTGCGCCATCACCGTAATGAACTGGAATTCGTCATACAATGATTTTTCCTTGTGCGGCATGGATTGCCATTCGGTCCATTTGCGGATTTTCTTCATTTCATATGACGATGTATTTGACGATAAAACCTTGCACCCAAACGATGATTGCACCAACAATGGGTTTATTGGATTTCCACATCTGGTTGGATCATTTGCGTTTTTATCGTCTGCCCCGTAAAACCGCCATTCTGGAGAATAGTCTAAAATATCCTTGTAAATAATACCACACCTGTCACTGGTGCATGTCGGGAATCCATCATCCATAATCATAAGCGGCGAGTTACATGCAAGACATAAATCATTATCTTTAGGCGTGGTGTATACACATTCTAGTTTATCAGTAGGACGTTCATCGGTAGGAGCTGTATCCACTTTGTCTAAATCGAATATGTCCCATAACTTTGATTTTTCCCGATACGACATATCTGCCTTCTTTTTTTTTGTTTTTGTGTTGGGATTAACAATATTTAAGTGTTTTATTTCATTACATGCAGGTTGCACTGGTTGCACGATTTTTAATTTATATTTTTTGGATGAATTCATTAGATTTGGTTGTTGCATTGATAAATTATATTACTGATATATTGTAATCAATTTTTTTGTATCAATAATATAAACGCATTAATGGCAGCTATCGCAAAATTAGTTGCAACTACTATTAGAAACCAACTTGAACTTATCAAAATTAATGAGGATTATGAAAAAATACTAAAACCTCAAATCGGCAAAACCACAAAGGACTTCATTGATGCGATTTGTGTTTATATAACAAATCAACGACTACAAAAATGTAAACCTGCGAAAGAAACATCATCTAAATCTGCAGTCCTTAAAAATACAGACGATTTATTACGGGCATATTTCGAATATAATAGCAAGATTGATATGTTAGCATATAAACCAACTTATAATGCAAGTAAAATGTCGGGCGGCGCCGATAACGGGGCAGGAGGCGCTATCCCTGGATTATTAAATTCGATTAAGGCAGTAGGCAGCATTGACACCACCAAGTTGACTTCGTCTGTGCAAAATGCAGCATCTACCGATAGTGTACAGGCAGCTCTGCCTACAGTAGATGTAACCGGACT